>OLOI01000779.1_pt1 | contig 30411 bp, 20 predicted proteins | sample 1672131 | NCBI WGS metagenome assembly OLOI01 (sample SAMEA3136651, study PRJEB25190) | human gut metagenome
GTCGAAGGCCTTGGTGTCGGTCTTCACCTTCGGAGCCTGGATCTTGTGCGAGAGGTAGTCGCCGATGGTGTAGGGCAGTACGAAATAACCGTCGGCCAGACCCTGCATCAGCGCCGAGGCGCCGAGGCGGTTGGCACCGTGGTCGGAGAAGTTGGCCTCGCCGATGGCATACAGGCCGGGGATGGTGGTCATCAGGTTGTAGTCGACCCAGATGCCGCCCATGGTATAGTGCACGGCCGGGAAGATCTGCATCGGCTGCTCGTAGGGGCTCACGTCGGTGATCTCCTCGTACATGTCGAACAGGTTGCCGTAGCGTTGCTTGATGATGTCCTTGCCCAGACGCTCGATGGCGGTCTTGAAGTCGAGGAATACGGCCAGCCCCGTTTCGTTCACGCCGAAGCCTGCGTCGCAGCGCTCCTTGGCGGCACGCGAAGCCACGTCGCGCGGCACGAGGTTACCGAAGGCCGGGTAACGGCGCTCCAGGTAGTAGTCGCGGTCTTCTTCGGCGATGTCCGACGGTTTCTTGGCACCCGAGCGGATGGCCTTCACGTCTTCGAGTTTCTTGGGAACCCAGATACGGCCGTCGTTACGCAGCGACTCCGACATGAGCGTCAGCTTCGACTGCTGATCGCCGTGTACGGGGATGCAGGTCGGGTGGATTTGCGTGAAGCAGGGGTTGGCGAAGCCGGCGCCCTTGCGGTAGCACTGGAATGCGGCCGAACCGTTCGATGCCATGGCGTTGGTCGAAAGGAAGAATACGTTGCCGTATCCGCCCGTGGCGATCACCACGGCGTGTGCACCGTGGCGCTCGATCTCACCGGTGACGAGGTTGCGGGCGATGATACCCTTTGCCTCGCCGTCCTCGATGACGATGTCGAGCATTTCATGGCGCGGATAGCTTTTCACCGTGCCGGCTGCGATCTCCTTGTTGAGTACCGAATAAGCGCCCAGCAGGAGCTGCTGGCCCGTCTGGCCGCGGGCATAGAACGTGCGCGATACCTGTGCGCCGCCGAACGAGCGGTTGGCCAGCAGGCCGCCGTATTCGCGTGCGAAAGGTACGCCCTGGGCCACGCACTGGTCGATGATGAGGTTGGAAACCTCGGCCAGGCGGTATACGTTGGCTTCGCGTGCACGGTAGTCGCCGCCCTTGATCGTATCGTAGAACAGGCGGTATACCGAGTCGTTGTCGTTCTGGTAGTTCTTCGCAGCGTTGATACCGCCCTGTGCGGCGATCGAGTGCGCGCGGCGGGGCGAATCCTGGATGCAGAATACCTTTACGTTATATCCGAGTTCACCGAGCGAAGCGGCGGCGGAAGCACCGCCCAGACCGGTTCCGACGATGATGATGTCGAGCTTGCGCTTGTTTGCGGGGCTTACGACCTTGATAGCTGCCTTGTGGTTGCTCCATTTTTCTTCGAGGGCGCCGGCAGGGATTTTAGCATCTAATTTTAAAGCCATATCTGTTGTGTGTTTATTGTTCTGGATAATCGGTTAGCAGGCGCCTGCGCAGCAGGGGCAGATGCTCTTGATGAAGTAAACCACCACGACGGCGGCAAAGCCGAGGAAGATGATTGTCGCTACGATATTGGCGATGCATTTCAGGCGGGGATACCACGTGTCGTTGGCCCAGCCCACGGTCTGGAACATCGACCATACGCCGTGCGTGAGGTGGAACCAGAGGGCGAAGAACCACACGAGGTAGATCACCACGTAATACCACTGCGAGAAGGTGTAGGCGATCAGCGAAGCGCCGTCGGCAGCGCCGAAGCCCAGCGAGTTCTCGTGGCCGCCCATGATTTCGACGAGCTGCATTTTAGCCCAGAAGTTGAACAGGTGGAGGGCCAGGCCGCCCAGGATGATGAAGCCCAGCACGAGCATGTTTTTCGAAGCCCATTTCACACCCGGCTCCACGACCGTTACGGCGTAACGCTGCGAGCCGCGGGCCTTGCGGTTTTCGAGCGTCAGGATGACGGCGTAGATGAAGTGGATGACCACGCCTGCCGCCAGTACGAGGGTGCCTGCCAATGCATACCAGTTGGCACCCAGCAGCGCGCAGATCATGTTGTAAGCCTCGGGCGAGATGATCGCCACGATGTTCATGGACATGTGGAAGAGGAGAAAGAGCACGAGGAAGCACCCCGTCACGCTCATCACCAACTTCTTGCCGAGCGAGGAATTAGATAAAAAACAGCTCATAATGATTTAAATTTGTTTATATTTGTTAAGAATTTGTGTTCCGGACGCAAAGATAGCTATTGTTTGCGGAATAACAATGCAAACGGGCGGGAATTTTATGCCGAAAAGGAGGGTTTTATGACTAAAAAAGAGCTGCGTGCAGCGATGAAAAAACAGAACCTGTCCCTCTCCCCCGAAGAACGTGCGGCGGCTTCCGGGCGGATCTTCCGCCGGGTGGCGGAATCGGGGCCTTTCGGGACGGCGCGGTGCGTGGCGTTTTTCTGCGCCCTGCCCGATGAACCCGCGACGGAGGAGGCGCTCGTCCGGTGGGGTTCGGCCAAGCGGATCGTCGTCCCCCGGGTCGGGGGCGACGCGATGCGGTTCTTCGATTACGCACCCGGGGCACTCCGTGCGGGGGCATTCGGGATCGCCGAACCGGACGTGGACGCTGAGCCGTGCGAACCGTCCGAAATAGATTTGATCGTCGTCCCGGGGACGGCTTTTACGCAAGCCGGCGCCCGCATGGGCCGCGGCCGCGGGTATTACGACAAATACCTCTCGCAGCCCGGGTTCCGGGGCGTGAAAGTCGGGGTTTGCTATGCCCACCAGCTGGTCGGGGAACTGCCCGTCGAGCCGCACGACGTATTTATGGATTATGTAATTACAGACGGATGAATGCCATGCAGACAGGAGAATTTATCGCCGCTTTCCGCGAGGCTTTCGGCCCGGTGCCGGAGCTGCCCTTGCTGTTCCGCTATACGGACGAACCGCTGCGCCCCGTCGAAAAGGTCGGCGGGGGTTTTTTCAAGGTGTTGGCCCAGGCGCGGGACGGGCAGCCCGTGGGGCTCAACGCCTCGAATATCGGTTGCGGAGGCGGCAAGTTCTATACGGGTTTCAGCCCCATGCCGGAATTCGTCCCGCAGTTCGTCTCGCTCAGGGAGCGCTATAAGCAGACGCCCGAAATGGTGCTGGAATTCATCGCTGCGCTCGACCTGCGGCCGGCGCCGAAGGCGTGGATCGAGTTCGTACGTGTGGATGCGGCGGGGACGTTCGAAGGGGCGGAAGGCGTGCTATTCTTCGCTACGCCCGACGTGTTGGCGGGGCTCGTGACATGGGCCGGGTTCGACAACGATGCCCCGGATACCGTTGCGGCGCCGTTCGGCTCGGGATGCAGTACCGTGGTGTCGCAGGCCGTGCGGGAAAACCGCAACGGCGGCCACAGATGTTTCCTGGGGCTGTTCGACCCTTCGGTGCGCCCATGGGTCGGTGCGGACGAATTGTGTTTCGTCATCCCGATGTCGCGTTTTGCCGGGATGTGCGGCACGATGCGTGCAAGCTGCCTGTTCGGAACCCATGCGTGGGATAAAGTCCGCGAGCGGATTAACAACGTGAATTTATGAAAAAAAGAAGGGCTGCGCTGGTGCTTGCGGGCGGCGGCGCGCGTGGGGTTGCCCATATCGGGGCGATCGAGGAGTTGGAGAGTCAGGGATTCGAGGTGCATGCCGTGGCCGGCACTTCGATGGGGGCGTTGGTCGGGGGCATGTATGCTTCCGGGCATCTCGAAGCGTTCAAGGAGTGGATGTATACGCTCGACAAGTATAAGGTTTTCGGGCTGGTCGATTTTGCGCTGAGCACCGAGGGGCTCGTCAAGGGCGACCGCGTGATGCGGGCCATGAAGGAGCTGGTGCCCGACGTGAAGATCGAGAAGATGCCGCTGCCGTTCGCCGCGGTTGCCGCCGACCTGCTGACGGGGCGCGAAGTCGTGCTCGACAGGGGAGGCTTGTACGATGCCATCCGGGCATCTATTTCCATCCCGTCGGTGTTCCGTCCCGTACGCCGGGGAAACCAGGTGCTGGTCGACGGCGGTACGGTCAATCCGCTGCCGCTGAACCGGGTGCGCCGTGAACCGGGCGACGTCCTGGTCGCCGTGGATGTGAGCGCGCCGTTCTCGGAGGAGATGGCCGTCCGCAGCAAGGCTTCGCTGAATTATTATAAGGTGATTACCGCCTCGTCGGAGATCATGCAACAGCATATCGCGCGCCTGATGTGTAAGATTTACAAGCCTGACCTGCTGATAGAAATGCCTGCCGACCGTTTCGGGATTTTTGAATTCTACCGTGCCCGGGAAATTGTCGAGGCCGGGCGTTTGGCGACGCGTGCCGCACTGGAGCAAAGTCTCGTCGAAGCGGGATAGACCTTATCCGGCGAAAATCGGATGGGTTGTGGTATGGTTTTTGTCTGGTGATAAGATAAAAAGATTGCGACGGCCCGTGATTTTTGAAGAATTCAAAAGTAGTGACGCAACTTCACACAGATTTGAGGGGCCGTCGCAATATTTAAACGCAAAAACATCCGGGGCGGGAAATGATTTCGTCCCCTGTGAATGTTTTTTATTCTCTACATTGCAAAGATAAATAAAGTTTCCGATAAACCAACGCTGTTGCCCGATTATGGTATGGGTGCGCCCAAAATATAGAAAGGGCGGATGCGTTTGTAGTCGAGGGCTGTCTTTTTTGCGTACTGCAAGTGTCTTTATGCCCGGTTCGGCAGAATTTTCGGGCATCCTGACAAGAAAAACCCGGCCTGAAAAGGCCGGGTTTTTCCGTTCGTTCGTTTACCGCCGATCCTTGTCGTACACATAGGCCGCGATACGGTGGCTGCGCCTGCCGATCGGTACGCCGATGCCCAGTGTGACGTTCATGATGCTCTGCTTGATGGGGATGAACTGGGGCGTATGCTTGGCCGTGACGATGTCCGTGGCAAGGTAGAAATTGATCCAGCTGGGGTTCAGGTTCAGCGCCAGCCCCACGGCGCCGCCGCGGTTGTCGATCACCGAATAGCTGCCCGTGACGGTGAACCAGCGGATCGGGTGGAAATTGACCGACCCGGTGATGTTGTGCAGGGTCTTGTACTCCCACACGCGGGCCGTATACAACAGGCCGATGCCGATCTTATGGCGCCATACTTCGTATTCGAGGCCTGCGTTGATCGAGGCGCGCAGCATACGCGATACGCTCTTGGCCGCGCCCTTGTGGAACTCCAGTACGTCGATGTCGAAGTCGGGCGACTCGGTGCCGTCCTCGGTGACCGTCACGCCCGTGAAGGAGAGCTCCTTCGCCGAATAACCCGTTACGTTCTTGTTCTTGCTCCAGCTGATGAAGCCCAGGTCGTTCACCGCCAGCGATGCCTGCAGGTTGGGCAGGATGTCGTACGTAGCCCCGAGGTCGACCGCGAAGCCGTAACCGGCGGGAGAGGTGGGCTTGAGGTTGATGTCGTCCATCTTGTAGACCTCTTCGCCGTGCTCGTTGAGTTCGGTCGTCACGTCGAGTCCTGCGGCCGTGATGTCCAGCCCGCCGGCTGCGTTGATCAGCCAGCGTTCTTCGTTGTGCGACACGTTGAATTGCGAGAAGTACATCCGTGCACGTGCCACGCCCATCAGGAATTTTGCCCGCACACCGATGTATAATTTGTCGTCGAGCAGCGGGAAAGAGTAGTTGAACCCTGCTTCGAGATAGCTGTCGGCCGTGATGCCGATGTCGCTGATGTCACCGCTGTTGCCGCGCTTCAGGAAGTCGAAGAGCGAGTAGGGCAGGGTGGCGTCGGTCGTGACGCGGGCGTTGAGGTCGAACGACCAGAAATTTTTGTGGTTGCGGGTGAAGGCGCCGAACCCGATGAGGTTCACGCGCGTGTCGAAACCCAGGAGGTTGTCGGCTTTGAGTCCCGAAAGGGCGTCGGCCGTCGATACGGAGCTGTCGAGCAGCGTGACGAGTTTTCCGTTGCGCGGATAGAGTATTTTGTCGATCGAGAGGTTGCCGCTCACGTTGATGTCCAGTCCGCCCAGCCCGGGGATGTTGACATAGCCGCGTAAGGGGGCGAAGGCCGGGTTGAGCTGGCTGCGGAGGGTCGACCCCTCCATGAAATATGCCGTCGGGTTCTGTGCCGCGGCGCCTGATGCCAGCAGCAGCGTGAAGAGGAATGCGTATATTTTTTTCATGTTCTGTGCCGGATTAGAGGTTGAGCTTCAGGCCGCCGCGCTTGATCAGGCGCAGGGTGATGACGATTTGCTGGCCGGACGAGAAATCATAGCCCGGATAGTATTTCTCCAGCGAGACGGGGAGGATGATCTCGGCACCCTCGATGATCTGCCGCAGGTCGCTTTCGAAAAGTTGCGTTTCCCTGATCTCGTTCGTCCTGCCGGGTTCGACCGTTACGTCGAACCGGACGTTCGTAGGCGAGAAATAGGGCACTATCCGCAGGCTCACGGGCAGGGCGCTCGTGATGCTGCCGTAGAGGTGCAGCGTGTTCCTGGGGTTGGGGGTGCCTTCGCTGTCGAGGTTCTCGCAAAGCATGTCCACCACGTCGCTGCCGATGTCGATCTTACCGATGTCGTAGGTTACATCCTGGACTTTGAGGTCTGTCAGGTAGTTGCCGGCCAGGGATTTGATTTCGTTCGAAAGCCGGTCGTGCAGCATCGGCATATTGCGGAACGCCTCGATGAAGACCGGTTTGAAATTTGCCGGATCCGTGTCCGGGGGAAGCAGGGGCAGGAAGGTCGAGAGGTATTTTTCCGCCAGCAGGTCGGCGACGGCGGCGATCTTGGCATCGTCGTCCATCATCTGGTCGATCAGTGCTTGGAGCAGCGGTGTGATTGTGTCCGGGTTGTTTTGGAGTTCCCGGAGGTCGACGTATGCGGCGTTTCCGGGCAGGGGCGAGGGAAGCCAGATGTCCGCTTCGTCGAAGAGCGTTTTGATGTCCGCGCCTCCTTCCTTCAGTTCACTCATGCTTACGTATACCGTGGCCAGCGGCAACCGGTATTCCGAGTCCTCGTCGCCGATGGTGATCTCGTCCGTGTTCACGTTCGACAGGTCGTAAGCGTTGTCGATACAGGACGATGCGAGTGCTGCGGCGAAGAGAAAAGGTAAAAATTTTCTCATAGGGTTTGGGTTTGTTTTCAATGCGTCGCAAATATATGCCGTTCCGACGAATAAAACAAAAAATCGGACGTTTTAGTTTATGCGTATGTCAAATGCGGCCATCCCAGCGTGCGCCGGAGGCATGCCGCAGGGGATGGCGCGTTTTGTGAAATAATTGCTACATTTGCATTGCGATTAACGCTATGGCGGGGACCGAAAAAAACAACCTCAGGGAGCAGGTGGCGATGCTGCCGCTGTCACCGGGCGTCTACCAGTTCGTAGACCGCTCGGGGACGATCATCTACGTAGGTAAGGCCAAGAGCCTGCGCAAGCGGGTTTCGTCCTATTTCGTGCAGAGCAAGGAGCACAGCCCCAAGGTGCGCGTGCTGGTGAAGCAGATCGCCGAGATCCGCCATATCGTCGTGGACAGCGAAACCGACGCCCTGTTGCTGGAAAACTCGCTCATCAAGACCCTCCAGCCGCGGTACAATATCCTGCTCAAAGACGATAAGACCTATCCGTGGATCGTGGTGCGCCGCGAGCATTTTCCGCGCGTGCAGTCGACGCGGCAACTGAACCGCGACGGGTCGCAGTACTTCGGCCCCTACGGATCGGTGATGATGCAGCACAGCGTGCTGGATTTCATCCGCGAGGTGGTTCCCTTGCGTACCTGCAAACTCAATCTCGCTCCCGAGCAGATCGCCAAGGGAAAATATACGGTCTGCCTGCAATATCACCTGGGCAACTGCAAAGGCCCCTGCATCGGGGCGCAGGGCGAAGAGGAATACGGCCGGCTCGTCGACATGGTCGTCGCGGTGCTCAAGGGCGACCTGCGCCCCGTGCGTAGCTACCTCGAACAGGAGATGCAGCGCGCTGCCGGGGAATTGAAATTCGAATTGGCGCAGCGCTACAAGCAGCGCCTCGATGCGCTGGACAACTATGCGGGCAAGTCGGTGATCGTCAGTGCGAAGATCGTCGACGTGGATGTTTTTTCGCTGCTTCCGGACGACGATGTGGCCTATTGCAATTTCGTGCGTATCCGCCACGGGTCGGTCGTGGGCGTTTATACCGTGAAACTCAAGACGGGTGTCGGGGGCGACGAACGCGACATGCTGACGCTGGCCATCCAGCATGTCGTCGAGCATATTGCCGGGACGCTGGCCCGTGAGGTCATCGTACCGTTCCTGCCTTCGACGACGCTGCTGTTCGACGGTGTGACCTTCACGGTGCCCAAGCGCGGCGAAAAGCTCGAACTGCTCGAATTCTCGCAGAAGAGCGCCCGTATCTATCGCGCCGAGCAGCTCAAGAACCTGGAAATCAAGAATCCCGAACGATATACCGAGCGGTTGATGAATGCCCTGCAAAAGGAATTGCGCCTCGACCGCCAGCCGCGGCACATCGAATGCTTCGACAACTCCAATCTGCAGGGGGCCCATCCGGTAGCCTCGTGCGTGGTGTTCCGCGACGGAAAACCCGCGCGCAAGGACTACCGCCATTTCAACATCAAGACCGTGGAGGGCCCCGACGATTACGCTTCGATGCGCGAGGTCGTCTTCCGGCGTTACAGCCGCCTGCAGGAGGAGGGGGCCGAGCTGCCCGATCTCATTATTGCTGACGGCGGGAAGGGGCAGATGGGCGTCATTCACGAGGTGCTGGAGTATCTCGGGCTGGACATACCTGTCGCCGGGCTGGCTAAGAACGACCGCCACCGCACCTCCGAGTTGCTCTGCGGATTCCCGCCTGTCCTGGTCGGCATCCGTCCCACTTCGCCCCTTTTCCACTTTCTGGCGCACATCCAGGAAGAGGTGCACCGTTTCGCCGTCTCATTCCACCGTCAGAAACGCAGTAAGGCCTTTATCCATAGCGAACTGGAACAGATCGAAGGCATCGGTGACAAGACCGTCCGTACGCTGCTGCAACATTTCCGCACCGTGGCCAAGGTCAAGGCGGCACCGTTCGAGGAGTTGACAGCGCTGGTCGGCCCCGCCAAGGCGAAAAAAATCAAGGCTTTCTTTGAAAAATAACCGGATTTTTTGAAAATTGCGAAGAATCGACTATCTTTGCCTTCCCGATTCTACGGAAGAGGCTTGCCCGGATGGCGGAATCGGTAGACGCGTTGGTCTCAAACACCAATGACAGCAATGTCGTGCCGGTTCGACCCCGGCTCCGGGTACAGAAAAAATCGCTAACAGTTAAATTATTAACTCGTTAGCGATTTTTGTTTTTTAAATTGTTCCCGCATTGTTCCCGATCAATATCCCATTAAATTGCATATAGAAGAAGAATGGCAGGCTAATTAATAGTCTGCCATTCTTGACTAAAGTTTATCCTTTAGGCGGATAGGGATCATTTCCATAACTATCACGATCTCTGATTTGCCCATTCGGACGATGTATGAGCAGCTCTGACTCTTGGTTACGAGCAATTTCCCGTGCTATATCAATAGCTTCTCGTTGCGTGCGTGTGATTTTAGTCACACGTTGATTTCCTGCACCCCGTACAGCCCATTGGCCAGCATGAGGTACGACATGTTGATTTCGTCTCATTATTAAGCGGCATTCCATAAGGTTGCATATTCTAGACAAGCATCATTGATCTCCTGCAAGGATAGTGTGGTATCAAAAGGTGCGGGATATATCACATCTGCCATTACATCAACAAAGAAGCAGTGTGCATTATCTACGATTTCTCCTTGCGTTGCAATGGATTTTTGCAGGAAGTACGAAATTAAAGACGCAGCATTACGACCGGCAGAAAAGTCCAATTTGTTCTTTGCTATCCGAAATTTTACTGCACCGACATACTTGTTTCCATTATCTTCCCAACGAATTATCAAATCGGGAGCAACCGTAATTTGCACACCAGCCATAATACATTCCTTGTTGGTTACTTTAGGAAAAGTACAGTGTATTTTTCCTACTCTGTCGGGAAAATTGATTTTGATGAAATGCCTCAAAGCGATAATCGAGTTAGCAACATCATTTTTTGCCCACACGGAACTTGTTTGGCGAGACTGTAAGGTTTGGAGCGCATTCAGAATACATTCCTCCTCAAATCCACCTTTAACGTATTTTTTCATTGCGGCCCTTGCTGTTGCATATGGAGCTACTTTGAATACAGATGGTTTCTTTTGCTCTTTTACAATCGATTTCTTTCGACGTTCCGTTGCTGTAACGAAAGCAATCAAGGGGTTTATCGAAACCCTTGGGACATTGTATGGTTGCCCCGAACCAATAAAATTCTTTGTCATATTAAATAATTTTATGGGGCAAAACTTGCTAAATACGGTATAAAGTTGTATCTTCGCAAGCGAGAAAACAGAAATCGGAACAAGATGAGGAATCTCGTTCATGCGCGCCAACGCTTTATTATTTCTATCTCTGAAGGATGCCTTACCCCTTATTAAGGTATCCTTTTTTTTATTTACTTATTTTTCCTCGGCAAAATTCTTTTTTTCATTTTGTATACTTCCATATCCGTATATTCTGGGGCTCGCTTCAAGTCAAAGATAATAGTATTTGCCTCATAATCGAGCCCCAGTTTATCGAATAGTGCTTTTGTATTTACATAAAAGTATCGTCCGGCTTTGCAAACTTTGAATACAGTCTCATCTTGCGAGTCGGGTGCATTGATTAAGTATAACGCACCTTTGTTTTGGTCATCCTCTGCAAATTGCACTATGCTATTTTCTTTAAATTGCAAATGTGTAGCCGTCGCCTCTGTAAAGCCAAGTTTCCCCGTCCTTTGTATTGTGGCCTTTAATCTGCTTGGGGCAGCTTCATTTTTATAGAGTATTAGTGCCATAATCAAAAATGCTTTTCTTGACTGCAAATATAGAACAGAATTTTTATTACTCCAAATTTCCTTGCAAAAATTGGCAGTCAAGTATTGATTTTTCGTTACCTGTTTTTTGTCGCTCGCCCTATTTTACTTGTTCTTTGTTTTGTTTATTTGTTGTGTGTAGTTCTATGCCTTATTTGTGTGGATATTTAATCTTATTTGCGGCATCACAAATCCAAATGATATCAAATTTATTTCTGACTTTCCAGTTTTCCTAACCGCATAACGATGGAAGTCTGACTGCGCCCCATTTTCTCTGCAATATATCGGATGCTCTTCCCTTCACGATGGAGCGTCAGCAAAAATTGGTCAGCACGGCGCGTCCACCGCTTGTTGGCATTCGGATGCTTGGTGTAACTCTCCGCCGTAACTTTTTCGGGACGCAGAAACTCGTCCACGAAAACTGATGGAAAACGGGTGTCGTAGAGAACCCATGTTTTAATTTTGGCCCGTGTGATTGCTACATAGAACAACCGTCGCTCCTCGCCATAAGGGAAACGGTCGCTTGCCGTCAGCACGTATTGCAAAGACGGGTCATCGCTTACGAGTGAGGGAAAGCCATAGGTGTCCTTGTTGCACTGGAGCAAAATCACATAGTCGGCTTCAAGCCCTTTGGATTTGTGCACGGTCAGGAATTCGATCTTACGATCGCCTATGATATAATAGAACCTATTTCCCTCTTTGACGCTTTTATACATAAACGAGAGGTAGTAATCATCGAATGAATACCGCCCCAGCAGGAACACAGATTTGTCGGCCGGAATGGATGCAATCATCTGTCCGATGACATTGCAATAGCTGTTTCGGTCGTAGGCTTGGAACGATAGCTCGGTTTTCTTTTGCTCGCTGAACGGCCGAATGTTCTTTCTTATTTGAGCCGTATTACGTTGGATGAATCGAGCCGACAAACCAACCAACGGCTCACCGAAACGATAGGTCGTTTCGATTTTATTGATTTCGGTTGGGCCGAAAAAAGCTGCGAAATTATTGAAAAGAGCCATATCGCTTCCCGAGAAACGATAGATGGATTGCCAGTCGTCACCTACGCAATAGAGTTTTGCCGGAGGATTTCCCTCGCGCAAGGCTTTGAGAAAGTTGTAGCGGTCAACGGATATATCCTGAAATTCATCGACAATTATATATTCATACGACACTGGATGCGTTGCCCGGCAAAGTTCGGTCGCCTGCAAGATGGCATCCGTAAAGTCGATTTGTCCGCTACTGCGCAAAGCCTCCGCATAGCGTTCATACACGGGACGGAAAATGTTTTTGACTACGAACTCACTACGCCGATCATCGGCTTCGTCTGTCTGTTTCAAGACGTCCTTCAATGATCGGCAACTCGATTTCAGCGAGGTGACGAATGTAGCGATCAATCTAATAAATGCCTTTTCCTGCTTGCTGCCCTCCGGTAATACCATGCCGTACAACTCAGCATCTGTTCGTTCTTGCAAAGGGACACCGGCATCGAGCAACAATTGTTTGAGCGTCTCACGAATATCCGAACGGTAAAAATTCACGCTGGACGTCGTAATTAGTCTTGTTCCGAATTTCTCGTGGGCGGCCCGCTTCCATGTGATGCCGTCGTTGTACTTTTGATTGGCCTCCTCGTAGGATATATTCCGATCTTTGGCGAACCATGCGGGTACGAAGCCGTGTTCATCTACCCCGAAATGCTCCAGATAGAGACGCTGCGGTTTACCGTCTCGCTCGAAGTGGATCGAAAAATCGGGTTTGTACTGGGAGTGCATCGCGTCCGCTACCGGATATTCGTAAGGTTCCTCATATCTGAATTTCACGCCGAGGGACGATAAGACGAAACAGATTTTTTGTTCTTGCTCGCTCCGCACGTAAATCTGTTTGCCGTCCATATCCGGAAGCAGGGCTTTCAGCCGCATATCCTTTTGCTCGGATAGCTGCTGGCGCCTTTCATCTTTCCGTCTCTCCCAATCTGCCTCGTTGGCTTGATAATCGACGAAATACTCGACCGCATGTTTACGGAATCGCGAATCGGCCAGCAATTCGCGGTATATTTTCACGAACAACGCATCCGTATTGTCGCAGATCGAAGGTTTATTACCTGTTTGCTGCCCGATCAGATCAAGGGCCAATTTATGGAACGTATAGCCATGCAAACCTTCGATTCCCATTCGTTCGGTCAGCTCGGCGGCAGCCTTGTTCGTATAGCTGATAAGAAGAATCCGTGTCGGATCGACTTTCTTTATTTCAATCAGGTATTTGACCTTTCCTACGATGGAGGATGTCTTGCCGCTTCCGGCACTGCTTACGACCAGACAATTATCCTCTTCCGATACGATGGAACGCCTCTGCTGTTCGTCCAACGGATATTTCAAACAATGATCGAAAAAGAGTTTGTGCGTGTCGAGCGTATTTCGGATAACTTGCTGATTATGCAATCTGACGAGCTTGCCGATATTTTTGAAATCCCGAATCAACTTTACGACAGCCTCCGACGGTTCAATACCGAAAGCCTTGAGCTGCGGGACGAGCGCATCCGCTTCTTTGTAATAATCCGTATAAAAACGGGAGAATTCCTTTTCCTGTAAAAAAGTTATATAGCAGTTCGCAAAGCAGGCTTCTAAATCGGTGGCGATGTCAATAAAGAAGCGCTCATCGCACGTTGAGATTGCGAACCTTCGTTCCTCGTTTATCCGGTTGCTTTCATAGTATGGAATACAACGAATCTTTGCGGAAAGTTGTTCCGCCTCCTTTTTTAGGCGTAAGCGTCTTGCCGCTATAGCTGCGAGCAGAATAGCGACAAGGCAAATAGCTATGATAAGTAAATTAGGCATATTAAAAGCGACTCTATCGAAATCGCTCAATCCACCTGTAATCATCCCCCTTCGTACTCCACTGAAATTTCCACATATCTCCAGTATTGTCATTGATAAGATAATATTGATACATACTCGTTAAAGGTTGAATTGAGAAGATACATTCTTCATTATCAGAAACTAACTCTCGGTCATTGATAGGTATACACATTAAGTTATCCAAATCCTGCGAACTATATTGTACCTGCCATAATTTACCGTTATAAGAATCCAATAATACAAATGTCCACATATTTTGTGTCGCAAACATTTGAAATCTATTCGTCCATTTTGAATCTTCGGATGGAAAAGCGAGAGAGTGTCTATTAATTGGAATAGCAAACATATAGTCCTCGCCTTTCACGCTAAATTGAACTTGCCAGTTCTTGCCTGTATATGTGTCGAGCATAATGAAAGTCCACATATTTTGCGTTTCATAAAGACAGAATCGCCCTGCTGTATCTCCTAATAATTCTCGGGCACTACAAATTGTCCAAGATTGTCCATCATCTTGAATTTGTTGTACCTCTCCCGTCTTTGTATTTAATCGGAGTTGATTGTGGTAATTTCGTGTTTTGTACATTTTGTAAATCGACGAACTTTGTGCAGACGAAACCAAAGCTACGTTTACAAAAAACAATACAAGAATCAATCTTTTAAGCAAAATCATACACAATAAGTTACATGTTCTCCAGCCCCTACAAGAACTATTATTAACCACGAAGCGTGGAACTGCATGCCACGTCTTTATTTGGAGGTCGTAGGAAACCTTGCATACAGATGTAGTGATAGCAGCCCACGCTATATGCGTGAGAACCACTATGCCATCTGAGTATGCAATTTGAAAATTTCCTACGTTTCCAAATACTTGATGAGCATAACGCTTCTTTTCATATGTCTGGAACGAGTTTCCCCAATCCCACTACAAAAATAATTAAAAACTACGATAATACGCTATACCTTTACAAGTTTTATTTCAGCAATCTACATTTTCAACCCACTTCCATTCCGTTCCGGCTGAACATAGTGCTGTAATCGCTCTGCTTGTTCTCTGAACCACCTGACAATAGGCATCCCGTCGATTTTAAGGCCGAATTTGCAGCTATTGTTTTCATCGGGTAAAATCCGTGCGATTACATTTTCGGCCTTGAATTGCTTTCGGTGCATTTCGGAATAGAGCGTACCGCTGTATTTGAGCGGTTTGCCTCCGATAAGCGTTTCCGTCTGCTCGTCGTTGAATCCGACCTTGCGGCAAAGTTCGTCCATGCGCAGCATCTCGCGGAAACGGGGAAACCATGTCAGCGCCTTGCGACCGACCGATTGAAGAAAAGACAAATCTTTTTCGTATTGTTTCTTCATGTTCGCGGTTTCCGTCACGTGCCGCGCCTGCATTGTCGTCAGTTCCCGCCTATGTTCGCTTTGCATGGTCTGAATCTTCGTTTGCAGAATCTCTATCGTTTCATCGCGCGCGGCAACCTCTTGCCGCAGCGCTCCGATTTCCTGCTCCTGCCGCTTGATTTTCGACGTGCCGATCATTGCCCCGATACCGTCGAGGATGGTTGCACCCACCTCAGCGGCGGAGTTTTTCAGTTTCTCGGTTTTCAATTCACCTTTTACCGCCTTCAGTTCCGCCTCCACCTGTTCTTTGTCGATTCGGGCTTTCTCCGCCTCCCGCTTCTGCTTGGCGATGATGTAATCCGTCAGTTCCAGATGCTCGCGCCCTGTCAACTCTTTCGCCGTGCCGCGCTCCATGCCGAGTGCGTCGGCGAGTATGGTCTGCATTTCGCTCATATCCTGCGGTGTGAGCTTGCAGGACTTTCCCGTATCGTGATTCATCCAGTCCCATACGATATGAGCATGGTAGTTCGGCTTCCATGAGGTTTTGTCATTGGGTATTCCGTAGTGCCCCTCGTCGCGGTGGATGAAGATTTGCAGCGGGGTAATGCCCCAACGCTCGCGGCATGACTCTCCGTATCGTTGCAGCTGCTCCATCGTCGTGTCTGCCTTGCAGACCACGACACCCTCCTTGATAGGTGTACTACCGCGCACAACGAAGTTCTTTCCGGTCTTCTTGTTCAGGCGTGTGCGGTCTTTGGTCTGCATTGCCCGCCCCGTCTTCGTCTTAACCATCTCGCCGAGGTATTTGTAATACTCCCTAAGCGAAACGCCCTCGATACGCGGTGACACCCACGCTTCGTTGTCGTCCATAAGGTCGGTGCGCAGATAGATATTTTCTTTGTTGATATGGGCGAGGTATTGGGGTGTCCGCCTGTTATGCGCCTCGCTCTGCCCGATATTGCACGGGCGTATGTTGTCCGATGTCTTTGCCATAATTTTTGATTGCTATAAGTGGGTTGGGGTCTTGGGGCGATGCCCCGAGCGGAGTTCCCAAAAGAGGGTCACTCATTGGTCGGGTTGCATAGGGCTGAAAGCCCTTGTCGGGTCGAGGGCGGAGCCTTCGTGGGACGGGGCGAGGCCCAGCCCCTCGGGAGAGCCCACAACTACGAAAGCGAAGCGTGTAGTTATAGTGGGCTATAACAAGGCAAGCCTTGTGGTTCGTGCGGCTCCCTCTGGGTTGCGGCTGCTTTTTATTCTTCCCTCTGTTCGTTCGATGTCTGCGACGTTACAACTTACAGCCGTGCGACTGCCTGTGTTCTTTCTCGGGACGATGGCTGCGCAGGTAGTCGTTCAAGTCATTGTGCGGCCGATAGTGGACGGATTGGTCTGAGAGGTTGCGGCATGCCTCTTTCAGTTCAGCGGTCGCCTTTCGCCCCGCCTCGTCGTTGTCGAGGTAGGTATAGACCCGTTCGTGCGACGCGATGAACGGAACGGCTTTGGCAAGGTTCGTTACCGAGTTCAGCACGACGACATTGTGCGGCGGGGTCGGGTTGCGTTTGAGCGTCAGAAACGAGAGGTAGTCCATGAATCCCTCGAAAACAAGGCACGTCGGATAATCGCCGCGGCGGGTCGTCGGGGCTTTCGAGGTGCAGCCCTTGAAATAGCGGTTGCGCAGCTCCCAACCTCCGTTATCATTACAGAATCCGGTTGCGAAATAGAATTTGTCCGCTACGCGATAATGAACCTCCGAACAATGCACATGAGCTGTATCGAGGCCGATGCCCCGCTCCATGAGGTAGTCAAGCAAAGCAGGGTTTTCCAGCGGCTGCACCCTCTCAACGATAATTGAGGGTGGACGCTGCGGGGCAGGATTCTTTCCGATGAACCGACGCTGCGGAGCGAGAGCAGAGCAATTTTGAATTGCTCTGCCGAGCCGCGAGGAGGAAAAGCCCGAAGGGCTTAAAGAAGAAATAGACATCCCGCCTATGTGTCGTTCCAGCCGCCGCATGGCCTCTCCGGCATCGCACTGCTCTAATCGCATTATAAGGTCTATAATAGAGCCGCCTGTACCCAGCCCGAAGTCATACCATAGATTCTGCATATAATCTACCTTGAAGCTCGGCGAATGTTCCTCACGAAGCGGTGAAAGATAAAGACCGTAGCGCGGATTGTCTTTAATCGGGTGCAAGCCTTGTTCGGCGAGGTAGGCCCGAATCGAAATCTGTTTTATCTGTTGAATGTTGCTCATCTTTTTTGTAAGTTTGTTGAAAAGTCATCACAATATTCAGTGAAATAGAAAGTTATACATCTTACGCCATTCTTACACCCGATTTCAGTTGTTAGAGCGTAAGTATTTGTTAGACGTTGTAAGAGTTTTTGTAAGATATGTAAGTCATTAAGAATAAAAGATCTATATTTCTATCCTTACACTCTTACATACTATATGATCGAATCGCACCGCAACAGTTCTTCGAGCAGTTCGCGTGCTATTGTGTAGACTCTTGCAGTCTTGCTCTCCTGCCTTGTTATTTCACCGTTATAGGCAATCGTGAAGCGTTGATAATAGGTCGGCGGTGCGGGCGACAGCCTCCAATTCTCCGAGAGAATCCGCCGCACGGTCGGATGATCCGAACGGATACCGCGTACCTCCAGCATATTCACCATGTCGCTCACATCAAAGCGATACTCCGCAAGAGCCTCGGCGTCCATAATGTCGCGGACAATCGACAACATCTCTGCCTCGGCCTTGCTCCGATTGTAGTGAATGATCCTACGCAAGGCGTCTGTCGCCAGCAAGCGCGGAGCAAACCACATGCGGCTCTCCTCACGGGTGGATAGTTCTCGATGAAGCAGGAAGAACAGGAATCCCGGCAACTCACGCCGCATATCGGCAAGCAGGTTTTGATTGTCATGCGTCAGCGGCGGCACACGTCGCACCCAATAGCGTGTTTCTTCGGCTTCGATCAGAACGGGATTGCGCTCGTTGTTAGAGCAAAGAACGAACTTGCCGAAGAACTCCACCTCCCGACGGTCGCGTCCTTTCGCTTCGGCCTTGTAGCTGCGGGCTGTCGAAAGGTTCTTGATACGCTCGGAATCTTCCCTGCGGTTCAACAGTACCTCGTCCACGCAAACCAGTAGTTTTCCCGTCCAGTCGTCGTTGAACTGCGACCGGAAATCCTCGTTGGTATTAAACGTCACGTTGCCCTCGAAGATCAGCTTCAGAAAATTGAGAAAGGTAGTCTTGCCTGTGTTCCGCTCGCCGGATACCAGCAATACGATCGGCAGACGTTGCAACGGACGCAGGTATAGCAATTGCAAATAATCCAAGCCCAGTTCAATCTGCTCTCCGAAGATATGACCAAGAAAATCCCGGATATGCGAAAATTCACCCTCGGCAGGCACGGTCGAAATCGGCTCGTAACGGTTCAGAAAGCCGTGAATCTCCCGGCGGTAATCGGTATGGCTCGGAATGGTACAGAATCCGTCGTACTTCGGCACTTGTGCTATGTAATCCTTGCCATAGTCCTGCCGCAAGGTTTCTACGTTCCACGGAATCAATGTTTCGAGGCTCCGCCCGTTGCTCAACGGCATAAGCACCCGTTTGAGTATTGTCGTGCCCACGCGCAGGTATGGAATCTCCGACTTATTTTTCACTGCGGCCTCCTTTCGTGTTGCGCCCTCCCTCTAAAATCCGGCGAATATCGGATTGTCGATATCGGACTTTGTTGCCGATTTTTACCGTTCGCAGGTAACCTTTCCGGTTCCAATGCCACAATGTCGCGTCGCAAACGCCGCAAATCTCCTTGATCTCCTCTTTGGTGAGGTACTTTTCCTTGCGGGCATCGGCAATCTCGGCCGACAACTCGCTCTTCGCACGGTTAATCAGCTCATTCGAGAATGCGAGCAGATCTGCACCGCTGACCTCCAGCCGCACATTGGCGTTTCCCTGCCGGAGAATCGAAATCAGATCATCCATCTTATTGTTTCCTCTTCCACCGTGTAAGACCTTTTCGTTCGGTGGAATGAAAACAAAAAAGCCATCGCCTCACGATGAGACAATGGCACAAAAATATATTTATTTTCAGCGAATTTTCAAGCAAAAAACTTCACATTCATACACAAAAATTCAAACTTTCAGAATTGAATCGCCGTGAAGCGAATTTTCGTTAATCGACCTTAAAATAGGCCGCAAGATCGTTGATGTCGGCGTCGAATTGCGCGGCAACCTTGTCGTCGAGATAGGCATAGATGCTCTTGTCCGAACCGATGTATGTTCCGTAATGCGATTTCAGTGCGACGAATAGCTGACGCGAAGAGGTAATGTCGGGCAGATACCCGAGCCGTCGAAGCGCAAGAATCATCAGCGCGATGCGCTTGCCTTTGACGCCCGAATGAATATATTGCTTGATCTTGTCGAGCAAAGCCTGTTTCTTCTCATCGTCGAGCAGGATCATGCTCTCCAATGTCGAGGGGCGTTCCGCCTTGTCAAGCGGTTGCGGCGGCCGGCTATTGTCGTCATCGGCTCGCAATGCCCAAGCAACCACATGACCCTCTTCGATTATCTTCTTCAGTTCATAGTACTCGTCCCAGTCCTCACGGGTACGCAATCCCAGTTCGATGGACTTCTTTACGACCATCTTTATCATCCGGGCGAGAAAGAAATTTTCGATACCGACAAGTTTAGAGTGCTTCGACAGTTCCTCCCCTCGCTCGACCATATTCTCGAAACTGCGACCGAAATAGAGCCAGCAGATCATCGCGGGTAGAGTGGCATTGGCGTCCGAAGTGTTTTTGTCGAATTTGGCGATAATCGTTTGGGCCAAGTTGGAGCCGGAACATTGCGCGATCACGGCATCTACATCAATCTCGCCTCGCGTACTCATTTGTTTAGCAGCAGCCTTTGCGAACTTCGGGAGCAGCTTCATGGCAGTCGTCATTACCAGCCGGTATCCCTCATCGCTTTCGTAGTTCATCATCTCTTCGAAAGCGTCGTAGGCGTCGGCGTGATCCGACATCCACTCCTTCATGCGCTCCTTGAACGCTTCGTAGTCCGTGCGGCTCATCGTAGCTATTTCAATTCGGATAACTCGATTTTCAGTTGCTCGGCTAACTGTTTCTCTGTCGGCAGGTAGAGTTGATATTTGCTTGCCATAATCGTATTGTTATTTTCCGGCAGCGTATATTTCACCAACGTATCGTTCTTATCGGCGCAAAGCAGAATCCCGATCGTCGGGTTTTCGTCGGGAGCTTTCTCGTTGCGGTCGTAGTAATTTACATACATCTGCAATTGCCCGATGTCTTCGTGTGTAATCTTGTGGGTTTTCAGTTCGATAACGACGAAACAGCGAAGCAGTCGGTTGTAGAATACCAAATCGGCGAAAAATTCGTCGTCTTCAAGCAGAATACGTTTTTGGCGGGCTACAAACGAGAATCCGTTACCCAACTCCAACAGAAACGCTTGAAGATTGGTAATCAACGCACGCTCCAAATCTTTTTCGTAGTAGGTCGCTTCGGGCCGCAAACCGAGAAATTCCAAAACCATCGGGTCTTTAATAATCTCGGTCGGAGACTCGGGAATGCGCTCCTTGCGGGCAATCTCCAACACGGCTTTCTTGTCGTTGCTCAGCAACAGACGTTCATACAATCCCGAATTGATCTGTCGCTCCAACTCACGCCCTGTCCAGTTGTTGTTTGCAGCTTCCAACTCGTAGTACTCGCGTTTGTCTTTATCGTCTATTTGAATCAGAAGACGATATTGATACCAATTCAATTGCGACCGCACTGCGGACGCAATTGGATAAGTACGGTAGAACTGCCTTGCCCGTTCCAATTGACGTACGGAAAATCCACTGCCGAACTCCTTTTCTATTTCCGTTGCAATGTTTTGAAGAAGGTATGCTCCGTATTCCGCTCGGTCTTGGCCCTTTTGTTCTTCGATAAAGATGCGTTCGCCCAATTCCCAATACATTTGCACACGGACGGTATCCACACTGCGAATCGCTGATTCTCTGGCGGAAAGAATAATAGTCCGAATGTCGGATATAAATTGTTCGGTCAGATTGGTCTTTACTATTTTCATATATCGTGTATTTTGAATTCCGACCGCGCTGCGGACGGAATTATCTCCTTTACGACAACAAATTTACTAATTCTTTTTTCATTTCATCGTCGATCTCCCGATAACGTGCAAACGCGCGGCTTCCCTCCTTGTGGCCGCTCAATGCACCGACCAGATTCGGGTCTTTTACCTGCTTGTATAGGTTGCCGACGAATGTACGTCGAGCGAGGTGGGACGACGCGATTTCATACAGTACCTTTTTCTCCTCCTCGCGGGTCGTCGGGTTGATGATCGTAACCAATCGCTTCAATCCGGCGGCTTTGAAAATCCGCTTGATCGATACATTGTATTTCTGTTCCGAAATAAACGGCAGCAATTTGTCACCCTCGCAATTCCTGTATCGGGCAATGATCTCCAATGCCGTCGGATTAAGCGGGACACGCACTGTCAGCGGCCGTCCCTCTTTCGTCTTGCGCGGAATATATTCAATAGCTCCGTCGATGATGCTTTGTTTCGTAAACTTTATGAGGTCGCCTACACGACAACCGATCAGACATTGAAAAACGAAGATGTCGCGCTGAATGGCCAACTGCGGATGGCGGTTCAAATTGGTGCGATAAATTTTGTTCCGCTCGTCGATCGTGATGTAATAAGGTGTTCCATAGGTGCACTCTTCGAGCGGAAAATCGTCGAATGGCGTATTGCTCGTCTTTTTGTTATCCTTGCACCAATAAAAGAACGTCCGAATCCGCGAAAAGCAATCCAATAAAGTGTTCTTTCCACGCGGTTGCGGCGTTCGAGCTTCGGGGATTGCATCGTAAATGGCCGGATAGAGCTGGCAATATCGGTATTCGTTCTCGAAAAAATCCCATATATCCCGAAGCGTGTCGGATGTTACGTCGTCGATATAAAGCGTAAAATCTTTTTGTCCGCGCTTGGTTGTCCGCACATAGAGTTCGTAACGCTGCAAGCCGCGTTTCACTACCCGATAGTTCTTTTTGCGGACTTCGGATAGTTTATGCTTTTCGAGAAATTCATCGAACAGCGGAATTACCTGCAATTTGATCGCTTCGGCCAGCGCATCTTCCGTTTGGAATCTTTGCGGGTGGTGGTAACGCTCGATTGTTTCGCTTAACCATTCGCCGTTGGCTTCATTCGTGTAAGATTGAGTAATGAGCGTAACGATATTCCGCACATGGCTATTGAATGCCTGTTTTTCCTTCTCCGAAACCAAGGCTACTCGATCCTTGAATCCTTGTTTTTCGGCACTCCAGTGATTCGGATTGATCGTCAGTTCGCTTGCCGCCTTAATGTCTTTCTTGCCGTCGCGCAGCCGAAAATAGACCGTCGCAAGCGTATCCGTGTCGTTCTTCTTTGCAGTTTTCCGTATGAGTGCCGAAACCTTCATTTTGCAGCGTATTGTTTACACTGCAAAGATAGTGTTTGTTCCCGAATTGTTCCCATATATCCTGAATTTATTTCGACCTGCGTCAAATCTATTAAAGATTCACTAATTGTAAATCGTTGTATAATAGCGAAAATACATTATTTTGCGCCGTTTTGCGATTTTAGAATAATCGAATAGAATTTATAATTTCAAATGCGGCTCCGGGTACGCTTATAAAGCCCTGCTGGTTTGATTGTCAAGCCAGTGGGGCTTTTGTTTCTTCTGGGGTGGCAGATACGGGGCCCTTTCTGTCATGCCTTAAAATATATGCACCGATTTTTTTTGCGCCAGAAAATACCATATTGAATTTTATTTGTATATTTGCCGTCGCATAGGTTTCCAAATCACACCCGCCGGGCCGTGATGCGGAATGAAAAGGGAATGCAGTGAAAATCTGCGACAATACCCGTTGCTGTGAGTTCCTGTCCCGACGAGGGGCGCAAGACGTTTCACAATCTTTGCCACTGGCCGTAAGGCTGGGAAGGCGTGAAACCGGAACAAGTCAGAAGACCTGCCGATGCTTTTATTGGATTTGCTGCCTGCGGGATTACGGGTGAAAATCAAAACTGCGATTTCCCTGTTGTCGGCATTCCGGTACGAAAAAAGGCATTGGATGTTTTCGAAGGTGTAAATCCGTTTTGAATTTCTGTTGCGCCGTATCCCGAAAGGATACGGTTAATTTTTTATTGTCCAATCAAAATAAAGCAGAATGAAGAAACTATTTACCCTTTTGACAGTAATGCTGCTCGGCGTTTCGACGTGGAGCTGCTCGTATGACGACGATGACTTGTGGAATGAGATCGGGAATATCAAAACCGAACTGGCCCGGATCAACAAAGAGGTCGGAACGTTACAAACCCTTGTCGATGCGCTGAATCAGCAAAAAACGATCACCTCTGTCGAAGAAACGGCGACGGGGTACACGATTACCTTCAACGATGGCAAAACCGTCGAAATTAAAAACGGCACGAATGCACCGGAGGTCGGTATCGACCTGTTCGAAGGCGTCTACTACTGGACGATCGGCGGCAAAGGCAACTGGCTGACCGATGCGGACGGGAACAAAATTCCTGTCGCCGGCAAGGACGGCTCGAAACCCCAAATGGCCGTCGATGCCGACGGCTACTGGACTGTGGACGGGGTGCGTATTAAAGATGCCGCAGGCAACGATGTAAAAGCTGCGGGGAGCAACGGAAAAGACGGGGACTCGTTCTTCGAATCGGTGACGGACGGCGACGATGAGGTGACCTTCACGCTGACCGACGGCACGACGATCATCATTCCCAAAGCCTCGGCTGCCGGCTTCGCATTCGTATTTCCCGCGCAGCTCCCTAAGGGTGGAACCGACGTGGACAACTACTACCTGTTTGCTTTCGGCGAAGAAAAGATACTCGCATATACCGGAGATATAACGACCGCCGACTTGATGAGCATCCCGCAGGGATGGGCGGCACGGATCGACCCGGACAAGAAGACCGTCACCGTGACGGCCCCGGCGTTCGCGGGTTCATACTATACGGAGGGTATCCTTTCGCTCGTCGGCATCGACGGCAAAGGGAAAACCCAACTTGCATCCGCACGCATCTGCGCTGTGGATTATTCCGATCCCGAAGGCACGTTCGTACTCAACGAGGGCAACATGTCGTCGGATAACGGGTCGGTCATCTATATCACAGCCAACGGCCGTTTAATCAACTATGCCTACTGGCGGATGAACGGTTCCGAGTTGGGCAATGTGGGGCAGGATATGTTCATTGCCGACGGTAAGGCTTACATCATCAGCCAGAACGGCGGAAACGACGGCATCCTCGTTGAGGCCGATGCCAGGACACTCAAGCGGACTGGCAAGTTCGGCAAAAGCGACCTGCCCGGACTTTCCATGCCGTCGCATGTGGCCGTAATAGGCCGGACGGCTTATATCCGCGACAATGCAGGCGTATACAAACTCGATCTCGATACGAAAGCGCTCAGCTTCATCGAAGGTTCGAAAGGTGCATTGAAAAACCGCATGGCGGTCGTCGGCAACAAAGTGTTTGTTCCTGCGGGCAAATCTATCCTGGTCTTGGAAAACGGGGCCGTGGCCGAAACGATCGCGATGGATGGCACGGTGACCGGTGTCGTCAAATCCGATGAAGCCGGTTACCTGTGGATATCCTGTTCCGCCAGCCCCGCCCAAATCATCAAGTTGGCTGCCGGCGATTATACGCAGGAAAAACATACGCTGACCGCCGGCGGTGTCGCCTCCGGCTGGGGTGCGACGCCGGGTATCACGGCCAAGGGCGATGAAATTTATTTCTGCAACAATTCCTCCACGATTTACCGCCATACTTTCTCCTCGAATACGACGGAAACGCTGGGCGATGTAAAGTCGAATATCGCCAATTGGGGAATGATCTACAACATGCCGGCCGTTCATCCTGTAACCGGCGAATACTACTACAATACGATTCTGGGATACGGATGGAGTTTCCTCACCAACGATATTTCGGTTTATGACCTGGGTTCGGGTACCCCCAAGATGGTTGCCGACTACCGGAATTATACGCATTTCCCGGCCGGGATATTCTTCACTGCCGGATTCTGAGGCCACAGGAAGGGGATCGGGATTCCCGGTCTTCTTCCTGAACTTTAGTTGAATACCATAAAAACAAATACTTATGAAAAAGCTGTTTACCCTTTTGGCGATTGCGCTGCTCGGCGTTTCGGCGTGGAGTTGTTCGTATGACGACGATGATTTGTGGAAGGCGGTCGATGACCTCGATTCGCGCATGGAAGCCATGGAGCAGGCCATGAAGAGTGCCAACACCGATATCGACGCACTCCGGAAACTGGTCGATGCATTACAAAACAATGTAACCGTGACCTCCGTCGTCAAAAATAATGACGGATATACGATTACATTCTCCAATGGTGAAACCGCCACGATCACCGACGGAAAAAACGGAATCGACGCTCCCGCTGTCTCGGTGAAAAAAGATGACGACGGACTTTATTACTGGACGCTCGGCGGCGAATTCATACTGGTCGACGGCGAAAAGATCAAGGCGCAGGGTGAGGACGGCGCTCCGGGAGCGAGTGCCGTGGCTCCGAAGCTGCGCATCGATACCCAAACCAAGGAGTGGGAAATGTCGGTCGACGGCGGTAAAACGTGGACTAAGATGGGGGTCAAGGCCGAAGGCAAGGATGGCGATTCGATGTTCGAGTCGGTGGATACGGCCTCGAACCCCGGTTTTGCGGTCTTTACGCTTGCCGACGGAGGAAAAATCGAAATTCCCATGCAGGGTGCGTTGAGCATCGCGATTTCCGCAAAGAACGGCATATTCGTCTACGATGAGAAGCAGACATTTACGATCGAGAGCAAGGGTGTCGAACGGATGACCTGGACTAAACCCGACGGATGGAAAGTTTCGGTCGAAGGCAATGCACTGACGGTCGTGGCACCTGCCAAAGCGAACAGCTATGCAGAAACGGAGGGTGTGATCGCCCTGATCGGAATGGCCGGAAATTTCTCGTGCATGGCGGAACTCCAAGTAAGTGCGGCGGATACGCATAGCTATACGGTTACCTTCGAGGGTAGCGACTGGGCCAAATGGGTCGCCTGCAACTATGACCCCGAAAAATATTCGACGACCCAATTGGGGAGTCCCGACGATTATGTCTGGGTCGATGAAACCACGCAGCTCACTACCGGCCGTCCTACGGGCTTCATCAACGGATGGGGATACCCTTGGTTCGTATGTTCCTATAATTCCAATTCGCTGGATCAGGGTAAATACGGCGGATATTTATACGATTTGTATGTGTATAATCCCGATGGAACGGAGGACAGCATGACAGGCGGAGGCTGCAATGGCTCGGATAATTTCCTGACGACATTCGGCTATCTGGATTTAGATTTTCCGTACGGTGACGGTCGCCCGATTCTCAAATTCGCCGATGGCAAGGCACGTACGGTCAAGAGCATCCATGTCAACTCGACCTGCTATTTTTACTCGGTCGCGATGTCCGGCAACGGCCTTTCGCCGGCATTGACCAAGGATGTAACCTACTACGCCACGGGTTACGATGCCGACGACAAAGAGATCAAGACTATTACGATGACCTTTGCTACTCCCGAAGCCGTCACCAAAGAGTGGACGAAGTGGGATCTTTCCGAACTCGGTGAGATCGTATCCTTGCGCCTGAATCAGGCTGGCGGCGCCGATAACGGTTACGGTTATTCGCTGCCTGCGTATTATGCGGTGGACGACATTACCGTCGAGTGGTAGCGCCGCTGCCGCAGTTATCCATTCGAAGCCTATCAGCATATTATCCTATTTTATATGAAACGACTTTATCAAATTGCAATAGCAGTCGCCTTCCTTTCGGCGGCGTGTTCGAAAGGGGAGAACCCCGATCCTCTTCCCGACCCGCCGGTCATCACGCTCGACAGCCCGACGGCCATCTATCCGGCCAAAGCCGGCCGCGAGATCGAAATCCGTCCGTCGTATGAACATGCCGAGGATGCGACGTTCGTTTGGACACTCGACGGCGAACGGATCGGCAGCGAGCCCGCACTGCGGTTTTCGTCCGAGAAGCCCGGGCAGTATTTTATTACGCTGACCGTTACCAACAAAGGCGGTATGGATGAGGAGGAGTTGCGTGTCGATGTATTTGAGCTGACTCCGCCGACCATTTCGCTGCCGGGGGCGGACAAAGGCTTTACCCTGTTGTTGGGCTCGGAACTCGAACTGAAACCGGTCGTCGCTTCGTCGCTCGAAACCACTTACAGTTGGACGATCGACGGCAAAGAGGTGTCGAACGAACCTGCCTATACTTTCCGGGGCGATGCGCGCGGCGACTTCGCATTCGCCCTTACGACCCGTAACGAGGACGGTGAGGATGCCGTTTCGTTTATGGTCGGCGTCCGTTTGCCGGAGGAGGTGGATTTCTCATGGACGATCGAGCAGAGCACCTGCAATGTATCGCTGGGGCGCACGATCCTGCTGCGGGCCGTTGAGATTGAAAATGCGTTCGACGCCGTCTACACCTGGTCGGTCGACGGGCAGGAGGTGCAGCGGGGCGATAAGGCCGAATATGCGTTCACGGCATCGGAAGAGGGGGCGCACACCGTGAAACTCGAAATGCAGAACGAGTATATCCTGGTCTCCCACGACTTCACGGTAAACGTATGCCCGAAAGAGGGGACTTATTATCGGGCCAGGACGGCGGCGAGCAATGCGGCCTGCAATAAAGTTTACGAATTCCTGCCCGCGCCGGGACAGTTTGTCAACGAAAATTATACGGCCGTTACGATGGCCGAAGCGTGTGCTTATGCGGAAAACCGAATGGCGCAGACGGCCTATGTTTCGTTGGGCGGATTCGGGGGCTGCCTGGTCGTGGGGTTCGACCACAGCATCGACAACGACGGCGACTACAACATCGCCGTCACGGGCAATCCGTTCGACGGTTCGTCGGAACCGGGCATCGTCTGGGTGATGCAGGATGAGAATGGCGACGGGCTTCCCAACGACACGTGGTACGAACTCAAAGGATCGGAGTACGGCAAAGAGGAGACCATCCGGGATTACGCCGTGACTTATTACCGTCCTTCGGCACCGAAGATGAATGTCGCATGGACGGACAACCGTGGCGGCAGCGGCGTCATCGAATATCTCGAAGCATTCCATCAGCAGGACTATTACTATCCGGCGTGGGTCGAAGCGGACAGCTACACGCTACGGGGCCCCTGCCTCAAATCGCGCAGTTACGATGCTTCGGGCAACGGTACTTACTGGGTGAATCCTGCATTCGACTGGGGATATGCCGATAATTTCAGTCCGATAGACCGCCTGACGGACGACGACAACTACAATGCGGCACCGGCCGACAACCACTTCAAAATCTCGAATGCCGTGACCTTCGACGGCAAGGATGCGAATCTCAAGTATGTGGATTTCGTTAAAATACAGGTGGCGCTCAACACGCAGTGCGGCTGGATCGGCGAGGTTTCGACCGAAGTATTCGGCGTGAAGGATTTTAACATGACAAAATAGTACAGTGGATACGGGTAAAAAACGAATTCGGAGATTGGTATTTACCGTAGTGTTGTGTCCGGCCCTCTGCCTGGGGCCGGGCGCAACCGCTGTCTCTGCGCAAAAGGATTCCTCCCGGCTCTCCCAAATACAGCGGATTGATTCGGTGGTCGTCCTCGGCAGCCGCCGTCCCGAAAAAATCATCCCGGCGCAGGTGCTCGACGGCGCGGAGTTGCAACGGTTGAGCGTCCATTCCGTAGCCGATGCCATTCGTTATTTTTCCGGTGTGCAGATCAAGGATTACGGCGGTATCGGGGGGCTGAAGACGATCAATGTGCGTAGTATGGGCACACAGCATGTAGGCGTGTTCTACGACGGGGTGCAGCTGGGCAATGCCCAGAACGGACAAGTCGATCTGGGTAAGTATTCGCTCGACAACATGGCTGCCGTGACGCTTTACAACGGGCAGAAGAGTTCCGGAGTGCAGTCGGCGAAAGACTACGCTTCGGCGAGCGCCGTCTACCTGCAAACCCGTACCCCGGAGTTCCGGGCGGGCAGGCGGCATAACCTCAAACTCACGCTCAAGGGCGGTTCGTTCGGCACCGTGAATCCGTCGGTTCTCTACGAACAGCGGCTCGGCGAACGGATATCCAACTCCCTGAACGCGGAATTCCTCTATACGACGGGCCGTTACAAGTTTTCTTACGTCAAGGCGGACGGTTATGATACCACTGCCGTGCGGCGTAACGGCGATGTGCGGGCCCTGCGTATCGAGAACGGACTTTTTGGCCGGATCAAGGATGGGAGCTGGCGGGCGAAAGTCTATTTCTACAACTCCGAACGGGGCTACCCGGGGGCTTTCGTGCGCGAGGAACCCGGTAAGTTCAAACACGAAGACCGCCAATGGGATACGAATTTTTTCCTGCAGGGCGCGTTCAGCAAGGCGTTCGCGCCGTGGTATCGCCTCTCGGTTCATGCAAAATACGCCTACGACTACCTGCATTACCTTTCCGATCCCCGTCTGGACGTGACCACGATGTATGTCGACAACCATTATTACCAGCAGGAGGCATATGTTTCGGCGGCACAGGAATTCACGCTGTTCAGTTGGTGGGATGTCAACCTGGCGGCCGATTTCCAGTATAACACGCTCGAAGCCGACCTGGTGAATTTCGTCTATCCGTCGCGGTTCACTTCGCTCACGGCATTGGCCACATCGTTGCGTTTCGGCAAGATCGACGTACAGGGCAGCTTGCTCTACACGTTCGTCGATGATTTCGCACGGGAAGCGGGTGCGGCCGCCGAAAGCAAGCATGTCCTTACCCCGACCGTTGTGGCGCAGTACACCCCGTTCAACGACATCGACCTCTCGCTCCGGGCATTTTACAAGCGGGTTTTCCGCATGCCCACGCTCAATGACCTCTATTACACGTTTATCGGTAACAAATACCTCAAACCGGAATACACGACCCAGTACAACGTCGGCCTGGCTTACTCCAAGGAGTGGCCGTCGTCGCATTTCCGCCGTCTCGATGCGAGTGTGGACGCCTATTACAACCAGGTCGAAGACAAGATTATCGCCATGCCCACCTCCAATCAGTTCCAGTGGACGATGGTCAATCTGGGGTATGTCGAAATCCGCGGAGTGGATGCGACCGTGAGCGGCGCAATGCGTTTCGGAAAGTTCGGGGCCGATTGCCGCGTGACTTACACTTACCAGAAAGCCCAGGATTTTACCGATCCCGCGAGCAAGTATTACGGCGATCAGATACCTTATATTCCCTGGCACAGC
>OLOI01000781.1_pt1 | contig 30388 bp, 31 predicted proteins | sample 1672131 | NCBI WGS metagenome assembly OLOI01 (sample SAMEA3136651, study PRJEB25190) | human gut metagenome
CATAGGCAGAACCGAAACCTACACAATCCGTTGTATTGATAAAAACGGCAACACAGTCAGCGGTTATAACTCAGGCGGCTGGTCACAAACATATTCACTTCCAAGATCAATACCGCATTTTACCAAGCTTGAAAATACATCAAATGGTATTAAGATAAGTTGGAACAAGGTTGAAGGAGTATACGGCTACAGACTTTATTACAAGTATCCGGGCAAGGATTGGAAACGATTTAAGGACACCACAGCGACAAGTTTTACAGACACAGGTGTAAGTGCAGGCAGAACCGAAACCTACACAATCCGTTGCATAGACAGCAATGGCAACACATTCAGCGGTTATAACTCGGACGGTTGGTCAAAGAAGTACGAACCTGTTGCTCCGACGATTACTAAGCTTGAAAAGACATCAAACGGAGTTAAAATCAGTTGGAATCCTGTAGCAGGTGTATACGGTTACAGACTGTACTACAAATATCCCGGTCAGGACTGGAAACGCTTTAAGGATACCGCGGGCACAAGCTTCACGGATACAGGTGTTAAATCCGGCAGAACAGAAACCTATACAATCCGCTGTATAGACAAAAACGGCAATACAATAAGCGGATATAATCCAAACGGCTGGTCAATTACTTATTGATAAAATTTAAGCTGACAGTTACTAAAACAGTAGCTGTCAGCTTTCTTTAATTTTTATGGTTTTGCCGTGGTTTGAGCAGAAGTATTTGCCGCCGTGCTTGATTCCTGCTTGGGGCACATCATACCCTGAACATCGGTGTAGTAGTCGCATTTCAGAAGAATTTGTGAAATCGGCACAATCTCATATCCTGCATTTTTTATGCCCTCAATTACCATTGGCAATGCTTCCGGAGTGTTTGTTGCACCGTTGTGCATAAGGATAATACTTCCGTCTTTAAGCTTGCTTGTAACATTTTTTGTAATCTGCTCCGGTGTCGGGTCTTTCCAGTCAAGACTGTCAACATCCCACTGCACACAATACATATTACAGCCTTTTACAGAGCGCACCACATCATTGTTATAATCACCGTAGGGTGCTCTGAACAGAGTTGGAGTTTCGCCTGTTATTTTTTTGATTTTTTCGTTGCATGCTTGAATCTGCCCGGTCATATCTGATGTTGACAGCTTTGTCATATAAGGGTGCGTGTTGCTGTGATTGCCCACATCGTGCCCTTTTTCGGCAATCTTTTTTACATCATCAGGATATTTGTCAACCCAGTCGCCCACAAGAAAAAATGTGGATTTCACATCGTATTTGTCAAGAATTTCAAGCAGGGTGTCCGTCTGCTCATTTCCCCATGCAGCGTCAAATGACAATGCAACCTGCTTTTTGTCGGTTTCAACACAATAAATCGGGATTTCACGCTCGGTGCTTGCCGTCTGCACAACTCCCACGGTTGAGGTAATGGCAACAGCCGCCACCGCTATGGCTATTATCAGGCAAAATCCGATTGACATTAGACTTCTTTTTGTCAGAATTATAAGACGCATAAAATCCCCTCCACATAATGTATATGAAGGGGATTCTTAAATATTCTATTTATTGCTTGTAAAATAAAAGGCATTGGTTTATAATAAAAATATAACAATAGCAACTCTAAAACGGAGATGATATTATGATGTATCCTTTTATGACATTGGACGATCAAACTGAGATTGTTCATTCTGAAATGTTAGAAAACGGTAAAGTTAAAGTATATATTGAAAAGCCTGATGAGAAAGATTGCTTTCACTATGCTACTTGCTATTTGCCCCAGTACGAATGGGAAAATATATACGGCTTTTCTGAGGATGAAATAAATAAATATCTGGACGTTATAAAATCAACAGCTCATCTAATACTTGAGTTTTCCCAAAAAGGAGGACTTGAAAATGCCTCAGGTTTTTAAAGTCGGCTCTTACTGGGTATACTTTTGGTCAAATGAAAATGAACCTCTTGAGCCTGTTCACGTGCATATATCTCAAGGCTCTCCGACTGCAAACGCAACAAAGGTCTGGATTACAAGTAAGGGAAAATGTTACTTGTGCAATAACAATTCTCAGATTCCTGAAAAAATACTCAATAATATTATGCGTGTTATAGAAGCAAGAAGTGATGAAGTTATCCTCAAATGGAAAAATCATTTTAATATAATAACATATTTTTGTTAAAGTGTATATTTAAATTTACAACGGCACCACAAATTTTTGGTGCCGTTGCTTTTTGTGAATTGAATTTATTTTTAGTTTTCAAAATGCCATTCAATACCGTCTTTGGTGTCCTTGATGACAACATTCATCTCTTTTAGCTTGTCACGGATTGCATCTGCGGTTGCCCAATCCTTTTCGGCACGAGCCTTTGTACGCTGTGCAATGAGAGCTTCAACCTCAGCGTTAATCTCACTGTCTGCATTTTCTGCCTTAGCCTGAGCAGGACTTGCTTTTGTGAGATCAAGGGACAGAACCTTGTCAAATTCATCTATAAGATACAGCTTTGTTGCGTCATCAAGCTGAGCTTTGAGCACATCATAAACACAGGTAAGTCCAAGTGAAGTATTAAGGTCATTGTCAAGAGCCTCTTTAAAGCTGTCAAGATAAGGCTTTGCCTTTTCTTTGTCGGCTGTGCCATCTTTTGAAAGGGCAGAAATTCTCTTTGTGAGCTTTTCATAAGCCTTCGCCGTATTGTCAAGACTTTCATAGGTGAATGTCAGAGGCTTGCGGTAATGGCTCTGCAAACAGAACATTCTGTAAACCAGCGGATTATACCCCTTTTCCTCAAGCAAAGAAACCGTCAGGAAATCGCCGCTTGACTTACTCATTTTTCCTCTTGCATCATTGAGATGAAGCACGTGGAACCAGTAATTACACCACTTATGGCCGAGATATGCTTCACTCTGTGCAATTTCATTTGTATGGTGCGGAAAAGCATTGTCAATGCCGCCGCAGTGAATGTCAAGGTATTCGCCGTTGTGCTTTTTGCTGATGCAGGAGCACTCGATATGCCAGCCCGGATAGCCTACTCCCCACGGGCTTTCCCACTTCAGCTCCTGAGCATCAAACTTTGACTTTGTGAACCAGAGCACAAAGTCAGCTTTATTGCGCTTATTTTCGTCCTCTTCAACGCTTTCACGCACACCTACTGCAAGGTCATCCTCGTTCATATTACCGAATACATAATAGTTGTCAAGCTTTGAGGTATCAAAATAAACATTTCCGCCTGCAATATAAGCATAACCTTTTTCGAGCAGAACTGACACCATTTCGATAAAATCATCAATGCAATTTGTTGCAGGCTCGACAACATCGGGAGTTTTGATGTTAAGCTTTGCGCAGTCGGCAAAAAATGCATCGGTGTAGAATTTGGCAATTTCAAGCACCGTCTTGTGCTCACGCTTTGCGCCCTTGAGCATTTTGTCTTCGCCTGTATCTGCATCACTTGTGAGATGTCCTACATCGGTGATATTCATTACACGCTTTACATTGTAGCCGGAAAAGCGAAGATATTTTTCAAGGACATCCTCCATAATATATGTGCGCAGATTACCTATATGCGCATAGTGATATACGGTCGGTCCGCAGGTGTACATATTGACTTCTTTATCATTAAAAGGAATAAATTCCTGTCTTGTCTGTCCGAGAGAGTTATATAATACCATCTTGATTACTCCTTGCCTTTATCATTCTTTAGCTCTTGAAGCTCTTTTTCAAGCACATTAATTTTGTGCTCCATATTGCACAGTGCAAGTGCGACAGGGTCGGAAACGTGAATCTGGTCGAGAGTTTCGCTTCTTACGCCGTTGACTTTAACCACCCTTGCAGGAACACCGACAGCGGTGGAGTTCGGCGGAATTTCACTCAGAACCACCGCACCTGCGGCTATTCGGGAATTGTCGCCTACCTTGAAAGGTCCGAGCACCTTTGCACCCGAGCCCACAAGAACATTGTTGCCGAGGGTCGGATGACGTTTGCCTGTTTCCTTACCTGTACCGCCGAGGGTAACATTCTGATAAATCGTGCAGTTTTCGCCGATTACCGTGGTTTCGCCTATAACAACGCCCATACCGTGGTCAATGAAAAGACCTTTACCTATGGTGGCACCGGGGTGAATTTCAATTCCTGTTTTATGACGGCTTCTCTGAGAAATAAAACGTGCTATAAATTTTAAGTTGTGCCTGAAAAACCAGTTTGCTTTTCTGTGTGACCTTACAGCCTTAAAGCCTGAATACAGAAAGAAAACTTCTGCCTTACTCCTTGCGGCAGGGTCACGCTCAAGCACAGCGTTAATATCTGATTTAAAGGTTTTAAACAAAGTATCACACCCAATTTTGTGTTACATATCTGAAATAAAATGATAATTTTGTTTGATGTAAATTACGCCCGATATAATCGTAAAGATTGTTGAAATCCAAATCAATGCTCCGCCGATCAGTATAAATATTCTATAAAGAAGCGAAGCTGTATCAGCTGAAAGTATTCCTGAAAGCGCATTAACATCCAAAAAGGTCTGCATCACTAAAATTGCAATGATTGCAACCATCTGAGTAACGGTTTTAACCTTGCCCCACATATTTGCGGCAACCACCTTACCTTTTGAAGCGGCAATCAATCTGATAGATGTAACGGAAAACTCTCTGAAAAGTACGATTATTACGGCTATACAGTCGCAAAGTCCGTTTTGAACAAAGCATAAGAATGCCGCAAGAACAAGAATTTTATCTGCAAGAGGGTCAGCAAATTTCCCGAAATCCGTCACAAGATTGCGTTTTCTTGCAATTTTTCCATCCATCATATCAGTCAATGATGCAATTATAAACAATATAAGCGCCGCCGCATTATGCAGCGGAAATTCAATAAGCACTGAAGCCACAAAAACAGGAACAAGAAATATACGTCCTATTGTCAGTTTATTAGGTAAATTCATTTTGTTGCCTTCCAAATTAATTTTATTCTGTTTCGCCTACGGGGTCACAGCCCATATAGTCGGTAATTTTAACCTTTACAAATTCACCGATTGCAGGCTTTTTGCTTTTACAGGTAAAAAATACACATCCGTCAACCTCCGGAGAGTCTGCATAGCTTCTGCCAAAATAACACTCGGCAAGCTTGTCAAAGCCTTCAACAAGAACCTCAATTTCAGTGCCGATAAGACTTTCACAGTAGTCAGCCATAACGCTCTGTTGATGCTCCATAATTATGTCGGCACGCTTTTGCTTTATTTCTTCATCAATCTGGTCAGGCATTTTTGCCGCAGGAGTGTTCTCTTCCTGAGAATACGCAAAACACCCAAGACGCTCAAACTTCATATCAGCAGCAAATTGTGCAAGCTCTTCAAATTGTTCCTCGGTTTCTCCCGGAAACCCCGTAATAAAGGTTGTACGCAAAACAACATCCGGAATTTTTACCCTGATTTTATTTATAAGCTCCGTAAGCTCTTTAAGACTGCCGTGACGGTTCATTCTTCTGAGCACATCACCGTTGCAGTGCTGGAGAGGTAAATCTATGTATTTAACGATTTTTTCTTCATTAGCAATAGTGTCGATAAGCTCATCCGTAAGTCTGTCAGGATAACAGTATAGCACTCTTATCCATTTTAATCCGTCGATTTTACAGAGTTTTTGCAAAAGTTTTGCAAGATATGGCTCTCCAAACAAATCTTCGCCGTATCTTGTGGTGTCCTGTGCAATAACATTGAGCTCAACAACACCGTTCTTTGCAAGACTTTCAGCCTCTTTAATAATATTTTCAGGCTTGCGGCTTCTGAATTTTCCTCTTATCTGCGGAATTGCGCAGTAGGTACAGCAGTTGTCACAGCCCTCTGCAATTTTTATGTATGCAGTGTAAGGAGGAGTAGACTGAATCCTTCCGCCCTCGAGAGGAAGGCACAATTTGTCGGGAAACATCTCAACTTTTTTGTCATTCAATACATCACAGACAACATCTGCTATCCTGCTGTTTGCGCCGATTCCTATTGCGGCGTCAACCTCATAAAGCTGTTTTGTAATCTCATTCTGATAACGCTGTGCAAGACAGCCTGTTACGACAATAGCCTTAATCGTTCCCTCCTGCTTCAGCTTGCCAAGCTCAATAATTTCATCAATACTTTCCTGCTTGGCACTTTCGATAAATCCGCAGGTATTTACAATAACACAGTCTGCATCGGCAGGGTCATTTACTATTATAAAGCCTCGCTGCTTAAGTGTAAACAAAAGCATTTCGGCGTCAACCTGATTTTTTGCACATCCGAGAGATACAATACCAACCTTATAATTCATATGCTGTCTTCCTCTGTATAATCTGAATAATCATCCATTGCTCTTCTGATGCTGTCCCAGCCGTAGCCAAGTCTCTGCAATGCAGCAACAGCCCTGCGTCTGGTCTTTTCGTCATCAAGATTTCTGTATTTTTTCTCAAGAACCGCCTTGATTTCTTCATTCTCGTCCACGTCAATGTCTTCAAGAATTTCTTGGGCAAGCTCCTTGTCAATTCCTTTTCGTGACAACTCGTAAGAAACCCCACGCTTTGACATATGCTTTGAAAATATCAGCTGTTCTGCATATCGCCGAGCAAAACCCTCGTCATTTACAAGACCGAGTTCCTCAAGTCTGTCAACCGCCTTTTGTGCTGAATCCTCATCACAAGTGCGCCTGATTTTGTCGGCAAGCTCTTTTTTGGAGTGGTCACGGTATGATATAAGCCAGAGTGCCTTCTCCTTGGCTCTGCGCTCATTGCTAAGAGAAATAATCTCGTGCAGTTCCTCATCGTCTATATCACGACCGACATCAAATCTGTTTTCAAGCAAGGTCTGAGTGTCGAGCTTCATAGCAAATTCGCCGTCAATGTACAGCGCACTCAGTCCTTTTCTTCTCGGTTCAATAGCAGTAATGGTCATCAGTCGTCAACCAGAACATCAATTTTTGCTGCTGTTTTCTTTGCGTCATCCTTTTTTGACGGCTCTTTTACGGAATTGTCCGCCGCAGGGATTTCCGTGATTTTTGCCTTTGGAGCCGACGGCTTGCGCACATAGAGTTTGTCTACATTTTCCCAGACCTGAGCTTCAATTTCCTTCATAATGTTTTCGTCATTTTTAAGAAGTTCTTTAACCTTGTCACGACCCTGAGCAAGACGAGTGCCGTTATAGCTGAACCACGAACCTGACTTCTGGACAATGTCAAGCTTTACTGCAATATCAAGAAGCTCGCCTGTACGGCTGATACCTTCACCGTACATAATATCAAATTCAGCCTCTCTGAACGGAGGGGCGATTTTATTTTTAACAACCTTTGCTCTTGTGCGTGAACCGATGATTTCTCCGTTCACCTTAAGAGTTTCGGCTTTTCTTATATCAATACGTACAGAACTGTAAAACTTGAGAGCCCTGCCGCCTGTTGTTACCTCAGGATTGCCGTATATAACACCAACCTTTTCACGAAGCTGGTTGATAAAGATTGCAACGCAGTTTGACTTGTTGATTGCGCCTGCAAGCTTTCTTAAAGCCTGTGACATAAGACGTGCGTGAAGTCCGACGTGGCTGTCGCCCATTTCGCCCTCAATTTCTGCTTTAGGAACAAGAGCGGCAACTGAGTCGATTACGATAACATCAATAGCTCCGCTTCGTATGAGTGCCTCAGCAATTTCAAGTGCATCCTCGCCTGTATCAGGCTGTGATACAAGCAGTGAATCAACATCAACGCCGAGTGCCGCCGCATAAGTCGGGTCAAGTGCGTGTTCAACATCAATAAATGCAACATTTCCGCCGTTTTTCTGACCCTCGGCAATACAGTGAAGTGAAAGTGTGGTTTTGCCTGATGATTCAGGTCCGTATATTTCAACAATTCTTCCTCGTGGAAGACCGCCTATTCCAAGTGCAATATCAAGTGAAAGTGAGCCTGTTGATATGTGGTCAACGCTCATATGTTTATTTTCGCCAAGGCGCATTACTGCACCCTTACCGAACTGTTTTTCAATTTGTGATAACGCTGTTTCAAGCGCTTTATTCTTATCAACTGCCATTATATATTCCTCCGTATTTTTTAGCCCGCTTCATAAGTCTAACGTAACTTATAATGCAGTGTCCCGAAGTTTAAACTTTCATCTATTGATAAAGTTTATTTCAGTCCACTTCATAAGTTTACTGTAACTTATAATGCAATGTCCCGAAGTTTAAACTTCCGCTTAATATTAAAATTCATTTTTTGTCATAATATAATATATCAGAAACGAATTCCGATTATTGCACGCTTAATGCCCGAAAGGTCATATGCGGTTCTTATATCTGTATAGCCTTCATTTTTCATTAGTTCTGTAACATAATCAGCCTGATCTTCGCCAAGCTCAAAGGCAAGTGCACCGCCTTTTTTAAGCTTACTGCTCCAATTCTTTATAATAGAACGATAAAAATCAAAACCGTCAGTTCCGCCGTCAAGTGCCATTGCAGGCTCTTTCTGCACCTCATCCTGCAAAGTTTTGAGATCTTCCGAGCGTATGTAAGGCGGATTGGATGCAATCAAATCAAACAGACTGTCGTCAAAATCATCATAGCATTTAAAAACATCGCTGTTTATCAAATTTATATCAGCTTGATTATGTATACTGTTCTTTTCAAGATAAGCAAATGCCTCCGAACTCAGTTCAACGGCTGTTACATCAGCATTTGCAAGCTTATTAAGAGCAACCGAAATTGCTCCGCTACCTGCGCAAAGGTCAATAGCCTTCTTGCTCTGCCGCTTATCAAGAAATTCAAGGCAAAGATCAAGAACAACCTCGGTATCATCACGGGGGATAAGTACTCCCTCGCCGACAAAAAATTCAAATCCGCAAAACTCCCAGCTGCCGAGAATATATTGCAAAGGTTGTTTTTTTGCCCTTTTATCAAGAATCTGATACAAATCCCGAAGATTTTGCTCCGAAAATTCATCCCTGCCATGAGTTATCAAGCCTGCACGGTTAATCGAGAATCTCTGTTCAAAAATACACATTGTTTCAAATGCAGGGTCAATAACTTCTGTTTTTTCAAGGAAATTCTTACATTCCCTGTATGCCTGCTCAACTGTCATTACTTGTTCACAATGTCTGAGCCATCCTCAGGAATAACAGCTTTGATTGCCTCAATTGCAACCTCAATCATCTTGTCATCGGGATTTTTAGTTGTGATACGCTGAGCCCACAAGCCCGGTGCAGCAATGATGCGTGTAAAAAGATTGTCATGCTTGCCGCAAATCTTTATCAGCTCATAACCAACACCACAGGAAATAGGAAGAAGTAAAATTTTAAAAACCGGTCTTAAAAATCCTATACCGAACGGCGCAACAGGTACAAAAAGACCTACTGCAATACCGACAATAAGCATAAGCACCATAAAGCTTGTGCCGCAGCGAGGATGAAAACGAGTCTGTTTTCTGACATTTTCAACAGTAAGCTCTTCATCGTTTTCATAACAGAATATCGTTTTATGCTCGGCACCGTGATACATAAATACACGCTTCATCTCGGTCATCTGTGAACAGACAACAATATAAAGCAGGAACAATACTATTTTGAGCACGCCCTCAAAAACTGATTTCCAGAATACGGCAAGCTCGCCCTCACCCTTAAAGGCAGGTACAAAATTTGCACTAAGATCAAACAAGAATGACGGTACAAAGAAGAACAGTCCTACTGCAAGCGCAACACCGAGTATTGAAGCAAATACCATAAGCACCTTTATGAGCTTGTCACCGAATTTCTCATCAAGCCACTTTTCAAATTTTGACGGCTCTTCTTCTTCGATTTCACCGGCTTCAATAGCTTTGTCGGCAGACAGCATAAGGGATTTGTAGGAAAGACGCATTGAATCTATAAGTCCTGCGATACCTCTTATAAACGGAATTCGGAATATCTTAAAGCGGGAAGAAAGCGTTTTTACTTCAATGTCCTCGCTGTAAATTTCATTTTCACCGGTCCGCACGCAAACCGTTGTGCGCTTGGGACCTCTCATCATAATTCCCTCAATCAGGGCACTGCCACCTATTGAGGTGATTTTTTTAGTTATATTCTTAGCCATCGGAAAACCCTTTCTGTGAAAGTTACAATTTGATGCTTTCAGGCATAGCATTTTCTTCTCCCTCTTTATAAATAGGGAAAGTAAGTGTTACGGTTGTACCTACACCCTCTCCGCTTTCAATGTCAAGTGAACCGTTGTGAAGATTCATAATTTCATCCGCAACGGCAAGACCTATGCCCGAACCGCCCACAGTCTGATTTGCCTTATAGAACTTTTCTTTAACCTTCGGCAAATCCTCGGCAGAAATACCGCATCCTGTGTCGGTTATTACTATTTTAATTATATCCGGCTCATCCTTTGAATAGATTACCTGAGCCGCAACCACGCCGTTTTTAGGCGTATATTTTAATGCATTGTCAAGAACATTTATAAAAACCTGTTTAAGCCTGTTTCTGTCACCGTAAACAACAGGGAACACTGTTTCAGGTTCATCATACAAAAGATGCTTGCCCTCTTTTACTGCACGCTCCTTGAGCATATAAACTGTTTCGTCAAACTCCGCAAGAATATCAAGCTTTTCATTCATCAGAATCATTCTTCCGCTCTGTATTCGGCTGAAGTCAAGAAGCTCCTCAACAATGCTTGTAAGACGCGAGCTTTCCTTTATAATAACACCCATACCCTTGTCAAAAGTGCGTCTGTCAAGCTTTCCCTTGTCGGAAAGCTGCATTGTTTCTGCCCAGCCTTTAATTGCTGTCAGCGGTGTTCTCAATTCGTGAGAAACACGGGAAATAAAGTCATTTTTCGTCTGCTCGGTTGTTTCCAGATCCTTTGCCATATCGCTTATCGCATCGCAAAGATCACCTATTTCGTCATCATATTTGTGCTCAATTTTTTTAGAAGCAGAAAAGTCGCCGTGTGCTATGCGGTCGGCAATTACCGAAAGATTGCGTATTGGTTTTATAATTGAACTGAGGAACATTACGCCCGATATGATTACAAGCACCATAATAATAATTCCGATTGCAATAATAATTGCAGATATAATCATAATCCGACTGTTTACAGGATCCATTGAAACCATATACCGTATTGCCCCGACCACTGTATCGTCTGCATTTTTTATTATGCGAGTCTGGCTCATTGCGTTTTCACCCGAGTCAAGCTTGCCGTTCCAGAATGCAACGCCCTCATCGTTTGTTTTTGCTTCTTCAAAATCAGGAATACTGCTTTTTTCAGACGGCACAAAACCTGTGGTAGTCATAATAATTCGCCCCGAGGAATTTATTACCATAACTTCCATTTTTTCCTTATCCTCGAAATTTTCCACATAATCCCTTGCAGATGTGTTAAAAGCAGACGATGTGTCGCTTCTGTATCCCGAAAATACGAGTGAAAGCTCACTGCTTGTATTGTTCAGACTTTGTTCAACACTGCTTTGAAAAAGATATGTAACAACAAAAATAAGACTGACAACAATCAGAATGATAATAGTCAGCGTAACGCTGAGCGTATTAAGCATCCATCTTTTGCTAATGCCCTTAAACATCTGCTGTTGTCCTCCTTATTTTATAGCTTTATGATTTTTAATCAGTTTCCTGCGTCCCAACGGTAGCCAAGACCCCAGACAGTAATTATATGCTTTGGATTGGACGGCTCGTCCTCAACCTTCATTCTGAGTCTGCGGATATTTACATCAACAATCTTATCTTCGCCTACATATGCGTCGCCCCAGACATGGCGGAGAATATCAATTCTGTCAAGCGGTTCACCGGGATTTGAAAAGAAATACTCCATAATCTGAAATTCAACCTGTGTAAGCTCAATCATTGCCCCATCCTTTAAAAGTGCACGGTTTCTGAGGTTAAGAACAAAATTTCCGGATTTAAGCTCTTCTTTAAAGTTATTTTCATTTTTCTGCTGGGCAATAGCAACTCGTCTGTAAAGCGAGTCAACACGAGCAAGAAGTTCACTCGGAGAGAACGGCTTTGCAACATAGTCGTCTGCACCAAGCATAAGACCTGTTACCTTGTCCATTTCCTGAGTTTTTGCAGACAGCATAATAATGCCGATACTGCCGTTTTTATTTCTTAATTCCTTGCAAACCTGAAAGCCGTCAATGCCGGGCATCATAACATCAAGAATTGCAACATCAAAATCTCCGTCGTGCTCTTCGTATTTTTGAAGTGCCATTTCACCGCAGTCAGCTTCAACAACATCATATCCCGCACGGGTAAGATTGATTACGACAAAGTCACGAATAGCAGATTCGTCCTCACAAACAAGAATCTTTTTCATTTCAAAACCTCCGTTTAAGTTGTATAAAATATCTGTAATTTTGTATTCTGAGCTTATATCTCAGAAAGACACGATTAAATCGTTTGCACATATTGCACAAACAGTTTTCAGCGTGATTTATTCTTTGATTTCCTTATACAGCAGAGTCAGCAAGCGCTGAAAATGCTGTTTTAATATCATCATCACCCAAATTATATTTATTGTCAGCATTTTCCTTTTTAAATGCAAATGCGTATTTTTCATTCTTTGAAATCAAAACATAGTCATCAATTCCCTTGCCGATGTCCCAATCGGCAACCTCAAAAGCCTTTATTTCAAACAGCTTTTGTCCAAGTGAATTTTTGCTCCATTCATAAAACTCAATAATATTTTTGCCTTCTCCGTACAAAGCAGTAACCGCATTATCCTGCCAGATTTCAGGCAGAGTAAAAGAAAAATCGAGGTCATAATCGACTATCATACTCAGCTTAATCTGAGTTGACTCATTTTCCTCGTCAAAGCTGTACCAGTCAACTCTGTTCGTTTTGCGCTCTTCCTCTGTATTCGCAGGGGAGAGCATTTTGCTTGCCGCAGGAATTTCCAGCGTTGAGTCATTGTCTATGTCTGTAGAAGTTATGTTAAGGCTGCGCTGAGTAAAGTTTTGCTTCTTTTCCTTGAAAAGCGGATTTCTAAGAAGCGACATCTCTGTGTTGTAATATATGATTTGAGTGTTAAGCTGTTCATCGGCAAATGCACCGTCCACAACCAACGCATTTACATTCCCAAACTTCGTCACAACTACATTTCTGTAACGTACAACATTAGGATCCATAGCCACCGTAGCTTTTGAATACAGCGTGTTTTTTTCGCTGTCATAATCAATCATTGAGGCTGCCGCCTCATTCTCGGTATTAAACAATAGCAATGTTATAACTTCATCATCACCGTCAGAGTTAAAGTCACCGCAATAGAAGCTTGAATACAGCTCTCCCGATGTAATCTCAGAGGTTGTACCGTCAGAATATGAATAACATGACAGCTTACTTACATTTGGTGTGAACGTACTGAATCCCACCATAATTTCAAGATTATTGTCGCCGTTAATATCAGCAAAGTCAACGCTGTCAACATCGCTCGCTTCTATCGTATAGTCGTTTGCAAGCTGCCACTGGCCGTCGCCCTCATACATTATAAGCATATGAATCTTTGTGGTTTCATCGTTTTCCCTGCAAAAAGCAATAGCCTCGTTTTTTTTGTCGGCATTCAAGTCAGCCATTGTAATTGCACTGCGGTTATTGCCGTTTTTCGGATATTTTAATATATATTTATTGTGTGTAGAATCAGCAATAAGCTGTTCGATGGCAGCCTCGCTGCCCATAGCCATAGGAGGGCGAAGCATACTTTCACCGCCAAGGTCGGTAATATTGCAGCCGCCGAGAAATAACACGGAAAGTACAGCGGAAAATCCGCCTGCCAATGCTCGTTTCAGCGTCAAACCTTTCGCCTCCTGTTCTTATGCTCAAAACTATGCTTTCTGCCTTGCAATCAGATATTTAATCTTAATTCCTTCGGAAGAAAACATTTTTTCATGCTCAGTTTCAATATTATCGGGCAAATTTTCTGCGTGAAGGTCACGGGTAATATATATAATCTCGTAGCCGCTCTGCTCAAAATATTCAATGCTTTCCTCAAACAATTCGCTGTCATCCGTCTTAAAACGAATTTCGCTTTCGGGTTTGAGAAAGCTTTTGTACATCTCAAGCTTTTTGTAATATGTAAGACGGCGTTTCTTATGCTTTGCCCTCGGCCACGGATTGCAGAAATTAATAAAAAGCCTGTCGATTTTATCATCCGAAGTGATGATTGTATCAAGCTTTTCGACATTATAATTTACGAGCAGCAGGTTTGTAATATCATCCTGATTCTTGCCCGCTTCTTCAAATAATTTTACAATATTTCGTCTGCCAACACCTAACATATCAATCTTAATATCAAGCGCAATAATATTTTTATCGGGATTATCAAGTGCAAGCTGACCTGCAAAGCCGCCCTTGCCGCAGCCTATTTCGAGATACAGCGGCTGTTCAGTTTTAAAAGCCTTGCTCCAACATCCTGCATACTCCTCGGGATTTTTCACAAAGAAGTCACAGACTGCAAGCTCAGGCTCTGCCCATTTCTTTTTGCGTATTCTCATAATACCTCGTCAAAGTCATTCAGTACAGAATGATACAATAATAATATGGTTATTAACTATATCATTATATCAAATTATTACAAATTATGCAACGAATAATTTGCATATTAGCAAGTGAAATTAAACATATTTAATGAAATCGCTGTATGATTTCGATTTTGTAAAAATAATATCAGAAAATCTGTCCGAAAGTCGTTTTATCAGAGGTAAAATTACAATATCTTCACTTTTGAAGTGACCTGCGTCAATAATATTTAAATTCAAAGAATTTGCCGCATTAATTTCATGGTGCTTAATTTCACCTGTCACAAGAACATCAGCTCCGAGCTTTGCAGCTTCAAATACATTTGAACCTCCTGCACCCGATGAAACTGCAACAGTCTTTACGTTTGATTTTGAATCTGTATAGCGAAGTCCGCTGCAATTCAGTGCTGCTTTCACATTCTGCGCAAAGTTTTTCATTTCAACAACAGTATCAAGTGAACCGATAAAAAGGCACTCGCCAATATCTGCAAGCTTAACATTATGTACCCCTATTGCATTTGCAAGCGCAACATTAACTCCAAATTCTGTACCGAGGTCAAGGTTAGTGTGCATACAAAGTGCAGAAACACCCTTGTTTGCAAGCAGATATGAAGGGTCGTGAGTTCCCATATGCTTTATGGGATTGAATATGACAGGGTGGTGGCTTATTATAAGCTCACATCCCAGTTCTTCTGCCTCAAGCACTACGTCTTTTGTAATATCGAGCGACAAAAGCACTTTTTTGACGGTATTATCCCTGTCACCCACAAGCAAACCCGAATTATCAAAATCCATTTGCGTTGTAAGGGGGGCGAAAGTTTCAAAATATTCCATTATATCGCTAATCTTTGTCATACTATACCTCGTTTTCGCCGCACATATTTTTAAGCTTTTCCGCAAGCGCAGCAAAGCTCACATCTCCCTTTGCCTTTTTTAACAACCTGTTAATATGGTTGTTGACAAACTGAAGATGTGTTTTGTTGGTCTGCGGAGAAAGCTCTCCTATGTAATAATAGCTTTCATCTCTCTCACAAATTTCTCCGCAATATGAAACAAGCAGAACGGTGTAGCATTTGTTTGCTGCCACACAGCAGTCCTGCTTCAAAATTTCATATCCGTTTTCACACAGCCATTTTATCAGTTCTTCGCTTTTAGTCATCGGCTGAAGAATAAAATGCTTTGAACTGTCCTTTGCAAAGCTGCAATCCGAAATAATTCTTGCAATAAGCTCGCCGCCCATTCCGGCAATAACAATATCGTCAGCTTCATCTGCGTCGATTTGTTCAAGTCCGTTTGAAAGCCTTGGAATAACAGTATCGCAAAGACCTGCCTCACTGATAGTCTTAGCACCACGTTTAAGCGGTTCGGGATTAATATCGGCGGCAACAGCAGAAACACATCTGCCAATACGGCACAGCCACACGGGCAAATAAGCGTGGTCTGTGCCGATGTCTGCTAATTTTGAATTACTGCGCACAAAATCAGCGCAAAGCCTTAAACGGTTGTCAAGATTAAACTCTGAACTGATTCCCATTACTCAGCAATCGCTTTGTTAAGTGATTCAACAAGAGCATCAACGTCTGCACCGTGAACCTGACAAGCCTCTTCGATAGTTTCTCCACGTGAAGCAGGACAGCCGAGGCAATGCATACCAATGCCGAAAAAGATGTCTGCAACATTCGGATGATTATCGAGAACATCACCTATGATTGAATTTTTCGTAATTTCCATTTTAAAATCCTCCGTTTTTTATTTTAATGTAAGTATATCATATTTATACACATTTTGTCGATACCCATTAATCTAATTTCACAAAAGCAAAGGGTATGCACTTAGCATACCCTGAAACTTAAAATATATCAGTCAAAGAACTTTGCATGGATAGCGCTTACAGCCTTGTCAGCGTCAGCAGCATCAATAAGAACAGAAACCTTGATTTCACTTGTGCTGATCATCTGGATGTTAATCTGTGCGTCATAAAGAGCCTCAAACATCTTTGCAGCAACACCTGCATGGCTTTCCATGCCTGCACCTACGATTGAAACCTTTGCAACTGTGTCATCATAGAGAACTTCGTTTGCACCGATTGTTTCAACATAAGCCTTAAGACACTCAACAGCTTCGTCAACTCTATCCTTAGCTATAGTAAATGTAATATCCTTTTTGCCGTCGTGACCGATTGACTGAAGAATGATGTCAACATTAATGTCTTTTGCTGAAAGCTTTGTAAAAAGCTTGAATGCAAGACCCGGAACATTAGGAATACCTGTAACTGAAATTCTTGCAACATCTGTATCTTTAGCAACACTGCTGATTAACATTTTTTCCATTTTAGATTTCTCCTTTACAATAGTACCGGAAGCCTTCTTAAGACTTGAAAGCACCTCGAGTTCAATATTATATTTTTTAGCCATTTCAACTGAACGGTTGTTAAGCACCTGTGCACCGAGTGTAGCAAGCTCAAGCATTTCATCATAAGAAATCTCGCTGAGCTTCATAGCGTTCTTTACCTTTCTCGGGTCAGCCGTATAAACGCCCTCAACATCAGTGAAAATCTGGCATAAGTCGGCGTGCATTGCAGCAGCAATAGCTACGGCGCTTGTATCTGAACCGCCTCTGCCGAGTGTAGTAATATCGCCGTATTTTGAAAGACCCTGAAAGCCTGCAACAATTACAATGTTTTTCTTGTCAATCTCACGCTTGATTCTTGAAGCGTCAACTCTTTTGATTCTTGCGCTTGTATGTGCAGAAGATGTTTCAAAGCCTGCCTGCCAGCCAAGAAGAGAAACAGCGTGGTAGCCGAGCTTTTCAATAGCCATTGCAAGAAGTGAAATTGAAATCTGCTCGCCTGCGGCAAGAAGCATATCCTTTTCTCTTTTTGAAGCCTTTGGATTAATTTCGTTTGCCTTGTCAATAAGGTCGTCAGTTGTGTCACCCTGTGCAGAAACAACAACTACAACGTCATTGCCCTTTGCATAAGTGTCAGTTACGATAGACGCAACATTCATAACTCTTTCGGCGTCAGCAACAGAAGAACCGCCGAATTTCTGAACTATCAAACTCATGTGTTATATACTCCCTCTATAAAATTATAAATCGCCTATGCGAATTGTTGAAAGAACCTCAACTCCGTCATTTGCAAGTGAAGCAATTTTTTCATTAAATTCGCCGTAAGTAATTTCAGATGTAACAAATGCAGTATCATCAGCATCAGCTCGCTCGATAACGCTGACACTGCCGAAGATATTTTCTGCTTTGGATATAACATCCGTACCATTTGCACGAACATACATAGCGCTGACAGATTGTTCTGCCGGAAGAATATTTTTGCCGTCGCCGTCTGTCCAGTAAAGGTACTTTCTTGTTTTAAGATGCTTACAGCAGTCAACAATGTCGGCTACAACAGCACTTGCAGTCGGAAGCTTGCCTGCACCCTTACCGTAGAACACAACATCACCTGTGCAGTCGCCTCTTACCATAATGCCGTTGAACTCATAATCAATATTTGCAAGCTGACTTTCATTAGGAACAAGCATAGGAGCAACAAGAATATCAATTTTGCCGTCCTCAAGCTTTTTAACCTTGCCGATAAGCTTAATTACGCAACCGAATGCCTCGGCATATTTAACATCTTCGAGAGTAATTTTTGTAATGCCCTCAGTATGTACTGCATCGGGATAAACATGCTTGCCATAAGCAAGAGAAGCAAGAATACAGATTTTGCGGCAGGCATCGTGACCCTCAATGTCAGCAGCAGGATTTCTTTCGGCAAAGCCCAAATCCTGTGCAAGCTTTAAAGCGTCGTCAAACTGCATACCGTCGGCAATCATCTTTGTAAGAATAAAGTTTGTTGTACCGTTTAAAATACCTGCAACCTCGTCAACATTGTTTGCAACAAGGCACTGGCTCATAGGACGAATAATCGGAATACCGCCGCCTACTGACGCCTCAAAAAGGAAGTTTACGTTATTTTCTTTTGCAATTTCAAGAAGCTCTGCACCCTTTGCCGCAACAAGCTCTTTGTTTGACGTTACAACGCTTTTGCCTGATTTAAGACACTTTTTAACAAAATCATAGGCAGGATTAACGCCTCCCATAACTTCCGCAACGACTCTGATTTCTCTGTCGTTAAGGATGTCGTTAAAATCCTTTGTAAATCTGTCTGCAAGCGGGCTGTCAGGAAACTCTCTGAGATCAAGAATTTTCTTGATATAAATTTCCTCGCCAAGTCCTGCAAAAAGTTTTTTCTTGTGTGTTGTCAGAATTTCGGCTACGCCGGAACCTACAACACCGTGACCCATTATTGCTACTGATACCATAGCTCTACCTTACCTTTCCAATTTATATGAAAATAATATTAAACATATTTACTTAATTTTAATTATTTATGCGGCAGGCTCTGCTGCATCTCCGCCTTCTCCTCCGCCGGCTTCACCGCCGCCTTCATTGCCGCCTTCGTTTCCGCCGCTGTTTTCACCGCCGCCTTCGTTTCCGCCTTGGCTGCCTGAGTTCTCATTACCTGAAGATTCACCGCCGCCTTCATTGCCGCTTGATTCTCCTCCATGATTTCCGCCGGCTCCGTTATTTCCACCGTTGCTGCCTTCTTCTCCGCCACTGTTTTCGGAACCACCGCCTGATTCACCGTTATCTCCGTTACTGCCGTCATACCAATCTGTATCAGTATCACTATCGTTGTCGGAGTTATCGCCTTCACCATAATTGCTGACATAGTTTGTGAATGTCGGCAGATTATCCTCTGTGTAGTAGCCTATATACTTGCCTGATATATAATCTGTTGAAACAATAAGACCGTTAGACGGGTTAAACTGCGCTTCAATCAGATTAGGGGAGAGTTTGTAATCCTTTTGCTCCTTATTTTCAAGGTATTTTCCCATAATATTTGCAAAGAACTTAGCAGCAACTGTTCTGCCGTTAGCTGATATGGAGCTTGGATTATCGTATCCGCACCATGTCGCCATTACGGCATAAGGTGACGCACCACAGTACCAGCTATCCTTATTATCATCTGTTGTACCTGTTTTGCCGATAATATCCCAACCGTCAATCCTTGCATAAGGCGCACTTGTCATAGCAGTTGTTGCATTTGTCATATTGTAGTGAAGCAATCTGTTCATAATGCCTGCTGTTTCAGCCGAATAAGCTTTTTTGGGTACCTGAGAACGGTTGTCAAGTATGATATTGTCCTCTGAATCTGTTACATAATAATAGGTATACGGCTTATAGTACAGACCGCCGTTGCCGAGATATGTGTACGAAGCCGCCATTTCACGAACAGTGGTACCACCGTTCATACCGCCTATTGAAAGAGCACCGATATAGTTCTGATCCTCTTCCGAAAGATGTTCAAAGCCCATTTTTGTTACTGCCTGTTCATAGGCAACATCGGGTCCTCCGAGAAGCTGTATAGCCTGAGCGGCAGTTGCGTTTGAAGACCACATAATAGCGTCGGGCAAAAGCATATTACCCTTGTAATGCATATATGCGTTATCAGGACCTGACACAAGCACACCATTCTGATTATACTTGTAGTTTTCTATAGGTTCATCCTGAATTACGGATGAAAAGTAAAGTAGTTTTTTCTCAATACAAAGCGGATAGGCTACAACAGGCTTGATTGAAGAACCCGGCTGAAGTGCCGACATTGTTGCTCTGTCCCACTGCAAAGCCTGAACCTTCTTTTCAGAACTGCCCACAGTTGCAATTACTCTGCCGTCAAAATCCATAATACTAGAGCCAATCTGTAAATCCGTGTCGTATGTTTTATCAATGTTAAGTGCTTGTTGCTCAATATAGTTCTGCATATCAAGGTCCATTGCACAGTATATTTTAAGTCCCTCGGTAAAAAGCTTGTCGGATGCCGCCGATTCGCTTATGCCGTAAAATTCGGCAAGATCAGACTGCAAATCGTAATAAAGCTCGTCAATGTACCAGTTCTGTACATATCCGTTGTCATCTTCATCCTCGTCATCATCAACATTCTGAAAACCGACAAATTTCATATCGGCAGACTCTTTCATAGCCTCTTCATACTCACTGTCGCTGATCTTTCCCTGATCATGCATCTCTTCAATTACAATCTCGCGGCGCTTCTTATTATTTTCGGGATAAACAAGCGGATTCCAAAGAGAAGGGTTCTGAGTAATGCCTGCAATAGCCGCACATTCTGCGATTGAGCAGTCGGTAATACTCTTGTCGAAATAAAGCTGTGCCGCAGCCTCAACACCCTGACAGTTGTTGCCAAAGTTTACAACATTCAGGTAAGCCTCAAGAATCTGATCCTTTGTATATTCCTTTTCAAGATTCAGCGCCTTGCAGATTTCACGGAGCTTACGGGTGATAGAAACCTCGTTATCATCCGTGATATTTTTTATAAGCTGCTGTGTCAGCGTTGAACCGCCGTATGAGTCGTTGCCTGTCATAAGATTAATGACAGCAGATGCAGTTCTTGTCCAGTCAACACCGCTGTGGTCATAGAAGCGCTTGTCCTCAATGGCAACAATAGCTTCTTTCATTGATTCAGGTATATTGTTGTTATCAACCCAGATACGGTTTTCTGTATTGTACAGCTGCTGATATTCCTCAAACTCGCCGCTCTCTTTGTTTTCAACCATAATAAAGCTCGTCTGATTCATCGATTTTGCTTTAAGGTCAATACCGGTCGGCTCGGACGCAATGGTAAAGATATAAACAAAAAGCGAAATGCCCGAAATTATCATAGCCACAAGAACAACTGACAACAGCGTGACAATCATTCTTCCGAAGCCTTTGAAAAATCGCTTGCCGCCGCTTTCGGTTTCCTCGGTATAATCCATAGGCTCATTATTTTTTTCCGTGTATTGACTTATGTCTGTTTCACGCTTGTTACGCATATTTACTCCTTTGTAATCGCAAATCTACCTAATGGTGAAGTTTAAATGACATTTTAATTTTTATTATAAGCGTCCTGATGTGCTGCACTTTAACGGACAGACTGCATCATAAAACGCACTTTTATGCACTGCTGTTCAATAACAGTTCCCTGCTTAAAGTTAAAAATTTTTCGCATAAAAAAATTTATTCCTCATTATTATAGCACCTTAAAGCGAAAAAATAAATAACTTTATACAATTTTTTATGAAAAAATAAACAGTTTCATCTTTGATTTTTTATGTAAAAGAATGAATAAAAGCATAATTTCAGGAAAAACTATCCTTAAATTACATTTTACAGACTTATTTTTTCAAAATTCTATGGCAAGGAATGGTAAAATATGAAAAAACTTATTGCAATAACAGCGGTGATACTTTTCGGATGTCTTTTTATAAGTTCATTTTCTGCAACTCAGCAAACAGAAAATATGACTGAACAAACCATAATATATAATGAAAAGCAAGCATCCGACAAAAATGAAGAAGATAAACAGGTGTATGTTATAAAAGCAGAGAACGGAGAACTTGTAGTCTACAAAAAAGGCGTTATGGATCCCTTTATGAATACAGGAACTCTTGTAAAAGGATTGCCAAAAGGCGATATTTTGCGCCTTGAAAAAGGGATTGAGGTTATAGGAAAAGAAAATTTAAAGAAATATCTCGAGGATTATTGCAGCTGACATAAATCCCCTGATTCTCAAAAAATCGGTTATATATATTGACATTTTTAAGCATTTGAGTTAGTATTAACTATAATGCCATAATAATAGATTAGTATGGTTTCTTTGGAACTTTTTAAGAGCGACTGATGAAATTTTGTAAATCAGTTTCATCTTAAAAAGCCCATTATGTAGCAGAAAAGGAGAATGTACATATGATTTCTACTGTCATAGATCAAAGCCTCGGTCTTGAGTTTCCTATTTTTCAGGGCGGTATGGCTTGGGTAGCTGACGCTTCCCTCGCCGCAGGCGTTTCAAACGCAGGCGGTCTTGGACTTATTGCCGCAATGAATTCCAACGGAGAACAGCTTCGTGAGGAAATCCGCAAGTGCAAAGAGCTTACAGACAAGCCTTTTGGCGTAAACATTATGCTTATGAGCCCGTTTGCCGACGAGGTTTCGGATGTTGTAATCGAAGAGGGCATCAAGGTTGTAACAACAGGTGCAGGCAACCCGGGCAAGTATATGTCCAAGTGGCTTGAAGCAGGAATCAAGGTTATCCCTGTTGTTCCGAGCGTTGCGCTTGCACGCAAAATGGAAAAGAACGGAGCTTTTGCGGTTATAGCAGAGGGCGGCGAATCAGGCGGTCACGTTGGCGACCTCACAACTATGGCTCTTGTTCCTCAGGTTGTTGACGCAGTTTCAATCCCTGTTATCGCAGCAGGCGGCATTGCAGACGGCAGACAGATTGCAGCCGCATTTATGCTCGGCGCAGTAGGAGTGCAGGTAGGCACAAGATTCTTGGTTGCCACAGAATGTACAATTTCACAGGAATACAAAAATAAAATACTGAAGGCAAAGGATATCGATACGGTTGTTACGGGCAAAAGACTTGGTCATCCTGTAAGAGCAATCCGCAACTCTTTCACAAGAGAATATACAAAGGCTGAATACAACTCATCAGAGGTTTCAGATGAAGAACTTGAAAATATGGGCATCGGCAGACTGAGAAGAGCTGTTCGTGAGGGTGATGTATCAAACGGTACAGTTCTTGCAGGTCAGGTTGCAAGTATGGTAAAAAAAGAACAGCCTGCCCGTGAAATGATTGAAGAAATGTTCGCAGAGGCTGAAGAAGTATTGAACGGAGCGACAAAATGGGTAAAATAGCATTTGTTTTTTCAGGACAGGGCGCACAGTACAGCGGAATGGGCAAGGCACTTTATGAGGCTTCTCCCGCTGCAAAGGCTGTTTATGATATGGCTGATTCAGTAAGAGAGGGCACTTCAAAGCAATGTTTTGAGGGCACAACCGAGGAGCTTTGCAAGACAGTGAACACACAGCCTTGCGTTTTTACAGCTGATTTGGCTGCTGCTTATGCGCTTGTTGAAAAGGGCATAACTCCAGACTGCGTTGCAGGTTTTTCGCTCGGCGAAATTTCGGCTCTTGCCTTTTCAAAAATGCTTTCAGACGAAGAAGCGTTTAAGCTTGTATGCAAAAGAGGCATACTTATGGATAAAGCGGCAACCGAAAATCCGGGAGCTATGGTTGCGGTAATGAAGATTTCGCCTGAGCAGGTTGAAGAGGTATGCTCGCAGTTTGATAAAACATACCCCGTAAACTATAATTCGCCTGCACAGACAGTTGTAGCAACAACAAGCGAAACAGTTGACGCTTTTTGTGATGCAGTCAAGAATGCAGGCGGCAGAGCAAAGCAGCTTGCAGTAAGCGGTGCGTTCCATTCACCGTTTATGGCTGATGCAGCAGAGGGCTTGGGCGAATATATGAAAAATATTGATTTTGCTGAGCCGCAGGTTCAGATTTATTCTGACTACACTGCAAAGCCGTATGAGGGCGATTACAAAGCTCTTGTAAAGGCTCAGGTTGAAAATCCTGTAAAATGGCAGACAATTGTCGAAAATATGATTGCCGACGGTGTTGACACATTCATTGAGGTAGGCGTAGGCAAAACACTCACAGGCTTAATAAAAAGAATTAACCCCGATGTCAAAGCTGTTAAGGTTGAAACCCCTGACGACATTGAGGTGCTTGATATATAACTAACAATAATTGATAATTAAAAAATTACACCCTTGGAGGTTTTATTATGAATTTTGAAAACAAAACTGCTGTAATCACAGGCGGTTCAAGAGGTATAGGTCTTGCTATTGCAAAGAAGCTTGCTTCAAACGGTGCAAACATTGCAATTCTATATGTCGGTGACGAAAGCGAAGGCATCAATGCCAAAAACGAGCTTTTGGAGTACGGCACAAAGGTTGAACAGTATTTTTGTGATGTTTCAGATTTTGAGGCTTCAAAAGAAGTTATTGACAAGGTAATTGAGGAATTCGGCGGCGTTGATTTTCTCATCAACAATGCAGGCATCACCCGTGACAAGCTCGTACTCAATATGGACGAAAAGGATTTTGACGCAGTTATTAATGTAAACCTCAAGGGTACATTTAATATGATTAAGCATACATACAAGCACTTTATGAAAAAGCGTTTCGGCAGAATTGTAAGCACATCTTCCATTGTCGGTCTTAACGGCAATGCAGGTCAGGCAAACTATTCTGCTTCAAAGGCAGGTATTATCGGTCTTACAAAGTCTGTTGCAAAAGAACTTGCAGGCAGAGGTGTTACAGTAAATGCAGTAGCGCCCGGTTATATCGGAACAGATATGACAAACGCTCTTTCAGACAAGGTAAAGGACGCTATGAAGGCTCAGATTCCTGCAAAGAGAATCGGCACTCCCGAGGATGTGGCAAATGTTGTTGCGTTCCTTTGCTCTGATGATGCAGCTTATGTAACAGGCGAAGTTATCCGTGTTGACGGCGGACTTGCTATGTAATTGGAGGTTAATATGAGCAGAAGAGTAGTAGTAACAGGATTAGGTGCAATAAGCCCTGTCGGCAACAATGTTTCTGATATGTGGAAAAATCTTGTTGACGGTGTTTGCGGAATCGAAACAATCACAGAATTTGATACATCAGACCTCAAGGTACATATCGCAGGTACTGTAAAGGACTTTGCTCCGGAGAATTTCGGAATAGAAAAAAGAGAAGCAAGAAAGCTTGACTTATATTGTCAGTATGCAATAGCAGCAGCTCAGGAGGCTGTTGACGACAGCGGAATTATAGGAAATATTGATGAAAACCGCTTCGGCGTTTATATAGGCGCAGGTATCGGCGGCTTGCACACATTCGTTAATAACACACTTGCTATGGATAAGGGCGGTGCAAAAAAGGTTTCTCCGTTCTTTATTCCTATGATGATAGGTAACATTGCAACAGGTAATGTTGCAATCCGCTTTGGTGCAAAGGGAGTTTCTCTTTCAGTTATGAGTGCTTGTGCAACAGGTACTCACTCAATAGGCGAGGCTTTTCACGCAGTTAAGGACGGCTACGCAGATGCAATTATCGCAGGAGGTGCAGAGGCAGTTATTGCTCCTCTTACAATTGCAGGCTTCCAGAACATCAAGGCGCTTTCAACAAATGCAGACCCTAAAAAGGCTTCACGTCCGTTTGACAAGGATCGTGACGGCTTTATAATGGGCGAAGGCGCAGGTATGCTCATTCTTGAAGAATATGAGCACGCAAAGGCAAGGGGTGCAAAAATCTATGCAGAATTATGCGGCTACGGCAACACTTGCGACGCACACCATGTAACTGCTCCAGATCCTGAAGGTGCCGGTCTTGCAAGAGCGATTGAAATAGCATTTGATGAAGCACAGGTTGCCGGTGACGCACAGCTCTATATCAACGCTCACGGAACAAGCACACACTTAAATGACCTTACAGAAACAATGGCAATCAAAAAAGCTCTCGGCGAAAAGGCATATGATGCAAACATCAGCTCAACAAAGTCAATGACAGGTCATATGCTCGGCGCAACAGGCGCAGTAGAAGCTATTGTATCAATAATGACACTTAAAGACGGCATAATTCCGCCGACAATCAATCTTGACGAACCTGACGAGGAACTTGACCTTAACTATACGCCAAACAAGGCTGTCAAGCGTGACGTCAATGTTGCGGCATCAACAAATCTGGGCTTCGGCGGTCACGATGCCTGCATAGTATTCAAGAAGATTTAATGAGGAGATTTAAGAATGTATAATATAGATGAAATCAAAGAGTTTATCGCTGTTCTTGAGAACTCATCGCTTTCTGTTCTTGAGCTTCAGAACGAAAATGGTTCAAAAATCCGTCTTGAAAAGCCGCAAGTTGCAGTACAGGCTGCTTCTGTTGTTCAGGCTGCCCCTGCACCACAGAGTGCTCCTGCACAGACAGCACCTACAGCTGCTCCTGTTGCCGACTCAGGCAAGACAATCAATGCTCCGATTGTAGGTGTATTTTATGCCGCTCCGTCACCTGATGCACAACCTTATGTTTCGGTTGGCAAGCAGGTCAAAAAAGGCGACACTGTCTGCATTATTGAGGCTATGAAGTGTATGAATGAAATTCAGGCTGAAGAAGACGGTGTAATTTCCGAAATTCTCGTTAAGGACGGAGAACTTGTTGAATACGGTCAGCCTTTATTTAAGATTGGATAATATTACAGCATAAAAAGCAAAACTGCTTAAAGACATTGAATATTAATTCTTTAGGAGAAATATATGAATCAGGAAGAAATCAAAAAGATTTTGCCTCATCGCAATGATATGCTCCTCGTTGAAGAAGCCGAGCGTATAGATGAGAATACTGCTAAGGGCAGATATACAATTAAAGGTACAGAGTTTTTCCTAAACGGTCATTTTCCGGGGAATCCTGTTGTTCCGGGTGTAATCCTCTGCGAAATGATGGGTCAGGCAAGCTGTTGCCTGCTTGCGGACAAGGTTAAGAACTGCACTCCGTACTTTACAAAGATGAACAATGTAAAATTCAAAAACCAGGTAAAGCCTGGTGATACTCTTGAAACAGTCTGCACACTTACAAAAAGCAGAGGTGCATTCTATTTTATTGAAACAAAGGGCTATGTTGACGGCAAACTCTGTGTTAGCGGTGAACTTTCATTTGCCATTGTTGAGAATAAATAATCAGCTTTATATTCAATAAATTTTTGGAAGTGAAAAGATGTTTTCTAAAATTCTTATTGCCAACCGTGGCGAAATCGCTGTAAGAATTATCAGAGCCTGTCGTGAGATGGGCATAAGCACGGTTGCAATTTATTCTGAAGCAGACAAAGACGCTATGCATGTTCAGCTTGCCGATGAAAGCTACTGCGTGGGCGGCAACAGGGTAGCTGACAGCTACCTGAATATGCCTGCTATTCTTACTGTTGCTGTTGAAAGCGGCGCACAGGCTATTCATCCGGGCTACGGTTTGCTTTCGGAAAATGCGAAATTTGTTTCACTGTGTGAGCAGTGTAACATAAAGTTTATAGGTCCTACTTCCGAGATGATTAAATTGCTCGGTGACAAGGACAATGCACGCAAAACAATGCGTGCAGCAGGAGTGCCCGTAACTCCCGGCTGTGACATTGTGGAAAGTGTAGAAGAAGCAAAGGCAGAAGCAGAAAAAATCGGCTTTCCTCTGCTTATCAAGGCTCGTTCGGGCGGCGGCGGCAAGGGTATCAGACGTGTTGATTATATTGAACAGTTTGAAGAGGCTTTTCGCTCAGCATCAAGCGAGGCTCAGTCTGCTTTCGGCGACGGTGCGTGCTACCTTGAAAAATTCATTCATCCCGTAAAACATATTGAAATGCAGCTTTTATGCGACAAATACGGAAACACGATTTGTCTTGGCGAACGTGAATGTTCCGTTCAGCGTAAAAATCAAAAGATGATTGAAGAAAGTCCAAGCCCTGCACTTGATGAAAAAACACGCAAAAATATGATGATTGCGGCTGTAAAGGCAGCAAAGGCTGTCAACTATGTAAACGCAGGCACAGTTGAATTTCTGCTTGATAAGGACAACAACTTCTATTTTATGGAGATGAATACCCGTTTGCAGGTTGAGCACGGAGTAACCGAAATGGTAACCGGTCTTGACATTGTTCAGTGGCAAATCAGAATTGCCGCAGGCGCAAAGCTTTCGAGAACTCAGGACAGCATTTTTACTCACGGTAATGTAATTGAATGCCGCATTAACGCAGAAAATCCCGATAAGGGCTTTCGTCCAAGCTGCGGAAGAATTACAAGACTACATACTCCGGGAGGCTCATTTGTCCGTTTTGATACAGCAATATTCCAGGATTACTTTGTGCCGCCTTTCTATGATTCAATGATTGGCAAGCTGATTGTTCAGGCTCGTACAAGAGCAGAAGCAATTCGCAAGATGAAAATGGCTTTGTCAGAGCTTACAATCGATGGAATAGAAATAAACCGTGACATTTTAGCTGAAATTCTTTCAGACGAACAGTTTGTCAGCGGTGAATATACAACAGACTTTATGACAGAATTTGAGGAAAAACGTAATTCAAAGTAAACGCTGAACAATACAGTATTTTTCTTAAAAGATGAGGAACTGATATGGATTTATTTTCTTTTAGAAAGCCTAAAAACGAGCTTGAATCACTCCCTGATGAACAGCAGAATACTCCGTTTATTCCGGAAGAAATGTGGATTAAGTGTCCTAAATGCAACACAATGCTTCTTACAACCGATATGGAGGAGAATCTTCATGTCTGCACAAAGTGTAACCACCATTTCAGAATGAATGGCAGACAGCGTATTGAAATGCTTGCTGATACCGACTCTTTTATTGAGCAGGATGCCGACCTTGAAAGCACAAATATTCTTGACTTTCCGGGATATGAAGCAAAGCTTGAAAAAGCAAGAAAAAGCGGCAGCAAGGAATCTGTAATATGCGGTGAATGTAAAATCGGCGGAATTGACTCAGAGCTTTGCGTTATGGACTCAGATTTTATGATTGGTTCAATGGGTACAGTTACTGGCGAAAAAATTACCCGTGCGTTTGAGTATGCTACAGAAAATAAACTTCCGATTATCATCTGCACTATTTCGGGCGGTGCCAGAATGCAGGAGGGCATATTGTCCTTAATGCAGATGGCAAAAACCTCCGGTGCAGCCAAACGTCACAGTGATGCAGGACTTCTGTATATCACAGTTTTAACAGACCCGACAACAGGCGGTGTAACAGCATCGTTTGCAATGGACGGCGATATAATACTGGCAGAGCCTGAAACGCTGATCGGCTTTGCAGGTCAGCGAGTAATTGAGCAGACAATCCGTCAGAAACTTCCAAAGGACTTTCAGAGATCGGAATTTTTGCTTCAAAAAGGCTTTGTAGATGCAGTTGTAAGCAGAAATAACCTTAAAAATACAATCGTGAAACTTTTAAAAATTCACGGATACGGCAAGGAGGCAGAGTAATGGCAGCATACGATAAAGTTATGGCGGCAAGAGCTGCCGATAAGCTGACTTCTGTTGACTACATTGCAAATATGTTTGGCGACAGCTTCATTGAACTGCACGGCGACAGACGTTATGCCGACGACAAAGCTATCGTTGCAGGCATTGCAATGCTTTATAATACACCCGTGACTGTAATCGGCATTGAAAAAGGCAGAAACACCAAGGAACGTGTTGAGCGCAACTTCGGTCAGGCTCATCCCGAGGGATACCGCAAGGCACTTCGTCTTATGAAGCAGGCTGAAAAGTTTCACCGTCCCGTACTTTGCTTTGTTGATACAAGCGGAGCTTATCCCGGTATCGGCGCTGAGGAGCGTGGACAGGGACAGGCTATTGCAGAAAATCTTATGGAAATGATGACCCTCAAAACACCGATTCTTTCAATTGTAATCGGTGAAGGCGGCAGCGGCGGTGCGCTTGCACTTGCAGTTGCCGATGAGGTATGGATGATGGAAAACTCCGTTTATTCCGTAATCTCACCCGAGGGATGTGCGTCAATTCTCTGGAAGGACAGCACAAAAGCGCCCGAGGCGGCAGAAGCACTTAAAATGACAGCTCAGGACTTGTTCAAACTCGGCGTAATTGAACGTATTATCCGACAGCCTAAGAAGGACGATGACAAGGCTATTTTTGAAAGCCTTAAAATGCTTATAAGCCGAACATTTGAAAAAAATATGGCTTTATCCGATGAAGAGCTTTTGGCTTCACGCTATGAGCGTTTCCGCAAAATCGGAACTCCCTAATAAACAAATAAGATTACATATAAATTAAAGCTGACAGCTACTGTTTTAGTAACTGCCAGCTTTTAATTTTAGGTTCAATGTCAATAGTTGGGGTGAAAATATAAAGAAAAATAGCTTATTCAAAAAATCGGAATCTTAGAGTATTATTGAAGCTATTTTTTGTGTTCGTAGGGGACGGCATCCTTGACGTCCCGCCTGATTGCCAACGGCAATCAGGA
>OLOI01000789.1_pt1 | contig 30240 bp, 43 predicted proteins | sample 1672131 | NCBI WGS metagenome assembly OLOI01 (sample SAMEA3136651, study PRJEB25190) | human gut metagenome
GGGTTCGTGTGTTGCCGTGGTTGATTCATTGACGTGGTTCATGTCAACCGGGTTCATGCGTTCACTTGGTTGGCATGGTTCATTGGTATTGAGAACCATTCTCACGACATGCCGACTTGACCAATGGTGTCAGGTTTGGTATGTTTCCAACCAAGGAGGCGCGAAATGAACAAGGAACTGAGCGGCAAGGGCTACATCCAAGGTGGCGAGGGCTACTTCATCACCTCGACGGGGGAGCGCTACCACTACCACGACGGCAGGCTCACGCAGGTGTCGGCAAGGCCTTGGCCGCTGCACCGACCAACCAACCAATGACAAACCACAAGGAGTGATTGAAATGAAGTGTTCGAACCACAGCCGCTGTACGACGGCCACAGGTCCTTCCACGGCAAAGCGTTCGTCGAACGCCATGCGGCCAACGGGGGTACGAGGCCCGTGCTCGGGTCCTACGCTTCGCCCGTGGCCGTCGTCCGGCACCGAAGTCTTCCGTGTCGAAATCGCGATGCGGCACTTGAGCGCCACGACGTTGCGGCACGTCAAGGGGTTCCCTGCGCAGGCCGACGACACGTTCAAGGGCATAACGCCGGCGTGGCCGCGCAAGGCCGTCGAGAGCGGGCGCCAGATTGAGGGCGAGGGGTCAGCATGGCGCAAGGTGTACACGCTCAATGAACTGTGACGCGACACGCCGACGCTGACAACAATATACAGCCGTGATATATTAGAGACATCAACCAAGGAGGACAAAATGCAAAAGCAGACATTCATAACATGACCGAACGCGGATACGAACTGAAGTACAGCCGCAACGGCAACATCACCGCCACCAAAGGCGTCAACACGGTACGGTACGTGCCGCTCGCCGACTACATCGTATGCGTCGGCACACCAACCATGACCGCCATGACCCGCGAGGGCGCGACGGATGACGAAACGCCAAGGATGATTGACTGGGCCACAGTCTGACCGTCCAGCGCGGCAACGCCTGAAAAAATCTTCGGGGGCGGGAACGTCCCGCCCCCGCCGTTAAGGAGGAAAACATGTGTGTTATTGTGACAGCGGTCCCCGGAGCCATGCCCGAACCCGCGGACATCCTAGCCATGAGTGAGACGAACCCGGACGGGGGCGGTGTCAGTTGGTGGGATGGCGAGCGCCTGAGGGTGTTCAAGAACGTTGATCCGCTGAAAGTCGTCGGATTCATCTATAGCCATTGGCAGCAGTTGCGCGACGCCCCGTGCCTGATTCACTTCAGGCTCGCCACGCATGGCGCGGTGGAGCCGCGCAACTGCCACCCATTCCGCACGGATAGGGGCTATATCGCGCACGACGGTATCGCATACGATTACGAGGTTGGCCAGTACGCGTCCGGCTCCCGCAACATGGTTGCCGCGTGGGTTGAGAGCGGATACGATAACCGCGTGTTCGACGGGCAGGGACCAGTGGCGCTTATAACCCCCCACGGCTGCCTGAAGTGGCTTGAGGGTGACCCGATTGAATACTCGCGTGGTGTATGGGTGTCTAACATGTGGTGGCATGTTTGATGAATTTTTCGGGCGTGTCGCAAGACGCGCCCTGATATAATAAACAATGAAATCAAAGAAATGAGGTAAAACAATGAAGCCTTCGGAATACTTTCGCGATAGAGTCGAAACGTTCCTGACCATGCTGCCGGATAAGGCGCTCAACGCCGGCATAGACGTTGTGACCTGCGTAATCGTATACGACATAGCCATACCGTACGCGGCCAAGGACTACCAGCACGCGCTTGAAGCATGGCTGCAAGGACGACACGACGTATGGCAGGACCGCATAGACGCGTACAAAGCGAACCCGGACGGCAAAAGCCTTGCCACCATAGCCGGATACGCAATCATCGAACACACCCCCCACACCCAGCGTGACTTCGAAGACATCGTGGAACGCTCATACCGGCTCGCCATAGACGAAACGCTAATCGAAAACGAACTCGAAAAAAGGAGGAACAACAATGCCGGATGATAAACGACACGACGTGTTCAGCAGAATCGCGGCAGTGCAGCGGTCGGTGGAAGCGGTCAAACGCACAACCGAAGGATACGGATACAAGTACGCCACGCTGGACAACGTTTGGCAGCTCGTCAAGAACAGCATGACGGAACACGGCTTAGGTTGGACCGCGGTATGCGCGAGCGAGATAGTCGGCGCCGACACTGACATGCCAACCGTGTACAACACGCTCACAATAGCCGTCTACGAGTCCGCGCATGAGTGGGAAAACCTCATGGACATGGTGAAGCATGGCGAAGCGGTCAGCAGCAGCTACACGTATCCAGCTGCCGCGGCCCAGCAGGTGGGCAGCTTCGAAACATACTATCGACGCTATGGTCTGATTCATCTGCTTGGACTCACAACCGTGATGGATGACGACGGCAAGACAGCCGCCCCCCTCCCCCGCCCTTCCCTCACAGAAGAATTCAACTAAAAACCGAAAGGGAAAAACAAAATGGCTAACAACATGCTCGAAATCGAAGCGGTAGGCGAAATCCGATTCGTTCACATCAAAGACAAGTATCAGTCCGACGCGGCGAAGCAGCGCGGAATCGAACCGAACTACCAGCTGCAACTCGCGTTCCCGAAGAACGGTGACGTGCATAAGGAGCTCGTGGCGGCGGCGAAACAGTTGGGCGTGCGCGCCAACGGCGACAACCTGCGCTACAAGGACGGCGATTTAATCACCCTCAAGGACGGCACCCAGCCGCAACGCGGCAAGTGGCTCGTCAACCTGTCCTCGAAGTGGAAGCCCAGCATCGTTGACCAGAACGCCAACGATGCCGAACTGACCGAAGAGCCGGGCGACGGCACGCTCGCCAACGTGGCGTTCAAAATCGGCAGCACCAAGGAAGGCAGGCTCACATACTTCCTGACCGGCGTGCAGCTGCTGCGAGTCGAAAAGAACAACACCCCCGCCCCCCACAAGTTCGGTGCATACACGCAGCTGACCATCGACGACGAGGGCGCCGAAGAGCCGGAACCGGAATTCTAACCCCACATGAACGCGCCAATACACTACAGCGACGATACGCTGATTGACGCGCTCACCACCTGCCCGAACATTGACCAGGCCGCGCGTGCGCTCAACGTGTCGCGCGGCTGGCTGTTCCCACATGCGAAACGGTTGGAGCGCGAAGGCAGAATCCTGCCGAAATCAATCATGCCAGCGTATTTCAAACCGAAGGAGAACGAATGACGAAATTCCTAGACACCCCCCCATCCAATAGTCGTGCGGACACCATGTTCAACACGATGCTCAAACGCAATCCAGGCAGATGGGCTGAATACCGCTCGTACGAGAAACGTACCACCGCGAACGCCATCGCCCACCATATCCGCAAGCACATCACAGCATGGACGGAACCAAACGTCGACTACGCTGCGGTCACACGCCGAAAGACGGACGGCACATACGCGGTATGGGTCAGCGCCGTCAGAATCAAAGAGAACGACAATGACGACATTGAATAACCGCAAACAGGAACCATTGGAGTCAGCCATCCAAAACCGTCTCATCAGAATCCTTGAACAGCAAGGGTGGTACGTGCAGAAAACCGAAGGACGCTCACGCAACGGATTCCCCGACGTGACCGCCGTCGACACGCTCGGCAACGTGTGGTTCATCGAACTGAAACGCACGGTAGGCAAGCCAAGCCCAGACCAGTGCCGCGAACTCAAAGCGCTCGCCGAACATAACGCGAACGTCATGCTCCTCTATGGCATGAAAGCCGTCGACACCCTGCTGCTCTACAGGAACTGTGTTGACTTGACGAACATATACCACAACATCCTCATCGTCGATTCGGAAGGAAAAATGAAATGGAAAAAAGAAATCTGACATACCGGGTCTTCCAAGACCGTGAGACATGGCTCAAAGCCCGTGAGGAGACGATAGGCGCATCCGGTCTCGCGCATTTCATCGCAACCGGACAACTACCATCCCCTCCGCCAGACATTCCGGCCGTACAGTCGGCATTGCGGTTTGGCAGCATCTGGGAGCCAATGGTCGTCCAACTGTATGCGGAACACCTGCAACTCTCCATCGCCGCCAAGAACACGCCCGTAGACCGTTTGGAGAACGGACAGCTCGCATGGTATGACAACAGCTTCTACACTGACGGGCGCCTGCACGTCTCGTTGGACGCGGCATACCGCGACCATGGAGGCCTGCTGCACACCGTCGAAGTGAAGACCGGAAGCAAACCCTCATACGCGTTCCTCTCCACGGAACAGCGCAACCAGTATGCGGCCCAAGCGCAGATAGAAGCCCGTATGATGGACACGGATTATGCGGAAATCATCTACGTGCAACGCCCCCCGTCATGGGAGACGCTGGACGCCGACTACATCACCGAACGAATCAAGAAAACGCTCGACATCGTAACCGTCCCCGACGTGATGGACGTGGGCGCACTGGAAAAGCATGCGGCTGAATACGAGCGTGCGGAACGCCCCACGGACGCAGACAATGGCGGACAACAGCTGTTGTCCGAACTATTGGAAGCGAAAGACCGGTACGAGACGCTGAAGGAAAAACTTGCCACATGGCTGGGCGAACACCCCGGCGAGCGCGTGGCATGCGCCGGACATGTCGCAAGACTGGCTGAGACCACGCGCACCACCACCGACTACAAGGCGTACTTCCAGCAGCATCCCGCCGACCTGACCCCATTCAAGAAAACATCGACGACCACGCGGCTCAGCGTAGTGAAGGAGAAGAAAAATGCATGAGCTGATGCTGAACTGCCTGTACATGCTCGCCATCCTCCTGTCCGTGCTTGGCATCACGGCGGTAATCCTTATCCTCATCGGCGTGGTCAAAGGTATCATCGACGCCATCAACCATCACGGGGGACATCATGAAGCGTAGCGTAACCGAATGGCTCGACGGCGACGCTTGGGCCGACATCGAACAGATGCGCCAACCCAAGCCAATGCCCCCCGCCAAGAAGAAGAACACCGTCACCCGCTACGCCGACATGACGCCCGAAAAAGCGGAGCATAAGCGGAAGCTCAAAAAGAAGTGGACGAACGAGAACCACGAAAAAATGCTCGACTATTGGGTGCGATACCGGAAACGGCATCAAGAGGAAAGCCGGGCCGCATGCCGTAAATGGCAGGAGAAATTCAGGGACGAACATGGCGTATGCTATCAGACTTGGCGCAGATGGAGGCAGACGCCTGAAGGACGCGAGCGCATAGCCGTATGGGAGGCTGAACACGGGAAGGAGCCTCAGTGAGGGCTTTCATCTTCGACGAGGCCGGAACGGGCAAGACGAAACGCAGCATGGACTTGCTGGACGATGCGGAACATATCCTCGTCATCTGTCCGGCAAGCGTCGTGAAGTCCGCGTGGTTGCCGCAAATCAGCCAATGGTCCCACGGTAAGGTGCTGACCATCGAAGACTACCGCAGGCATGGTTGGCCGGAAGACCACCGTTTCCTCGTGGTGTCCTATAACATGGCCTCCAAGCTGGGTGAAGTGCCGGACGGTTTCAGCCTCATCGTGGACGAAAGCCACATGGTGAAGAATCCTAGGAGCGGACGTTCCAAAGTCGTGAAAGGCATCAGCGACCTTGCCAAGGACGTGCTGATGCTGACCGGCACGCCCGCTCCGAAGGATTTGGAGGACCTGTACGGGCAGACTGTGGTCATGTATCCTCACGCCAAGGACAGGATGGCCCTATTAGGCGATTCTTGGCGCACTCTAGGGGCTTTCAGAGTGCGATACGGGAAACCATACACGATGAGCGTGCAAGGGCGCACAGTGGTCAAATACACGTATTCCAAACCCATGGTCGAGGAAGCGTGCCGACAACTGCAAAAGCTCGTACTGGACATCCGACGCGGCGGCAACCCACTACCGCAAGTCGAATGGCTCCCATCACCAAAAACCGAACAGGAGGATATGGCGCTCGAACAGTGGACGAACACGCACCAACTCGCCGAAGACGTGTACGCGGCAAGCGCGAGCGCCGCAGCCGTCAAACTCGCCCAACTCGACGACGGCTTCGCCTATAAGACCGAAGACCGCGGAGAATCCTACTGGTTTGGCGTGTCCAAAATCAAAACGGTATACGATGAAGCCAAGAGACGCGAAGACCAGACACCACTACTCGTATGGACACGGTTCAAAGCGGTAAGAGACGAAATCTACCGGACTTGGACGCCATGCACGGATGCGAAAACATTCCTCGCCATGGCCGACCAGGAACAGGAAGGATACCGGCTCATAGTCGCCAACCCGCAGTCAATGGGCACCGGCGTGGACGGCCTACAGCATCTCATGAAAGACCAGATATGGCTCGACCTCCCGTGGACATACGCCGACTGGGAGCAGGCCAACAGAAGACTGGTACGACGCGGCAGCCCCTATCAGGGACAGCAACGCATACTCGTACCGGACACGCCATGGAACCGCAAGGTCATGGACGTGATAGAAGGAAGGAAAACCCTAGATGACATCATCAAAAACGAACGGCAACTATGACAAGGTGATGGAAGACGCCAACAAGGCGTTCCAGCAAATCGCGGACGGACTGCACCGGTTGGCCGACAGGACGGCCAGTGCAGCTGGAATCGCAGTACATCAGCCGCAGACCGCGAAAAGCGGCATCTACACGCGCATCGCCGACAATCTCGTCCGCGTGAACGACATGCTCAACGGGGAGAAAGCCGAAGAATACGGCAATCCGCGCACCATGTTCCAGAACATTTCCAAACGATGGTTCGGCTGCGACAATGAGGAAGTGGAAGTCGCCATCATGATGGCCGAACTGAAAATCGAACGCATCAAGTTCGACCACAGCAAGGAAGACTCGTATCTGGACGCAATCGCCTACCTCGTCATGGCATTGTCGTTCATGCAGGAGGGAGAGAAGAATGACTAGCGATAACCGCAATGTGACGCGGCTAAAAGTAGGCCGCGAGGAATGGCGGAAGATAGAATCCGGGGAAACAAGCTTCGTGGTACGCGAATCCCTGTCGCCATACGAGACTGTGGCCTTCGTATTCACGGACGCCTTCACGGGAACGCATCTTGGCAACGCCATCATCCTTGAGGAAACCCCGTTCGGCGACTATGAGGCCAGCCCTTGGACGTGGAGCATGTTCGCCAAGCTCACCGGCATGACCGTGCAGGAACTCAAAGAACAGTTCCCGGCAGAAGCAAATATGGAAAACCCATCCGCATGCGCAATGTACCTGTATGAAATCAAACCGATAAACGACAAAGAACTGTTGCAGAGCCTTTGCGCCGAATAGGAGTAAAAAATGCTGAACGACATCTCTATCGAACAGTGCGTAGACCATCAAGACCTCATCCTGCCATACACGGGAAAACAGTTGAACCCCAACTCGTATGACGTGACCTTGCAGGACACCATAATCGTCTACGAAATGGATATGGAAGGCGGTTACGCGGACGGCGGCGACCACACGCTGCACGGCGTACACGCCAAGTCCGTCAAAATCGACAATGGCTACATGCTTCAGCCCGGACAGTTCGTCCTAGGCGCCACCGTGGAGAAAATCAGCCTACCAAACAACATGATGGCACGATTCGACGGGAAAAGCAGCCTTGGCCGACTCGGACTCTGCACACACGTGACAGCAGGATTCATCGACGCCGGATTCATCGGAACCGTCACCGTCGAACTGAAAAACGAGAACAGCTTCCCCATCATGTTGAAACCCGGCATGCGAATCGGGCAAGTCTCATTCGAATACTTGAACGATGCTTCGATGAAACCGTATGGCATGGTCGGCCACTATCAGCATCAGAACGCTCCGCAGCTAGCGGTGGAGGTGTGATATGAGATCACCACGACAGTGCCTCGACTGCGGGCGTGATATGACATTAGAGGAATGGTATCCTGAAATGCTGTGCGAAACCTGCAAGCAGGAAATCAATTCGGCGTTCACGGATGAAAACAGACAGGAAGGATTGGAGTACCCCGATGAGTGTTATTAGAGCACTAGCCCACCTCGACCCGAAGCTATGCAAGCATTGCTTCAAAAAGCTCACTACGAAAGAAATGTGGCTGTTCGACGGATACTGTACGAAGTGTTGGAGGTTGCGCGGTGGCGACTGAAACGGAAGCGCAGGGCGAGAAGTCCTGATGGAAACCCCGAAACTCATCATCTGCACCATCATCCTGCTTGGATTCGTCGCAGCCATCATGTGGGCGTGCGGCGCGTGGGACACGCGCGTCTTCATCATGTACGTGGCGACGGCGGTCGTGGCCGACATGGTGTGCGTACTGTTGGATAACTAAAGAGAAAGCCCCCGCATGAACCTTGCGGGGGCTAGGGAGAAACCAAAGGAGGGCTGCTGGAAAAACTTCCAACAGCCCTCATTGTATCACAGTCAACGACACATTGCCAAATACCAGTCATTGCCGGACTCAGCGCCAATGGCGACATACCGCGGCTGGCCGGAAGAAGCGCCAATATAACGACCCCACAGGAAGCCGTCAGCATAAGCGCCCCAACCATCCAACACGACCTTCTCGCCGCGACCGTAACTGGCTACAACCTGTCCCTTCAACGACGGTTCGGTACGCACGTTCAACGCGTCCACAGCAACCTCATACGTGGTGGCGACCACAGTAGGAGACGGGTCAACCACCGGCACGGGAGCCGGATTCACGGGAGTGTTAGCGCCCACGCCAGCATACTTGTCCCAAGTGGCCTTATCGCCAGCGAAATAGTTCAAATCAAGTGAACCGGCGTAACCGCCGATATGACCGTTGGACGTGTACTGGCGCATCGGATACGCCACATACGACCAAATGGATTCGGAGTCCTGCCAGCCGACCGCATCCATGGACGCATAACACGCCTCCCAAATACCGCAATCATGCTTGGTGGCAATATCCTTGATGAACGGGATTTCGGAACGCTGCGCATACACGAGCGGCTTCACGCCGGTCAGTCGGATGTACTGGTAGAGGAATTCATCAAGATAGGCTCGATTGCCCCAAGCGGCGTTATCATCGGCCTCCCAGTCAACGCACGGCACGAACTTGCCAAGATAGCCTTTGGTGTGTTCGGCGAAGAAATACGCCTCCTCCGAAGCGTTCACGCCACGGATGTAATGCATGTATCCGACCGCCATGCCACGCTTGGCTGCCGCCTGAATCTTCGCATCGGCGCCAACCCACACGGAATTCACCAGACCATGGTCGTTCGAACATTCGCCAGCGCCCCAAGTACACTGGACCACCACGCCATCGGCGTCAATCTTGGAAACGTCAACGTCAGCCTTCCAATTGCTGATATCCACAATCCTCATTATTCGGAGACCTCCATATTCTTGATATGCTTGCCGGTCACCTTCGCCTTATCGGACATTGCGAAGGAGGCCGGACTGATTGAATCGGTCTTGCCGCTCGACGCCACGCACGTCAACACGCTGGCGATGGCCGCAACCAAGGCGATGCCGCAGACGTTCAGCCAATCCACTTCGAACAGGCCGACGCCACCGACCACGCCAGCCGACAATGCCGCCTGACATGCGGTGCGGATTGCACGCTCCAACGTGTCAACCCAAAAATCCTTAGTGAACAACATTCACTGCTCCTTACTATTTTCGTTTTCCAACGGTTCTATTGTACTCCTTAGCCCGTCTGGGAGTCTTGGCTTCGGATGCTGTTTCAGAAACTCGGGGTCGAGAACGTTGCAGAGTTCGCCAAGCCAATGGCCCATGGCACGAATGTAGGAGGTTTTCAAATCGTCCTGATAGCGGAGCTGGTCGCGTTCCCGAATGAACTCGGCAAGCTTCTCGTCCTGCCGGTCGATTTCCCGCTGCATGTTCAATTGGGCTTCCGAAAGCCGCCTGTAGGCTTCGCTCAGGTTGCCGCGTCTGTTTTGTCCCCAAGTGACCGACGCGACCACGATGGCGCATAAGCCGGTCACTAGGGCGACGATGATGTCAGTGCTCATATGGCACTATTCTAACCGATGGTTGGGATTAACCCCAGCGGCAAGAAAAACGCCATCACTCCGATGTGGCCGGAGGATGGCATTACTGGAAGTGGAGGGCTTAACCGATATTGTAAGATAGCGTGGCGGACGTGCTACGGTTTCCGGCGGCGCCGCCAGCATACCCGACATTGACCTTGCCGTCCGTACCCACACTGACCGAGGTCGGGAAATACGAATCCCTCGTGGAAGCGTAAATGTCCGTTTTAACTGCGGGGTAGAAGCTGGAATTGTTGACCTGCGCTATGACGGCATTACTGCCCCAGCCTGTAAGATTCACATTGGCGGTCACCAGGTTGATATACGCAGTGCCGCCGTTCGCCCACATGTTTACCTTATGCGAACCTGAATGGATGTCTCGCCAAGGCATGTTCCATCCACGCCACTTATCGCCTTTTCTGACATAATCGCAATCGTCGGCCACATTATGCACCAGCGTGCCATCAGGCACTTTGGTCAGGGCGTCACGCTGGGCGGAAGTCTGCACTTGCAGCATGTCGCCCTTCAGCGCGGCGCCGATATATGTCTGCGTGATGACCACGCCGGACGCGGCCGTATTCGACACGCCAGCCGGAATCAACACCTGAGCCAAAGCCAAAGCGCCAGACGGGACGCTGGGCGCCACAGGCGACGCGGCGGCCACGCCCTTCGCCACGCCGAACGCAGGAAAATCCGAATCGTCCGACATTGGCGGGCGCGTCTCCTGCTGCTTCACAAACACCACGTCGATGCGCGAATTCGCGGACGGAGCGGCGGCAATCGACACGTTCACGTTTCCATCGTTCTGGATAAGCAGCGCTCCGTAACGGTTCAGCACCGCGTTGAACGGATGCACCGTCACGCTCATGGAATTGCTGTTGCCGGTGACGAGATTGTCCTGCGAACGGTCGAGGATGCCCGCAATCGGCAGCATCGTGGTCTTATCGCAGACGAACAGGCCGCTCATGTCACGGCGCGCATCCAGAAACGACGCATTGCCGGACACTGCGAAGATACTATTCCTCAACGTCATTATCAATCTTTCCTTCCAGCGCCTTCAGGCGCGATTCCAATTCGTCGATACGGTCATGGGCGAGATGGGCTTCATGTATCGCCCACACGCCCAGCATCGGATAGTTGATGCCAACAGGCTCGTAGTCATCATTATACTCAACGAACTGCCCCAAACCGTTGTCGTCCAACTCTTCGGCAATCATGCCCACATGGATGGTCGCGCTATCGCCGTTCCGGTTCACGTCGTCGATGAAACGGTAGAGCGTCCAATCCACGGAACGCATCTGCTCCAACGTGATGTCCGGCTTGAGGAAATCCTGCTTCACCTTGCGGCTGGACTGCGACGTTCCCATCGTGCCGTCCGACAACGCCCACACGGCACGCCACGGCCCTACGGTGAACAGATTATTGTAGGCGTTCGTCGTATGCGTGCCACCACGGTCGGTGGACAACACACCCCAATTCCAAGCGTTGCACTTCTGGTCGATGGTCGCCCGGTCGTATGAGTTCCTGTTGATGGATGCGGCCACGGTATTGTCTATGTTCGCGCTGATGTCCAACACCTTCTGAATCGCCTGAGTCAACTGCGAGCCGGAAGGTTTTTCCAATTCGCGCAACCGGCGACCATACTCGTTCAGGGTGGATACGAGCTTGTTGGTCGCCTGGGCCGGATTCTTCACGTCGATAGCATCCGTATCGTCTGCGGGCAAGGGGGTACCGTCGGCGGACTCGCCCTGATGCACGACAATTTCCATCATTTCACCGTCACTTTCACACCGTCGAACACGTCACCAAGGGTGAACGTAATCCAATTCGAGCTTTCATCGGCTTTGATGCCGGTGATGCGCCGCGTATGCGCGCCATCCACATAATACCAGTCGCCCTTCGTCGCGAATCGAATGTAATCTCCGACCGTATAGTTTGCGAGCGTCTGATTCACCGAATGCAGGTATCCGCGATGCACTTTCGCCTCAGTGGACGATACCGGCTGCCAGTAGACGGCGGCTGCCTCGTTCGCATACGCTTGCAACGTGTCCTGACGTTTCACGGTCGAATGGCTGGAATCCACGCTCTCCCAAATCGGCGCTCCCGCATTTTCCAGAACATCCGTGTAAGCCGATACGACAAGCGTCTTATCGTCCGATTTGCCGGATGTGAACCATTGCAGCGAGGCGAGCTTGTCGCCATCATCCGTCGCGGACAATGATGCGATGCCCGGCTGTAGCGCCGAAGCGCTGAAATAGTGGGTTTCGCCGCCAAGCAGCGGATGGCCGGTCTTCATATGCCACTCATAACCCAATCCGTCAGCCGTGCGCGTTGGGAAGAATCCGATGTCGCAACCGTTCTGATAGTTCGTGATGTTCGTCAAAACTTCGCCGACGTAATTCAAATCGACCGCCTGATAGTTCGCTTCGGACTTGCCGACCTCCGCTGCCTCCAACACGACCGGAATATTGCTGTGGGGCCAGCTCATAGCCTGTTCGACGAGATTGCGTGCGACCGTGTTCCATGTGACGTTCTCGTAGTGCGTGTCGTATTGGGTGTCCGGCGAACCATCCGGCTTGATGAGGCTTTTCCCCATCGCCTTCGCGGGAAGAATCGTCCTATGGTCAAAATACGTCCACATGCCTGAAGCGACCAAGGTGAGGATGCCAGAATCGGCGTCATAGTCCCGACGCATGAGCACTCCGCCGACCGTCAGCCCGTCGTCTTCGGCGACCATGACGGTCTTGCCGATTGCGGCGGTGTTCCTCAAATCCAACAGTCGCGCATCGTTGGCGATATATTGGACGCGCATATCATCGGACGAAGCGTAGATGGGCACTTTGACGGTGAGCGAATCGGTGTCGTTCAGCCTCATCTCCCATTCCGCCGACGTGTGCGGCAATGGGATGATGCGGCGCCCGGTAAGCAGGTCCGCGAGATAGATTTTCACCGCCAAGCCTCCTTCCATTCGACCGTCATCGACGGCTCGCCCGACTGCACGCCCAACGGCGTGAACTGTATCGTCGCATCACCCGAAGGATGGAACCAGTTCTCTTCGGTGAGGAACATGCTTAAATCAGACTGGTTCTGGAACAGCACGCGCTCATTGTCGAAATCGAACACCATCGTCTCGTCCGGGTTGATTTGACGATGGAATTCGACCGCTTCGCCGGTTTCGATGCAGTGGATGCGCACGCCTTCGGAGAGTCCGCCTTTGATTTTCACGACGAGATGCGTCGGCGCGAAACCGCTTCCGGTGATGGCTACACGTCCCGAATTGCCGACTTCACCTTCAGCCAATGGGTCGAGCAGCGGGTCGGTGATGCCTTCGCCGTCTGTCGGCACGCCTACCGTCTGCGAGCGCAATGGCCCATACAGGTAGGGGGATGGCGCGAGTAGTCCAATCTGAAAACCGGCCTTCCCACGATACCGGTATTCGTCCACGGTCATCGACCTGAGTTCCGCATCGCACGATAATGCTTCGCCAGCGCCTTTCTGCACGGTGACGGGAATCAAACGTCCGGCCATGCCTCGGAGACGGCGCATCATCTCGTCGGTGTCTTCGACCGTGCTGGTCGCATAGTATCCGTTGATGGTGATGGTGCGCCCATCATAATATGTCGTGCCGGGCATGGCGTTGCCGTCAGCCCTAGGCCAAGAATCCTGTTCGGTCTTGGCTGACGGCAAATCGTCGAAGCCGCTCATGGACACCAGTGTGAACTCGTGTCCGGCGTCGCCGTAAAGCGTGATGTCACCCACGGTGACGGTTATCGTGCTCAAGGTCTGACACTTCCAATCATCTCATTGTTCAAAGCGTATCCGAATCGGCGGGCCACGAGTTCCACGTCGCTCAACGGGCTTGCAACCACATTGTCGATGTGGACGCCGCCAGCATACCGCTGGTCGCCAGCCGACACCATTCCAGTATAGTCTTTAAGCCGCGGAGACGACACCATGCCAAGATTGTCCGCGTCAATCTGGTCGAAATCCAAGGAGCCGAGCACGTCATCGACCTGACCGCGTACGAACGCTCCTTGGGCGCCGATGGCCTTGCCGAAGTCGCGCATAAGATGCTCGCCGGACACACTGGTATAGCCGGAACCGGAGAACGGCCCGACCTTAGCGGGAGAGAACGGGAAGAAGTCTCGAACCTTCTGCAACGCACCCTTCACCGCGCTTTTCACGCTTTCGACCGCGTTGAGGATACCCTGTTTGAAACCGTTCATCAACGCGGCGCCGGAATTGACCAGCCACGAGCCAGCACCGGCGAACAGGCCCATGATTTGGCTCGGAATGCCTCTGATAAAGCCGAGAATACGATCACCCAATCCGGCGAACGGTCGGGCGATGTTCCCGATAATCGCAGGAACCGCGCACGCAACGGCCATGAAGATGCCGGGGAAGTTCGCGGCGATGCTGGTCGCCACGCTGATGAAGGCGCCTATCAATGTCGGCAGACCGTTGATGATGCCGGTCGCCAATCCGCCGATGATTGCGGGCAGCTGGTTGATGATGGCGACGGCGATGCCCGGCAATGCCGCGGCCAATGAGGTTATCACGCTGGTAATCGCGGACATCAATGCCGGAATCAGCGTCGGCAGCGCGGTGGCGATGCTCTGACCAATGGACGGGAGCGCGGCCACCACAGTGGCGCCCAGCGTTTGGAGGCCGGAAGCCAAGGACGCGCCGAATCCGCTGATGAATCCGGCCACAGCCGCGCTATTGGCGCTGATGGCGCTGAACGCGGCCTGAACGCCAGCCACCAACGCCTGACCAAGCGAGGTCATGAGCGACGGAATCTGCGCCGCCAGCGTGGCGAACAGCGAGCCGAACGCTGTCAGCATCGGCTGACCATACGTGGCGATAAGGCCGGGCAGCTGAGAGAACATGTCGGAGAACGCCTGAGTGATTTGCGGCAGCAGCGTCATCAACGCGGGTGCGAGCGTCTGCCCAACGCTCATGAGCGCGTTGGCGATGCCCGGCAGCGCCGCGGTGACGCTCGCCACCATCTGCGGGAGAGCGGCTGCGAACGCGCTCGCCATGGCGGGCAGTTTCGCCTGGATGCTGGTAAGCGTGCTGTCGAGGCTTTTCTGCCATTCGTCGAACTTGCCTGTCATCTGAGACGGGTCGAGTTTGAACAGCGTCTGGAAGCCGGTCGTCAGGCCGGTGAATATTGCTCCGGTCACGCCCAACTGGGAGGCGATGCTGCCAATCTTGCCGATTGCCATGCCGACTCCTCTCAAGGCCACGCCGAAGCCTTTCAACGCGCCGGAAGACACTTTCAACGCGGCGGAGCCGATGGTCGCGAAGACGGCCTTTCCAGCGGACGCCAACGGGCTGAACCGTCCGGCAAGACGCGACACGGCGCCGCCGAACGTGGTGGACAGTCCGGCGCTCACAGTCTTAGCTGCGGACGTCAACGGCGCGAACGGATTCTGCCCTTTGAACGAGCCGAAAAACTTTTCGGCAAGACCATCGAACGGCATCGACAATGCGGATGCGGCTTCGGCGCCGAACGACTTGAGAGCGCCCTTGACGGAGGAAAGGCCACTGCCGACCACAGCCCCAAGCTTCGACATGGTGTCGCCAATGCCGGTCGCGTCCAGCATTTCGTCGAACGCCGTCTTGAACTCGGACGCCTTGCCTTTCACGTTCTCGACCATGGAGAGTACGCCGGATTCGACGTCGGCACGCATGGCCTCCATCTTCGTCTTGACGGATTCGGCGGCGTTCGAGAAGGCTTCGGCGAAAATCTCCTTGACCGGCGCCCACTGCTGCGCCGTGTTCGCCGCATAGTTGGACAATCCGGCCTTCAGATTGCCGAACGTCTGCATGATGCCGTCGGACGCGGACACGGCAGACCCGACCAAGGGGAGGAACATGTCGGGAATGTTCAGGCCGGTCAGCTCCTTGAATTCGCGTCCCACCTGCACGAGCTTGTCATGGTAGATGTCCGCGCTTTGTCCAGCCGTGTCCAACGAACGGTAGATGTCGGAATCCACGACGATGGTGTCAGCTGCGGCGCGAATGTCATGGAACGCTTGGATGAGGGATGGGGCCTTCTTCCGTGCGGCGGCGTCCACTTCGGTGTTGAGTGTTTCGAACGCTTTGAGGAACGCTTCGGGAAGCGCTTCAGCGTCGGCTCCCATCGCGTTCAATCCGGTTTGGAGAAGCTTCACATTGTCGGACGCCTGTCCCACTCCGTTGCGCAGGTTGGTCGCGGCCTGTTGGATGATTTCGAAGCCTTCAGCGCCTTTCTCGCCGAAGCTAAACGCGTAAGTCGCCAAGTCTTCGAACGCGACGTTGAACTTGCCTATCGCATTCTGCGCTTTCGTCGATTCGGACAGCGTTTTCGACATCGCGTCGGCCATGGACGCGAGCTTGTCGATGACCGCGGACGATGCGGACACGGCAGCTCCGAACACGTCAGTGAAGCCGGAACCAAGCTTGAAGAGCGCGTACTTGACGCCTACCAGTGCATTGCCGATGAATGGAATGCGGGCCGCGAACCGGTCGTTCGTGGCGACCAAGAGGGAGAACGCGGTGGCGCCGACCGCGCCAACAGTGTTCAGCACGTCGGCCAAAGAGGCGAGCAGGTTGGCGTTCTGCGAGTTCAGGCTGATGAGGTTAGTCAACGGGGCGAGGAACTGTTCGACCTGCTGCACGTTGAACGCCTTGTTGACGGCTGGCGCCAGCTGCTTGACGAACGTCGAGGCCAACGTGGCGGTCGCGTTCGATAACGGCACGAATCCTGCGAGCATTTCGCCGAACGTGTCCACCATGCCCGAATTGGAAATGGCGGTCAACGCCTTGCCGAGGTTGGCGGACAATGCTGTAGCGGCTTCAGCCGACCTTACACCAATCGTGTTCTTGATGCTGTTCCACGCGCGGTCTGCCGTGACGGGCATGGCGGCGAACTGCTTTTCGATGGCGTCGGCGTTCTCAAGCACCGTATCGTAGAGTGCTTGGCCGCTGATTTTGCCTTCCTTGCCCAACTGTTTCAGGTCGCCCACGGAAGCGTTGAGATGCTTGGCGAGCATTCGTGCGATTTGCGGCGAATTCTCCATGATGGCATTCAACTCATCGCCGTTGACGATGCCCTTGCCCAACGCTTGGGTAATCTGCCGCATGGCACTGGACGCTTCCTGCGTGGACGCGCCCGTGCTAATCATGTTCATGTCAAGCAGTTTGGCGAATTTCGCCGCATCATCGTAATTGGACACGACTTCAGGAGCTAGCGTGCGGAGGCGTGACGCGGACTGGATGAAATCGTCCGTGGTGACGCCGACCTTGTTCGCGTATTCCAGCGACGTTTCCAGCGAGCCTTTATAATCTCCGGTGGCGCCTACCGCGTTCTTCAGCATTGCGGTGGTCTGACCCCACTGGTTGCCCATTTCGATGATGTCGGACGTGACGGTTTTGACGGCTTTGCCGACCGATGCGACCGCGGCGATGGCGGCGGCGGCGTTCAGATACTTGCCGAGGTCGAGGTTAGCGAAACCGTTGCCGAAAGCGTTGGCGGAACGCCGTCCACTGGAACCAAAGGAGGTGAACACGCCGTTAAGCGCGTTCTTCACGCCACCCTGCAAGTTGAGGCTCTTATTGAACGAGCCGGAGAACAGTCTGGACATGCCCAAGCCGTTCGTAGCGAAGAGTCGGCTTGTGCCTGATGCCAGTTTGGGCTGGATGGCGGGGGTGAGCACCGCGCCCTTGCTTGCTTTGACAAGCGCGGACTGCAAGCCTTCCAACGATGGAAGTACTTGTATCCATGCGGTTGCGATGCTGCCCTTTGCCATCTGCTATTCCTTTCGGTGAAGACCCAACGCCTTGTCGATATCTTCAGTGTTCATCGAATCGAGTTCGTAATCCTCCTTCTTGGTGTTCTTCCGGTTTTTCGGCAATACGCTTTTCGGTTTCCGTCCCTTGCCGGAGTAGGGGGCGAGCGTTGACTGTTGAATGATGTCGAGCAGTCGTGCGACCGCGCCGAACGTGCCTATCAGCTTCGCCCGCTCCAATATGGAGTATTGCTGTGGGCTGCCGTATTGGCTTGCGAAGTCAGCCAAGATTTGGCTGTCCCACTTGTCCGGGTTTATCGCATAGGTCAGTCTTTCGACGGTGATTCCGTAATTGTCGGCAATTTTCCCGACAGGTATTCCCATGCGTCGATGATGTCATCGTCAACCGCGTCCATAAGCTGCTCGTACTTTGTTTCGGTCAGAACGGCCTGCATGAGCTTGTCGATGAGCCATACGGTTTCCACGCTGTCTTCCATGCTGTCGCTGTGGATGGCCTGCTGGAATTTGCGGTTGCGGAGGAGTTTTGCATAGGCGTCCGCCCATCCGTCTTTGAAGTCTTCGATGGTGATGGTGGGTTTGCGTTTTGCCATTGGGTTTCCTTTCGTTGTCTTTCTATATAAGGATACCCCACATGCCGGTCAATTGGTGAGGGCATGTGGGGTATTGTTCGGCTGCCACAGTGGGACAACCCTGTTAGTTATCCGAAGCTGCCGCCAGCAAGCTCTTCCGAATCGTGGTTGGCATCCGAGTTTGAAGAGCTTGCGTAATCGTTTTGAGCGTTGTCGCCATCGCTCGTGTTTTCAACAGTGGATTTCAGACGAACATTACGCCTTTCGGCAGGGTGGTCAACCTCACCGTTCGCCGTTTTCCCATCTCCTTCAGCCACCGTCGCGTCAGTGGCGGCGGCTGTAAGGCGTTGATTCGGATGGCCTACGCTTTTTTTGGGATGGTGATGTACTGGGTCTGTGCGGGCTGGTCGGCGGTCGGATAGGCGGTGATTGTGAACTCGAAGTTCACGAGAGCCGTATGCACGTGGCTGATGTCGCCGGTGATGAGGAAGGTGGCGTCGGCCATCACGTTACGGCGCTTACGACCACCCTTCAGCATTTCGTCGATGACGATTACATGATGCTCGACGTCACCGGCCCGCTCCTTGATGGTGATGGAGCCATCCGTGGTGCTGGCTGGCGCGACAGTCACGTTGGCGGAGCCGTAGGCGACCTTGAGCAGGTCTTCGTTCAGGGCTTCGATGCAGGTACCAGTCCACGTCTTGGAGAACGTCGGGTCGGCCTGTGCGACGGTATCGCCGCCAGCGGCCACAATATCGTCACCTGCGGTGAAGGATGCCGGTTCGGTCAGACCGTCTTCGGATAGATAGCCGAGGCCGACGAATGCGGCGCCCAGTTCGGCGGTGGCGTCGGTGGGGATTGCGGTGCCCAGTGGGGCGACCCAAATATAACCGGACTTGTTGGCACTGGTGCCCGGCTTCGAGAATGTCACGTTTGCGGAGGACTGCTTTGCGCCCATCTCAATTCCTTTCGTTGTTAACGTTCAATCAGTGGATGGGCGGCGTTTCCGCCGCCCATGTGCGCGGATGATGTCACGCAGAGGCGTGGGTGATGGCGTAGAACTTGCTGGTTCCGCCGATGAAGCCCCAGCCGATTGCGACTTCGGTGCGGAGCATCACCTTGTTGACCGCGCCCAAGTCGCCTTCGACGGAGTTGTCCGGGTTGCCGGAGTCGAACACTTCGATGCCGGACAGCGGGATGGCGCCCCAGACGAAACGGTTGGCGAAGTCGCCGACGACCGCATCGAGCACCTTGTCAGTCAGCTGGCCGGAGCCGGTGGCCGCGGCGGTGTCGGACACGGTGTTGGAGGCTGCGAGGGTGACGCCGCCAAGGTTGACCATGTTGCCGATGAGCGGAACGTCGGCCGCATACTGGGTCGGCGAGCCGGCAGCGGTGAGGCCGTCGCCGATTGCGGCCAGATAGGCGGAGGTGGTGACGCCCTGCGCGGACGCGTCGCCCTGTGCGGCGACCTGTCGCACGGCCTGCTTGAACGCGGTGGCCGCTTCGGCTCCGGTGCCCGGCTCGTAGCTGATCTCTCCGGCCTTGTCGAGCACGTATCCGTTGGTGCGTGCGACGGTGGACGCGACCTTGGTGGCCGGGTTGACGCCGAAGATGGGGGCGAAGTCGAGGGCGCGGCTGATTGCGCGGTTCACATAAGTTCGGTACTGGTCGAGAATCCCGGCCTGATACGGCTGTGCGAGGATGCTCTGAAGCATAGTCTGCGGGGAACCGGCGCGGAAGGTGGCGTCGGTCGGATTGTAGGCGCCGTCGACGCCGAACAGTTGCAGGAACTTCTTCGGGAAACGATAGGAAATGTAGAAGGTGATGGGGTTGATGGTCACGACACCGTTGGTGGCGTCGTTGGAAGACTTCTTCTTTTCGGCTTCGGTTTCGCCGGTGGCGCCTTCGCCGAAGATGCCCATTTCGCCGGAAAAGTCGATGGTCTGCATCTGCGTGCCGATGAGGTCGATTGGGGTGCTGTTGGAAATCTTGGCGATGGCTCCGGCCGCGGGCTGCTCGGAAATCAGCTTGCGGTCAACGAAGCCGGGCTTCAGTTCGATTGTCGCTAGAGACATGACTGCCTTTCGTGGTTGAGGTGGATGTTGTCGGCCTTCTGCATTGCGGCCCCGACTTGGCCTCTACCACGATTGTTTCCGGCTGTGTGCGCCTCGACCCCACTGTCGCCAGTGGGTATGCCCTTGCATTGTTTAACGACTGTGCGGGGGCGTTCAAGTCGGTACGTTTTGGGGAGACGGTCGGTTGGCATGGCGGACGAAGCACCGATTGTCCAATCGACCATCTCAAAGACATAGCATAACACCCCGTCTGACTTTCGTCAAACGGGGTGCTTAGCAAACCAGAATCACAAGAGAGGAGCTGCACATTGCTGCGCAACAGTATTTATTCTACCACCTTCTCGTCGCGGTTCGCGTTCGGCGTGTCGCAGGACTTGCTATGTGGTCTGACTTGGCTCGATTGCATTGCATGTGCGCGGGCACGAGATTGTCCATCCTGTCGCTGCCGCCAGCGGCGCGGGGTATCACATGGTCTGCTGTGAACGACAGCGGATGCGCCGTGTTACGGCCCCAATAGAACGGTGCGCCGCAATAGTAGCAGGGCGCTCCCGTCCGTTTGGTGCGGTCGCGCAGGACGGTGCGGTTGCGATGGTAGAGTCCCGTATCCTTGCCCATCAGGCAATCACCTCCCTGACCTGACGTTCCTTCGGACGGTTGACGCCACGATACCATGCGGCGATGCTGACGCCCTTCAAACCCGCAGTGGTTTCGGTCTTGCGAATCGGCGCGAACTTCCACTGGTCGTCCGAACCGGATTTGAGCTTCTGCGCGTTCTGCACTTCGGCGGTCAATTGCGGGTTGTTCGTATGCTTGAACCGTCCCTCGTTCAACAGGTCGAGGAATCCCTGCTGGGAGGCAAGGAACTCGGGGCCGGTCAATTGGATGACGTTCAATCCGCGCGGCAGCATGTCCCTAATCGGATTATTCAATCCGCCCGCGTCCAAGATGAGCGTGGTCTTGCGGGGGCGCGTCTTCAGCTCGTCAACCACCCACTGCCATGATTCGGTGGTGGGACGTTCGTCCACGATTTCGCCGATGATGTACTCCCACTTGTCGTAATGCTGCGAGCCGACCGTCACCTCTTCGGTGCTGGCAGCGACGCTAAGGGCGAGCGTGCTTGTCGTGGGGTCGAAGGTGAGCGCGTAGACGAGCGTGTCGCGGTCATGTTGGAGGTCGGAGTAGGCGCTGTCCCACAAGTCCATCGGTATTGCGGGAGGAATGCTGTCCGCCCACCATAGGCCCAAGTCTTGGATGCGGAAGTCGATGAGACCGTCCGCGCCGCCCTGTTTTGCTATCGCCACGTCGGTGAGGAACGCTTCGCGTGGAATCACGTCCGGGTAGAGCGGGTTGGTGAGCGCCCACAACTGCTCATCCTCGATGTCCGCCGTCTCGTCATCGATGCCGTAGCGCACGGCGTATGCCATATCGTCGTTTTCCGCATTGTCGAGGAACACGTTGAACGTGTCGCCGATGGACGAGGGGAGAAAAGGCGTGCCCGTGTAGATTATCATCGCCATGCGGCGCGTCTTCAGCGTCTTGGAAATCATCGCCTCGTATTCGGAGCGGAGTTCCTGCGCCTCGTCGAAGATGACCAAATCGAACGTGCCACCCATGCCCGCGGTTGCGCTCTTACGGGAGCGGAACCGGACGAACGCGCCGTTCCTCAACTGTAGGCGCTCGCGGCCCATGGTGGTGCTGAAATGCGTGACTTCGGCCTTCAGTTCGGGATTCGAATCGATGGCGTCTTTCAAATCCTCCATGATTTTGTTGGCAGCAATCTGCTCATGCGCGGTAACGAGCACGTTCAGACCGAGCACGAACAAATAGTAGAGGATTGGGGCGGTGAGGATTTTCGTCTTGCCGTTCTGACGCGGCATGTTCAATGCGACACGCTTGTATTTCCAAGTGCCGTCCTTCTTGCGTTGGAAGGCGTTGTTAAGAAATTCGACTTGGAACGGGAGGATTGCGTTGCCGCGACCCCAGTTCACGTACTCTGCGGCCATGATTGCCACGTCGGATGTGGGGCGGACGTTCGCCCTCCAATTTGGATTCTTCACCAGCATGTCACACCACCTGATACTTCTTGAGTACGTCTGCGTCAGCACCCTTGCCGAAGGCGTCGCCGAGGGATGCGATGTCCTGCGCGGTCTGCGGGAACGTGAGGTCGTAATCCAATGTGATGCCCAATGGTTCGAACACGGCGTTCAAATCCTGTTTGATGATGCAGATTCGGCTGACGAAGCTTTCACGGTTCGACACCAGCGATTGGGTGTTCGCGCCCAACGTGTCCAGAATCTGCGCGTCCTGCGGTGGGAGTCCGGTTTCCATTTGGAAGCTCAACACCGTGTTTTGCAGGAGGGTTTTGAGCTGTCCGTTATCCCATTGGCTGAGTCGTTTGACTTCGGGGCGGATGATGGTGTCGTGGTCGTCGTTGGCGTCGAATTTCGTCCAGTTGGCTGGATTCTTGTTCGGGTCGGCTTTGATTACCACGTCGGGGGAGGTGCCGACCACGACTGGCTCGGGCAGCATGAGGTGTTCGAGGTTTTGGGAGATGAGTCCTTCGATGACCATTGCACGCTGCGCCAACAGTACGGCTTGGTCGGTGACTGGCGCGTGGCTGAGGGTGAGGCATCGGAGGTTTTCGTCGATTTCGTCGGCGTTCTCGTCATAGCAGCGTCCGTCCAAGCCTACCGCGGCCACCTTTTCCAATTGCAGGTCTGTGGATGTGAGGTAGTCGGCGCTGAGCGGGTCGCCGTCCTGCATGAGGAAGTAGGAGTTGACGCCGCCGACCGCTTTGGAGAGGATGCGGGTGAAGCTGCGTTTGCCGACCGCGCTGAAGTTGCTGACCCGCACGCGCATGGAGTATGCGTTCTTGACGAGTTCAATCCATGGGAATGAGATTGTCTGTTCGTCCACGATGGTGAGTGTCATGAGCGTTTCGCTTCCTTTGCGATGAGTTTCTGAAGAGTGGTTTTCGGCGCTTTGGCGGCGGTGGTCTTGCTTTTGTGCGAATCGACTTTCACCGCTTCGTCGAAGTTTTTGGTCATGGTCATGAGCAGTTGCATGAAGCTGACGTAGTTTCGTTGCGCGTTTGCTGCCATGCTCATATAGTATTCGCGGTCATCGTCGGACGTTTCGGCTTTCCGCCCGTACTCTTCCATGTCCGAGTAGGCTTCGTCGATGAGTCCGTTGACCTGTTCCATGCGGCTTGAGAGGGCTTCTTCAGTCTTCCCTGCCATGAATCCTCCTTAACTGTTCGGCCATTTGGCGTCGTTGTTCTCGATACCATCGTACCATTTCGGTTTTCGCGATGGTGCGGCGCGTCGGGCTTTCATGGTATTGACGTTCGGTGTTGTTGATGGTCGGCATCATGTGAGGCTGTTCCTTACGTAGATTTTGCAGTCGCATCCGGCGTGTCGCGTCCAGACGCCGTAATGGTTCGCGTCGTATGGGTGCCATATTCCGCACAGGTTGAGACACCATTGGCATGTTTCGCCCACCGATTCGCGCACGACTTCCGTTGTCGAGTCGATGGCGAACAGGTTGTTGGTCGCCTCCTGCATCGGCTGGATGGCTAGTTCGCGCTTGTATTTCGCGAGGAAGTCCCTGACCGTTTTTTCGGAACGCTGCTGGCCTGTGAGCCATCCTATTTTCTTGCCGAAGGCGTCGGAGTCGAGGCGTTCTAACCCCAGTCCTGCCGATTTTTCGGCGACCTGCTTCCAGATGTCTCCCAAGACTTTCCCGGCCAGATGCTTGTCTCCGCTAGCTGCGGCGGCTTGGGCTTGGCGCACCTGTTCGTCGGTGATGATGTTTTTTGCGGCCGGTGAAAGTATTTCCATGAGGTCTTCGACCGACTCCTGTGTGCTCTTCAAGTCAGATACTCCAACTGGTAGGTATAGACGGTGGACGTGCGTCCGTCTTTGGTCGGCTGGATGTCTGTGGTGTTGAGCATGGGGGCGCCCATGATGTCCCACAGGCTCTGGTTGTACCAGTCGGTCAGAGCGTCGCCGATTTCGGCGCTGAGTGTGTTGTCGGTTCCGCCTGAGAGTTCGCGTGTCACCACGGTGACGGCGATGTCCAAGTGTCGGATGTATGGGGTGATGTCGGACGCGTTCTGGCGTGTGACGATGACGAGCGGATACTGGCCGGTGTTTTTCACGGTCGGATACTTGTCGTATACGCGCATGTCGAGCCGTCGGGCCAGTCCGTCGATGATGTCGTTGACGATTTCGTTGTCTTTGCTCACAGTCCGAGTCCTTTCAGCGTGTCGCCGGAATGCGGCGTCTTGTAGTATTTGATTTCCGTTCCGGCTCGGCGTGTTCCGTTGAAGCTGCCGAGCGTGCGGTATGTGGTCATGGATGGCGGCTTGCCCCTGTATGAGTCCATTCGCAGCTGCGGCATGATTCGTGATGCGACGCGGCGCGACTCCTGTTGGAATCCAGCCGACTGCATCACGAGGTTGGTTGCCGCGTTCGGTGCGGCGACCATGATTTTGGCGCCTTTGAGTCTTGCCATCAGTATTGCACCTGCTTCGCGTTGAAGCTCCATTTGAACGGGTTGAACATGACCCTGTTTTCGGGGTCTATCGGCGGCTTGGTTGAGGTGACGTGGTAGGTGTTCCCATGGTATTCAAGTTCGCCGCCGTCGATTTCCGGTGGCGTGTCGGGTGTGGTGACGTGGATGGTGAGCGAGTCCACTTCGGTCATGTTGTCGAATGTGCCTGTGTCTTCGCTCGTGGTGTTCACGGTCACGATGCCTTTGACGGTGTGTTGGCCGTCGCCGGTGGCGATGGTGATTTCGTGTGTTTTGAGTCCGTAGTGCATCAGAGTTGGAACCTTGCTATGGTGGCGCGTCCGACGCCCAACTGTTTGAGTTGGTTGCTGGTGAAGAACACGTCGTCCGTGTTGCCTCGCCATTCGCCGGTGAAACTGTAGCCGCCCGCTGTTTGGGTGAATGTTTTGAACGCGCTCAGGTCGGTGTCGCTTTCGGACATGGATTCTTTGCGGCTCACGTCCTGTGCGACGCTGACGCCGATGATGTCGGAGACCATTTGGCGGGTGAGCGGGTCTTCCGTGACCTGCTTGTCCAAGTCGTCGCCTTGGTTGCGGTACATCATGCGTAGCACGTTCGATGCGGCTCCGCGTTTGCGTTCCTCGTAGTCCACGAGGTCGACGGGCACTTTGTGGCGTAGGTATATCTCGGTGTCTTCGACGGTGGCGAGCGGCTTCAGTTCGTCGGTCAATCTTTTTCCTTCCAGTCGTGCATTACGAGTCCCAGCCGCAATAGGCGCTCGGCAAAACGTTTTACCAGCTTGTCTTTCTCGTTTTCGTCCAATTCCATGGGTGTTGTTACCACTACGTCATCGTCGAAGATTGAGAGGGTCGCTGGAACGCTTTCGTCGCGCATCATCATGCTGAGGATTCGGATGTCACGCATGCGCGGCGCCCATCCAGTCGGGGGTCTTTGTGGCCGGTTCGACGGTCACTGGCGTGACGCGCGTGCGGCTGTTGATGCTTGCCGCGAGCTGCTTCTCGAATTCGTCGAGACGCGTCTCGTCTTCCGGCAGAAGCTCCGCGCTCAGCCCATACTGTTCGGCGACGGCGTTGCGTTTCGCCTGCAACAGGCCAAGGCTGATGCCCTTCTCACGGGCCTCATTGACGCGCTTCTCGGTTTCCTCGGCTAGTTTTCGGGCGTCTTCGGCTGCTTTCTGGGCTGCTTCGAGCTTTTCGCGTTCCTTGGCGAGCTTTCGGCTGATGATGGCGTCGAGCTGGGCTTGGGTGATTGTCGGCTCCTGCTGTGCCGTGGTCGCTGCGCTTCCAGTCGAGCCTTCAGAGCCTCCCATTCCGGTACCGGTCGCATTCGGTTCCACTCCTTCCACTAGTCGGATTCGCTTGTTCAAGTGTCGTTTGAAGTTCATATCAGCCTTTCCAGTCTGAGTCTCATCGTGAGTTCCACGATGTCCGTAGCAGCATTATACGCCCTGCGTAAGTCCATTCGCGCCTTCAGCGTCTTCGGATTGTCGAAGTCTTCGGGCAGTGCCGCCAGATGCCGTCCGAGTTCTTCTTGGATTGAACGGGCTTGGTTCTCAATTGTTTGGATTGGTGCAGTCAAGCTCCATCTCCTTCTTGTAGGTGGCGACCAGGCAGTCGTGTTCGAATCCGCCTTCGTCAACGGTCTGAATCGTCGTGTAATGCACTGGCGTGTTCGCGTATTCGCAGAACCATGCGAATGCGAGCATGAGTGTCACCATGATGGCGATTGCTCCGCGTGCGATTGTGAGGAACGTGTCATGCATTCGCGCTTCTTTCCTAGGGTTTTTCCGATGATTGCGCATGCGATGCGCGTGGTTCTTATCCTAGTCCGATGGCCGAACATGATGCGCCCGTCTTCGGCCACTTGGCATGCGGCTAGCGTCCGCCCGCACTGCGGGCATTCGAAGTCGCATGCCAGTCCGCGTCCGGTGGGGCGGATTGTCACGTCCGCCCCATGCCGGGCGCCCATGTCGCATAGGCGCCCGATTGGATTCGTCACGCGGTTTCCTTCACGCTTTTCCAGATGCGTTCGATTTCGACGTCTCCGAGGCCGCTGACGTGGCCGCGGAGCACGAGTTCGTCGTGGATGCCGGCTTCGTTGTTCTCGTGGTTGTGGAGGCGTCCCCAAGCCCACCTGTAGAGCGTGTCGTTGCGGCGTCCTTCGGGCACTGGCGTGAGGTCGGGTCGACCATTGCGCGGAGCGGTCTCCCTGTTGGCTGTGGTCGCCGCCGCCTTCGGCATTGGTTCGACGCCGTAGCCGTGTTCGACGAGCCAGTTGAGCAGTTCGAGCGGCGCTTCCTGCACGTCCATCTCGTCGCCCACCAGCCGGTAGAAGCCGACGCCTTCGATGTTGGAGCCTGCGCCGAGCACGTATCCGCGTCCGTCGACCTTCACGTCGACGGGGATGCCGTCAGCGTGGTTGGCGTTCTTGAGTTTGCCTGTCCAACCGTCGGGGAGCCTGTAGTAGGCGTGGACGCCGCCGTGCGTGGGCGTATGCACCATGAGGGTGGGTTTGAGCATGGGGCGGAGGATGTTGTATCCGTGGCGGCTGTGGCTGTCCTTGGGCGCGTCCATGTCGATGATGATGTGGCCGGGCTGCGGGATGACCGCGTACACGTCGCCCTGACCGATTTCCACGACATCCTCCTGCTTGCCGTTCTTCCAGTTGCGGACGGCTTTCGGATTGTCCGGGTCGGTCGGCTCCTTGTGGAACTTGAAGCCTTCGGGCGCTTTGACGTTGACGATTTCGCCGTCTTCGACGACACGCCGTTCCATGTCGGTCTGCGCTTCGGGCACTGGCAGGTCTTCGAGCAGGGGGAGGCGGATTTCGTTAATCTCCTGCTCGCAGCGTTCGCGGTAGGGTGCGAAACGGTCTTCGTCGATGACGACGCGGACGGAGCAGACATGTCCGTCGATGCGCTTGCTGCGCAGGCCGACGCCGAGCATCTTGTACGTGTCGCCGCTCGTGTGGCCGAGGTACGGGCAGATGCGTGTATCGGCGTAGCCGTTCTCGCAGATTTCGTTGACAATCCACATGGCGCGTTCGTCCAAGTCACGCTCGCCGTCGTTGAAGCTGATGTCGCGGTGGATGTCGTCGTCCAACGGCTTGTCGGACCAGAGCATGGCGCTCGCGAGCATGAACGGGGTCATGCCGTACTGGTCGATGAAGTCGGCCAGTGGCTGCATCTGCTCCGGGGTTTTGCGTCCTGCGAACATGACGGGCACGAGCCGACGCATGTTGGCGTCGCCGTTGCTGGTCGCCAGCGGGTGGTTGCTTGCGATGACGAGCGTGGCCTGCGAGCGCACGTTGACGCTGTTGCGTCCGACGCTGCGGGCGTGGATGGTGTCGCCGGTGGCGATGCGTTTGATGATGCCCATGTCCTTGTCGGTGAGCATGTCGCCTTCCTCGTCGTACACCCAGTAGCGGCCGTCGAGTTTCAGCGCCTCGTTGCCGCTTTCGAACACGCTGGGCGAGTTGAGGGCTTTGATGCTGATGCCGCCGGCCTTGTCGGGGTAGGCGTCGCCCAAGCGGCCGAGGAGGAAGCTTTTGCCGTCGCCGCCGTGCCCGTAGAACACGTAGAAGAGATGCTTGTACGGTTCGAGGAACGGGGTTGCGAACATGCGGAGGAGGTTTTCGCGGCTCGCGTCGTCGGCGGTGAGCTGGGCGATGAACTTGTTGGCCTGTTCGACGATTTTAGCGGTTTTCCTGCTGTCGTACAGCCATGTGCTGTCGTCCACGTACAGGTATGCGCCGTTGTCGTCGGCCTCGCCGGCCATGACGCTGTGCTTGCCTTGCGGATGGAATGCGGTGTTGCCGAACCGCATTCCGCGGATGAGGCGGGGCAGTTTGAGCGCTTCGGCGCGGAACATTGGTTCGAGGTTGCGGACGGCGCGGCTGCCGGTGGGGAAGCCGAATTCTTCGGCTAGGCTGCTGATTGGATGCCACGTGTTGGGCATGTCTCCGCCGAGCCAGTTGGTGTCGCGGGCGTACATCGTGTCGCCGCTTTCGTTGAGGCGCAGGTCGCCGTTTCTGAGCGACCAGAAGGCGTCGTAGTACGCGTCGTCCCAGCGTGGCTTGCCGGTTTTGTCCGTGATGGGCATGGCGACGGTTTGGAGCCGCGCGTCGGTGAACGTGTATGGGCTGGTCGGCACGGCCACGGTGAGGCCGTTGACTTCGCGGGCCAGTCCGTTGGGGATGTTCCGGTATGGTCTGATGTCGAGGGTCGGCGGGTCTTGCGGTTTACGGAATGTGTGACACATGGTCGTCCCCTTCGTGGTATGGTTGTTTTCGTTGATAAGTTCAACCCTAGCACACTCGCCAAGAGTTCGCAACTACGGTGTTTCGGAAATCATCTGGTTTCCACGTCTCCTGTGGGCCGTAGGAAGCGTAGGCGAGTGTTCTAGGGTTTTTTTTTGCCCTTTTTATGTGACACGATTTGACAACCATGCGGTGGATGGTGTATACGCGCGCGCGCGCGCGCACTCTTGATATATAAGGGCCACAACAACAACAACAATACCATATATAACTACACTTACACACTACACTTATTGGGCTTGGAGAGGGTCAGCCTCGTGCGCACGCAAATACACCATGACGCGCCAGAAGTCAAGGACTTGCTGTGACCATTGGTCTCGAATCTATCGAATTCGACTGTGATTTTCGTCACATTCGCACCTCGCCCCGAAGCGTCTTCACAATTCCATCACAGAATTTATAACCCCTAACTTGAGTTATCCACAGTCTCAGCGTTGGGAATCCGCCAAAACCAAGCCACCAACACTCCATTTGGCCGCGAGACACAATTCGCAACGGGCCAGCCCACCGCCAACATGGTCGTGGACCGTGGCGCCGCGCGGGCCTTCGGTGGCGGATGGCGGGACGCGAAAAAACCGCCATGGCCGCAGCTGCCGGAGGCGTGGCATCCGTCCGAATCGAATAAAGGCGTCTCTGAGCGTCTTTCAGCGCTGGGAGGTAAAAGTACTAGGGTTAGGCGTGAAAGTCCGTCTAAGGCCCCAAAGAATGGCTCTCAGAGGGGTCTATGACCCGTTCGGCCTCGTCGGCGCAAGTGGCAAGGCGTGCGGTGAGGCTTCGGGTGTGTTGTTTTCCGGCACCCCCCCCGTGGTGTGGGGGTGCTTTTTCCTTGCTGTCCGATGTGCTGGCCGGGTTTGTTTGTTTGCCGCGTTGACGTGGTTCATGTCTTGACGTGGTTCATGTCAACCGGGTTCGTGTGTTGCCGTGGTTGATTCATTGACGTGGTTCATGTCAACCGGGTTC
>OLOI01000795.1_pt1 | contig 30142 bp, 25 predicted proteins | sample 1672131 | NCBI WGS metagenome assembly OLOI01 (sample SAMEA3136651, study PRJEB25190) | human gut metagenome
GCATGGCGGAACAGGGGACGGCGATTAGATCAAAATGAAATTTTTCGCAAAATAGCGTTTATCAACACACTCAAGCCGTCCCTGTTTTTTGGGGACGGCTTTTCTTTTTTCTTCTTCTTTTTGACAGCGCAAAGTATATTCCTTCTTTTTTCTCCAAAATCAGAACAAAAAATTTCTGTTTTCCGATCCCGTTTTCGACAGACCAAATGGTAAATTATGGATATAATAGTTCTGTAATTGTTACGGAGGTGAAGAACATTGAAATCTACAAAAGAAGGAAAGGAAATGGAAATTGCCCTGATATCGCCCCATAAGGTACATAAAGAAAAAAGGGCGCTGCCCGATATCAAGGTTTCGGATCTTTTGATCCGCAGTCTCGGCTTTTTTGCGGCGCGTGCCGTGCCGTTGCCGCAGCTTGCGCCCTTTGGTCTGGCCTTCCTTGCGATGGATCGCAATTTTTCTGTCAAAAATTTATGGTCGCTGCTGATGGTCATCGCCGGTTATGCCAGCTTGATGGACGGTTTTTCGCTGCGCTATATCGGTGCCTGTCTGGCCTTTGAGGTCATGCTCTTCTTTTTGGATCGCGGCGAAGAGCTGTCACCGCGCAGCGCATTGACGACAGCCGGCACCGGGATTGTCGTATTTCATTTGCTGGAGATACTCTGGACAGGCTTTGTCGGAAGCGCCGTCATTACCACGGTTTTGGATTTCTTTCTGGTTTCTCTCGGCGTATTGGTATTTGACCGCAGCCGCGGCATGATGAACCTGAAAAATCTGCGCTCCGGCATTCCGACCGAGGAAGAAAAACTCAGCCTATGTATTACCGCCGGCATCGTTTTGCTCAGTTTTCAAAGCATTGCATGGCCGCCCTATTTTTCCTTATCCAACTTTCTCGGATTTTGGGTTCTTGGCATTGCGGCCATCTCCGGCGGTTTTATGCCGGCGGCCGCTGCCGGTATGGTTTTGGGACTGCTCCTCGGCATCCGGGAGGATCTTTTGACCTACCTTGCCGTCTTTACTTCCTGCGGTCTGCTCTGCGGCATGGCCGCCCGTTTTCACAAATTGGCAGCCGCGGCTGTCATTGCGCTTGGCGGCGTCTTTTTATCCCTTTGCGGTATGACGGGCGGTGCGCCCTCCATTCCCGTTCCCGATCCGCTGCTCGGCGCGGCCGCACTGATTTTTACCCCAAAACGCGTCTTTTACGAGGCGCGGCGTTTTGTCAGCTTTTCTCCCGCGTCCAAGGAAAACGATACCCCTGCCAAGCAGCGGCTGCTTTCAAAACTATCCCTTACCGCCGATTCGTTTGAGACCTTGTCAAATACCTTTGTCCGCCTGTCGGACAACCAGGATCAGGTGGATATGCAGGATATCGCCATGCTGTTTGATACGGCGGCCGATCATATCTGCCGCGACTGCAGCCGCGTCCACGTATGCTGGAACAAAAACTTTAACGCCACCTACAAAACCATGTTTAAATTTTTGGAGATTATGGAACGCAAGGGCGCACTCGCCCCGGAGGACATCGACCCGGTATTTTCGGACAGCTGTCTGCGCCTTGCCCCCCTCACCCGTGAACTCAACCGCCTTTTTGAGATTTATAAAATCAATCAGGTGTGGAAGGGAAAGCTGCGTGAGAACCGCGACCTGATCAGCCAGCAGTTTCACGGCGTATCCGAGATCTTACATCGAATGACGGAGGATCTCAAAACAACCGCCGCGCCGGACTACCGCTCCGCACAGGAGATTCAAAACCGCTTAAAGCAAAAAGGCTGTCTTACGGATTCGGTGCTGGTGATGCACGGCACAAACGGCCGTCAGACGGTGCAAATCATCCCTTACGCGGCAGAAACAACGCTGCCGGAAGAAACCGTCCGAATTTTAATCGATGTACTGGGCAAAAAATTTGTCCCCGACAACCGACACCCCTCTCTGCCGTCAAAGGCGCCGTCTTATCTGTTTTTGGAAGAACCCCCTTTCACCATGGAGGCAGCCTTTGCCTGTGCGGAAAAAGGCGAGGAATGCGGCGATTCTTATATGCTCCGCCTTTTAAACGGCGGAAAGTACATTGCAACGCTGAGCGACGGTATGGGCACCGGCCACCGTGCCAACCGCGAAAGCAGCACCATTATCTCATTGCTTGAAGATTTTATGAATGCCGGCTTTGACAAAACCGTGGCAGTAAAGCTGATTAACTCGGTCATGGTTATGAAATCCGCGGCGGAGGCCTTTGCAACCGTTGATATGTGTATGGTCGACCTCTATACCGGCGAGGCCGAATTTATCAAAAACGGCGCGGAACCCAGCTATATTAAAAGAAAACAAAATACCGAGATTATCCGCTCCGCCTCACTGCCGGTCGGGATTCTCTCCGGCGTGGAAATCGAAACTTTTGCGCATACGTTAAAGGACGGCGATATGGTGATTATGGCAAGCGACGGCATCTCGCTGCGCGGCGAATCCGGAAGCTGGCTCCGCAGCGCAATCGACCACGCGCCCTCGGATATCTCGCCAAAGGCTTTGTCGGATTTTATACTGCAAGAATCCATCGCGCGAAAGGGCGGCAGTGCCGACGACGATATGACCGTCATTGTACTGCGCGCCGCGGCATCCTGATTTCTTTTTTGATTTTCTTGTCAAATACGACATTTTGCGCTATAATGAAAAAAACGACAGGAGGTTCTTTTCATGAAAACCTATATACTAGCGAGCAAAAATGCGCATAAAGCAAAGGAAATCAAAGATATTTTAGGCGATGATTTTCATATTTTGACCCAGACCGAGGCCGGCGCCGGCGATATCGAAGTCGTTGAGGACGGCAAAACGTTTGAAGAAAACGCCGTCAAAAAGGCACAGGCGATCATGCAGGCCACCGGAAAACCCACCATTGCCGATGACAGCGGCCTGTGCGTTGACGCACTCGGCGGCGCGCCCGGCGTATATACGGCACGCTACGCAGGAGAACACGCTACCGACGCGGAAAATATCCAAAAACTGCTCTTAGCGCTTTCCGATGTACCGCTGCAAGACCGCACCGCACACTTTGCGTGCGTGATCGCGGTTGCAGAGCCGGGTCAAAAAATCCGTACCTTTTACGGCGAATGCAGCGGACGGATCGCGCTCACCCCGTCCGGCGAGGACGGATTCGGCTACGATCCCGTCTTTTACTATCCGCGCTATGACAAGACTTTGGCAGAGCTGCCGCCTTATGTCAAAAATACCATCAGCCACCGCAGCGCCGCGCTGCAGCTGGCCGCAGAGGATATCAAAAACCGCTGACTTTTCCACGCTTTCCCTGTTGATAAAATGTGGACGGCCTGTGTGAAAAAATTTTCCGCGAAGGCTATACTGGAAAGTGTGGAAAACAAAACCAAGTTATCCAAAGCTTATCCCATGCCGCCTTTTGGCGCTGTGACGGGATAAGCTTTCCTTTTCCCCTTTTTCCACACCCCCAACAACAGCGACAGCAACTAAAATATAATATATATATCATATATAAAAACACAGACTCTCTCATCCTTAGGATTCCCGGATTGTACCTGTTTGATACCCCTTATCATAAAAATATTTTGAATTTTAAAAATAATCCTTTACCATCGTTTTTTTCTGTGTTATACTGGTAGTCGTGAGAAATGGAAAGAACAATCGAAAAAGGGAGAAATCGGGGGTGCACAATCGGTGTTTTATCAGCTATATTTTCGGCTGACCGCAAAGGTTATGGCAGCCGTTTTGACCGCGGTACTGATTGTCGGCGCCATTTGTTTTTATACAGACGTATCCTCTGCGGAGGATCGTTTTTATGACGCGGCAAAAGAGGTATCGGGCAGTGAGCTGCCGGACAAGCTTCGTGATTTTTATGAGAGCGGCGGGGACGATGCGGCAATTGCAGCACTGATGGAGAGGGAAATCTTAAACTATGCCGGAAAGCTCGGTCTGACCGAAAATCGGAGCTGTTATGTCTTATCCGCCAGGGATTTAAGCGTGATTTCGCCGCCCTCACTGTCAGCTGGACAAATGAGCCAAACAAAAAATTTAAGCGCGGCCATGCGCGGCGGCAAGGGCGAAAAGTCGGGTCTTTTGGATCAGAGTATGGACTATGCCTATTTTATCAAAAACGGCAGCCGTACCGAGGACGGTCTGATATTCTATATCCGCGACAATAAAGTGGAAATCCGTGAGATTATGGCCGCATCGGGAAGAAATATTCTTTTTGCCGTTTTGATCGCCCTTTTGGCGGCGGCCGGCGTGGGATTTTGGATGACCTATACCATGGTTCAGCCGCTGAATCTTTTAAAGCGCAGGATTGAGCGCTTTGCGGAGGGCGATTTTGCACCGGGGCTTGAAAAGCTGCCCTCCGGCGAGATGGGCAATCTGATCCGTTCATTTAACCGGATCGGGACGGCCATGAACGAGAGCATTAAACAGAATAACACCCAAAAGCATAAGGTCGAGGTCATTTTGGAGCATATCAACAACGGGATTATTGCTTTTGACACCAATCAAAGGGTGCTGCATATCAACCCTGCCGCAAAGCGGATGTTTCATATTGACAATCCCGAAACGCTGCGTTTTGACTCCTTTTTTCAAAAATATCATGCCGACATCTGCATGGCGGAATTTATGTACTTAGAGCGGTCCAAGACCGAAAAACGGGAGCTTTTGGTCGGCAGCGACCATATCAAGACCTATCTGGTGCCGTTTCAGATGGATCATGATAAGATTGCCGGTGTGGTTTGTGTGTTTGAGGACGTGACCGAGCAGTTTAACTTAGAGAGCGCGCGTCAAAAATTTGTGGCAGAGGTATCGCACGAATTAAAAACGCCGCTGACGACCATTCGTACTTATACCGAGACCTTGCTGAGCGGTTATCTGGACGATAAAAAAACGGCGACCAGTCTTTTGACTACTGTGGAAAATGAAACGGATAAAATGACCGCACTGGTACAAAATCTATTGATTTTAAACCGTTTTGATATGCAGCGCGTCGATACCCATAAGGAATTTTTCTCGATTGACGCACTGCTGCGGCGGCTGACCGATATGTTCCGTCTGGAGGCGGAGCAAAAGGGGCTGACGCTGACCTACAACCGCACGACCGAAATCCACGATATTTATGCGGACGAAGATCAGATTGAACGGGCAGTAAAGAATATTATATCCAACTCCATCCGCTATTGTGCCAAAGGGGATAAAATCCAGATTTACGCCGGAACTTTGTATAATAACGTGTATATCAAGGTAGAGGACAGCGGAAAAGGAATCCCCAAGGCGGATCTTGCCCATGTGTTTGAGCGGTTTTATCGGGTGGATAAGGCAAGAAGCCGCGAGAAAGGCGGAACCGGCCTCGGCCTTTCCATCACCAAGGAGATTATCGAAAATCACGGCGGCACCATCCAGATCGAGAGCGAGTTCGGGAGGTTCACCCGTGTGACCATTAACCTCCCGGCCAACAAAGTAGAATAAAAAAGAAAGGCGGCGCCTTTCTTTTTTTATGGACAATAGACGTTATAGATAAGAAGTCCTTTTTGTTTCGCGTATTCATAGGCGATTTTTGTACCGCCTTTTGATGGACGTGACAAGAGGTCTTTTTTATCATGCTGACAAGGAGGGACGTAGTTCTCATCATAGTAAATAATGGCATATCTGCTATTTTGAATCATTTCGTAGTTTCTTTCAATATAAACTGCCCTTCCGGCATAGTATAGTTGATCCGGAAAGTAGGTATCTTCATATCTTTCTAAAAGATGCGACCGATATTGATCATCAATATAAGGAAATTCGGCTCTTACGTAGATTCTCTTAAGAAAAGAATATTTTGTTTTAAGGATGCTGACAATTTTGTAGCATAAACGATCAAATTGACTTTTACTTCCAAATAAAAAAGTGTCAACATGATGATTCATGATTAAGTTTTCAATTGAGGATGTTATATCATTGACAAGTTTATCGTCGGATATGATTTTTCGGTGTCCAAAGAAACAACAGGTATTTAATTTTTGAATTTCAATTCGCATCGTATCACCCTTTTAAAAATTTTATAGATATACAGTATATCTATAAGGCACATTATATCACAAAACAAACATAAAATAAATATACAATATATTTATTTTGGAGTGATAATATGTCTGTAAAGAGTGTATCAATCAGAATTGAAGAGGAAATGCTGCAAAAGATTGCGTATGTGGCAGAGTATGAGGGAAGAAGTATAAACAGTCACATTCTTGTTTTGATTCGGAATAACATCAAAGAATTTGAAGAAAAAAACGGCGTCATTGAGGGTAAAATCTACCCGGACAGCAATGTAAAGCCGGGCAGCAAACGGAACGAGGAATAAAAAAGAGAAAGCCGCGGATTTTCTTCCGCGGTTTTCATTTTTATTGCTGATAGTTGTCTGCGTCTTTTTTTCGGATCTGAGCGCGTTTGATCTTTCCACCCAGGGTCTTTGGCAGCTCGTCTACAAATTCGATCACACGGGGGTATTTATAGGGCGCTGTGGCATGTTTCACATGGTTTTGCAGCTCCACAATTAATTCCTTTGACGGCTGATAGCCTTTTGCCAGTACAATCGTGGCCTTTACCACCTGGCCGCGGATCGGATCCGGCGCACCGGTGATGGCGCATTCTACCACAGAGGGGTGCTCCATCAATGCGCTTTCCACCTCAAACGGGCCGATGCGGTAGCCGGAGCATTTGATGACGTCATCGTCCCGGCCGACAAACCAATAATACCCGTCCTCGTCCTGCCAGGCAACGTCGCCGGTGTTATAATAGGCGCCGCCGAGCGCCTTTTTCGTCAGCTCCGGATTTTTATAGTAGCCGGTAAAAAGTCCGGGCGGCGGATCATTTTGAATATCGGTGACGACAATTTTACCCTCTTCGCCGCTCTCGGTTTTTGTCTCTTCCGGTGTAATCAGCGAAAGATGATAAAGCGGCGCCGGCTTTCCCGTAGAGCCGATTTTCGGCTCAAACCAAGGAAAATTCGCAAGCAGTACGGTGGATTCCGTCTGTCCGAATCCCTCATAAAGCCGCAGCCCGGTGCGTTCTTTCCAGCGGTAATACACTTCGGGATTCAGCGGTTCTCCGGCGGTACAGCAGTGCTTGATACAGGATAAATCATACTTTGATAAGTCCTCCTGTAAAAAGAAACGAAAAATCGTCGGCGGTGCACAAAATGTTGTAATTTGGTAATCCACCATTTTTTGCAGCAGCCGGGTCGGAATAAACTTGTCCATGTCATAGGCAAAAACCACGGCGCCGCAAAGCCACTGGCCGTAAATCTTCCCCCAGGAGAATTTTCCCCAGCCGGAGTCGGAAACGCTCAGGTGCAGCTTGTTCTCCTGTACTTGCTGCCAGTATTTTGCGGTGACAATGTGACCGAGCGGATATGAGCAGCTGTGCTGCACCATCTTCGGAAGCCCGGTAGTGCCGGAGGTGAAAAAGATCATAAACGGATCGCTTGACTTGGTGCGCGCCGTATCGGGGACAGAAAACGTGTCCGGCATAGGCGAAACGGCGTCCTCAAAATTCAGCCAGCCGTCACGGTGCTGCTCGATCAAAATTTTAGTCACGGGATGGTCGATCTGCGGTACGGCCGCCTCGGTCTGTTCCATCACAAAGGGATCGTCAATGCAGACCATCGCTTTAATGTCGGCCGCATTGGCGCGGTAGACAATATCCTTTTCGGTCAGCAAAAGACTGCCGGGGATCAAAACGGCGCCGATTTTATGCAGCGCCACGGCGCAAACCCAATATTCCCAGCGGCGGCGCAAAATCATCAGCACGGTATCGCCTTTTTGGATGCCGACCGATACAAAAAAGTTTGCGGCGCGGTTTGAAAGAGCAGAAATATCCGAAAAAGAAAAGGTCTTTTCGTGACCGTGGTCGTCACACCAGATCAGCGCCGTCTGATCGGGGCATTTTTCGGCGTAGGTGTCCACGATGTCAAAGCCGAAATTAAAATATTCCGGCACATTGATACGGTAATTTGCAATAAAATCCTCATAAGAAGAAAAATCCGTTCTCGGTAAATATTGATTCAGTAAATTCATGATAGTGTCCTCCTTAAAAAGGCGTTTCCGTCAAGGGCGTTTGCGCAAGGTATTATGATTCGGCAATGATGGTTAAAAACTGCGCTGTGCTTTCACTGCCGCAGCTTTGCCCGTGGGTAAAGGCCGGATCAAAATAGACGCAGTCACCCGGATAGAGGGGAAACACCTTGCCGTCCCAGTGAAGGTCTACCACGCCCTCTAAAACAAAATTAAATTCCTGACCGCCGTGCCGTGCCAGCGTGGGCGGCGGATCGTTTGGGTCAAGTCTTACCAAAATGGGCTGCATCACCTTGCCGCTAAAGCGACAGGCCAGATCTTTTAAGTGATAGCCGGGATAACGCTCCATGCTTTCTCCTTCGCCGCTGCGCACAATCTGAATCGTTTTCAGCTTTGCGCTGACGCCGGTCATAATCTCCGACAAATCAACACCGCAGAGGTTTGCGATGTTACAAATCTGGCTGACCGGGATAATGCTGGCGTTTTGCTCATAGGCAAGATAGGTATCAAGGGGAATGTTCAGCTTTGTCGCAAATTCCTCCGGGGTGTAGCCGCAGGCGTCCCGAAGCTCGGTAATACGTTGGGTAATCTCGATAACCTCTTGATTTTGTTTTTCCTCCATATCTGATTCCCTCTTTTCTTTTTTCGGATGATTGTATGAAAACACATTCAATAAAAAACGCAGGTTTTTATTGTCCTTGTCTTGTTATACTACTTATTATAGCCCAGCGGAATCAGAAATTCAATCCCCATTTTAAGTTTAGACACACGGGAGACGAACATAATATGGTTTAAGCAGGCAAATTTGTGAAAATACTGCGTAAAAATGCTCGTCAATACGTCAGTATTAACTGCGCTTTTGCCTTGTATTTTACAAAAATTTGCTCTGTTTAAACTCTTCGACCCTGTGTGCAGAAAAATAATGATATTTTTGTTTTCGGCGGACGAAGCAAGGCTCGGCGCCTTGCAAGGATAACGATGCAAAAAGATTGTGATTTTTCAATCACAGGGCATATTGTGTTCGTCTTCCGTGTGCCTAGGACTTGAAAAAAAGAAAATTTCATATTATACTAGGGTAGAGAAGAGAAAAAGAAAGGCTGAAAAACCATGCAATTATACCATGATTCCCAAAACAAAGTATACAGAAATCCGCAGGGCGCCGTGCCGACCGGGGAAAAAGTGACGCTCTCAATTGAAGTAACCGATAAAAAAGCGCCTGTGTCGGTTGTTCTTCGTCTGTTTCAAAAAGATCAGGAGCAGCGGATCCCGATGCAAAAAGTCCGCGGCAAGGACGGGCGTTTTCTCTATCAGGCAAGCTTTGACGTCGGCGCGGAAACCGGGCTTTTGTGGTATGATTTTATTGCAGAAGGTCACGATCAGACCCTTTATTATACCAACAGCGCGGATAAACTCGGCGGCGTGGGTGAGACGAAAGAGGCAATCGGCAGCAACAGCTATCAGATTACGGTCTATGATAAAAATTATCGCGTGCCGCATTGGTTTTGCGATCAGATCATGTATCAGATTTTTCCCGATCGGTTTTATGGGTATCATGAGGGAGCAATCCAAAAGAAACGGGAAGAATATATCATTCACGATAATTGGTACGCACCGATCAGCTTTAACCGTCATCCGTATGAGGACGGTCCGGCCTGCAACGATTTTTACGGCGGCAATTTAAAGGGAATCCAAAAAAAGCTGCCGTATCTGAAAGAGCTGGGCGTGAGCGTGATCTATTTAAATCCGATCTTTGACGCGTATTCCAATCATAAATACGATACCGCCGACTATAAAAAAATTGACCCGATGTTTGGCACGGAGCAGGATTTTAAGGATCTTTGCGCCGCAGCCAAAGAACAGGGAATTTCAATCATCTTAGACGGCGTATTCAGCCACACCGGCGCGGACAGTATTTATTTTAACAAATACGGCAGTTACGGCGCACAGACGGGCGCGTACCGCGACAGTCAGTCGCCCTATAAAAATTGGTATCAGTTTACCAACTATCCGCAGTACGAAAGCTGGTGGGGCTGCAGCAACCTGCCGAACGTCAATGAGATGGAGGACAGCTATTTAGATTATATTTTAAGGGATTCGGACGCGGTGATTAAAAAGTGGATTCGCTGCGGCGCAAAAGGATGGAGACTGGATGTTGCCGATGAACTGCCCGATGAATTTATTGAAATTCTGCGCCGGGAGGTCAAAAAGGAAGATGAGGACGCGGTCATTATCGGCGAGGTCTGGGAGGACGCGTCCCATAAAATGGCATACGGAAAGATGCGGCAGTACCTGATGGGAAACGAGTTGGACAGTGTGATGAATTATCCGTTTAAGGATCGGGTGTTGGGCTTTTTGATGGGCTGGGAGGACGCAGCCTTTCTGCATCGGCACATTATGGCACAGATAGAAAATTATCCAAAACAGACCCTATACGCCCTGATGAATATGCTGGGCACCCATGATACCATGCGCGTCAAGTCCATGCTTGGCGGTATGAGTCAGGATTGCGGCGACAGTCACCTGACGTCAGGGGCAGAAGAACTGGCAGTCAAGCGCTTGAAAATGGCGTTTATGATGCAGATGACCTTTTACGGTGTTCCGTGCATCTATTACGGGGACGAGGTCGGCATGCAGGGCGGCAAGGATCCCTTTAACCGCGGCACCTATCCGTGGAGAGCGGTGGACATCGAGCTTTTGGATTGGGTAAAAAAACTGACGGCAATCAGAAAAAACACGGATTGTCTGCGCCGCGGCCGGTTCGAGACTGTTTTTGCCGAGGGCGGCGTCTATGGATATCTGCGGTATTTTGAGGGAGAATGTGATGTGTTTGGCAGTCCTGCGGACGGTACGGCGGCGCTGTGCCTTATCAACCGTGACGGCACGGAAAAAGAGGTTGCGGTATCGATTTCAAAATTGAAAAACGCGGTCTTTTATGACGCATTTTCGATGGAACGAAGAATATTGGGTGAGACGAAAGAAACGTTTGTGCTCCCTCCGTATACGGCGCAGCTGTGGATCAAAGGAAAAAGCGGCGGCAGAAACAATGTGGATCGCTAAACAAAAGAAAAAAGGAGAACGACAGATGGAACAATGGCTTTCTTGGGCAATGGAAATCCAGAGTCTGGCACAAGCCGGGCTGGCTTATACGGATAACGTATATGATATTGAGCGGTATGAACGTCTGCGCCGGATCGCGGCAGAAATAATTGAGAAAAAGACAGAGATTCCGATGGAAAAGGTTGAGGGTCTGTTTTGCAATGAGACAGGATATCAGACGCCGAAGATTGATACACGGGCAGCCGTTTTTTCGAAAGACAAAATTTTGCTGGTGCACGAAAACAACGGCACATGGGCGCTGCCCGGCGGCTGGTGTGATGTGCTGGAGTCGGTGGGATCCAATACAAAAAAAGAGGTTTTGGAAGAAACCGGCCTTAAAGTGGAGCCGGTAAGCATCATCGCGGTGCAGGATCGGAACCGGCATAATTTGCCGGTTTATGCCTATGGGGTTTGTAAAATTTTTGTAATGTGCAAGCTGCTTGGCGGCACATTTAAAAAAAACAGCGAAACGACCGAAACACGGTATTTTTCACTCGATGAGCTGCCAAAAAACCTGGCAGAAGAAAAAACAAACCGCGATCAGATTGCCATGTGTTTTGACGCACATCGCCAAACAAACTGGAAAACACTGTTTGACTAAGCAATATTTTGCTGAAAACTGACTTTTGCATAAATTTATTCGTCAAGGAGAATATTTTCTGCCGTTTCAACACCGCACGCCTTGCAATAGGTACGAATTATTTCGATAAGGCAATCCTTTTGCGTACCATTTAATTGTTCGATCGCTGCATGCAATGCCGTTTCTATATCATTGGACGATGTCCCAAATAACATATAATCTGCACTCACATGTAAGGCTTTGCAAACTTGAACCAATCTGGGAAGTGACAGACCGTAAAGACCGCGTTCGATATTTGATACGTGGGTTCCGTTACAAACATCGATCATTTCTGCAAAGGAATCCTGCGATAAATTCCTTTTTTGCCGTATTTCTTTGATCCGTTTTCCCAATGCGGCGTTGAGAGTATCATCTTTTTCCATACAATCCCTCCTAATAATTTTTACCGTTTTCGATAGTCTGAAGGCCTCCCGGTTAGGGAGGCCTTATCAATTAGTTCTTTTTCAGGTATGCGGTAATCTTGTCGCCCATTTCACGGGTGCCGAGGAGCGTTCCGCCCTCGTCCATAATGTCCGCTGTGCGGAAACCGTCATTCAAAACGCGGGTAACCGCGTCCTCAATGCACTTTGCCTCTTCCATCAGTCCAAAGCTGTCACGCAGCATCATGGCACAGGATAAAACGGTCGCAATCGGGTTTGCCTTATTCTGACCGGCAATATCCGGCGCACTGCCGTGAATCGGTTCGTACATACCCCGCGTGCTGCTGCCAAGCGAGGAGGATGGGAGCATACCGATCGATCCGGTCGTCATGCTGGCCTCATCGGATAAAATATCACCGAACATATTCTCTGTCACAATCACGTCAAACTGAGAGGGATTGCGCACCAGCTGCATCGCACAGTTGTCAACCAGCATATCCTCATAGGTGACATCCGGGTACTCTTTTGCGAGGGCGTGCATGGTTTCGCGCCATAGTCTTGACGTTTCAATCACGTTGGCCTTGTCCACACTGGTGACCTTCTTCCGGCGTTTTTGCGCCATAGCAAAGGCGACACGGCCGATTCTTTCGATCTCCTTTTTGGAATATTCCAGTTCATCATAAGCGACCTCGCCCATCTCGCCGCCGTCCTTGCGGCCGCGCTTGCCAAAATAAAGGCCGCCGGTCAGTTCGCGGACAATCACCAAATCAATGCCGTCCTTGGAGATTTCCGGCTTTAACGGGCAGGCGTCTGCCAGCGCGGCATGCAGCTTGGCAGGACGAATGTTGGCAAACAGTCCCAGTCTGCTGCGCAGGCCGAGCAGTGCTTTCTCCGGCCGTTTATCGCCGGGGAGCGTGTCCCATTTGGGGCCGCCCACCGCACCTAAGAGAACGGAATCCGCCTTTAATGCGGTCTGCACGGATTCTTCCGGCAGCGGTACGCCGCACGCGTCAATCGCGCAGCCGCCGGCCAAGATATCCGTATAGACAAAGGTATGTCCAAACAGGGTGCCGATTTGGTTTAAAACCTTTTCGGCCTCGGTTACGATTTCCGGGCCGATGCCGTCACCTTTTACTACTGCTAACTCTATCTTCATTCCTTTACGCTCCTTTGATGGAATTTAACAATCCGTTTTTCTCAATAATTTCTTTGATAAAAGCGGGAAACGGTTCTGCCTGATACTGCTCGCCGCGGGTTAAATTATAAATAATACCGCTGTCAAAATCGATTTCCACCTCGTCGCCGTCTTGGATATGCTCCGAAGCCTCGCGGCATTCCATAATCGGAAGTCCGATATTGATGGCGTTGCGGTAAAAAATGCGGGCAAAGGTGGCTGCAATCACACAGGCGATGCCGGATGCCTTGATGGCAATCGGTGCATGCTCTCTTGACGAGCCGCAGCCAAAGTTATTGTGGGCAACCATGATATCTCCTTTTTTTACTTTTTTGGTAAAGTCTGCGTCAATGTCTTCCATACAATGCGCCGCAAGCTCGGACGGAACCGAGGTGTTTAAATACCGCGCCGGGATAATGACGTCGGTATCCACATTGTCCATATACTTATGCACGCTGCCTTTTGCTTTCATGGTAAAACCTCCTTCGTTAAAGTGCGTCCGGGGACGTGATAAAGCCGCTGACTGCCGATGCGGCGGCAACGGCCGGGCCGGAGAGGTAAACCTCAGATTCCGGGTGACCCATTCTGCCAACAAAGTTACGGTTGGTGGTGGCAATGGCGCGTTCGCCCTTTGCCAAAATGCCCATGTGGCCGCCGAGACAGGGGCCGCAGGTCGGGGTGGATACCACGCAGCCGGCGGCTAAAAAGATGTCAAACAATCCCTCATGCATAGCCTGTTTATAAATTTTCTGGGTGGCAGGAATGATGATGGCACGGACATTTTTTGCAATGTGTCTGCCCTTTAACACCGCAGCGGCGGCGCGCAGATCCTCAATCCGCCCGTTGGTGCAGGAACCGATCACGCACTGGTCAATTTTGACCTCGCCCACCTCATCAATGGTACGAGTATTCTCCGGCAGATGCGGAAACGCAACCGTCAGCTTGATCTTGCTGAGATCAATGTCATAAACCGCCGTATATTCCGCATCATCATCCGCTTTGTAGGCGGTAAAGGGACGGCTGACCTTATCTTTTATATAAGAAAGCGTCACATCGTCCACTTCAAAAATACCGTTTTTGCCGCCGGCCTCAATCGCCATGTTCGCCATGGCAAGGCGGTCGTCCATGGACAGGTTTTTCAGCCCGTCTCCGCCGAACTCCATCGACTGGTATAGTGCGCCGTCCACGCCGATCATGCCGATAATGTGCAAAATCACATCCTTGCCGGAAACCCATTTTCCGGGCTTGCCGGTCAGGTTAAAGCGCAGCGCGGAGGGAACCTTAAACCACGCCTTGCCGGAGGCCATACCGGCCGCCATATCGGTGCTGCCCACGCCGGTCGAAAACGCGCCGAGTGCGCCGTACGTACAGGTGTGCGAATCGGCGCCGATCACGGCCTCGCCGGGGGCAACCAGCCCTTTTTCCGGCAGGAGGGCATGTTCGATGCCCATGTCACCGACATCGTAGAAGTTGGTGACGGTATGGGCGTCTGCAAATTCGCGGCAAAGCTTGCAGTGCTCCGCCGATTTGATATCCTTATTGGGGGTAAAGTGATCCAATACAATTGAAATTTTGTCTTTGTCAAAAACATCGGTAAAGCCGTTTGATTCAAATTCTTTAATGGCAACCGGCGTGGTAACGTCATTGCCGAGTACCATATCCAAATCCGCACGGATCAATTGTCCGGCTTTGACACTGTCAAGGCCTGCGTGTGCGGCAAGAATTTTTTGCGTCATGGTCATTCCCACGGTAAATGCCTCCTTCATTGGGCAAAAGCCCCGGTTTTTATGCTTTTAAAATTGCGCCGGTGGACGCCGAGGTCACCAGCTTTGCGTATTTTCTCAAAATGCCGTCCTTAATCGGCGGTTCTTTCGGAACAAAGTTTTCGCGGCGCTTTGTAAGTTCCTCATCCGATACCTGCATCGAAATCGTTCCGGCCGGAATATCAATCGAGATGATGTCGCCGTCCTGCACCAGGCCGATGTTGCCGCCCTCGGCAGCCTCCGGCGATACATGGCCGATTGCCGCGCCGCGGGTTGCGCCGCTGAAACGGCCGTCCGTAATCAGTGCAACGTCCTTATCCAGTCCCATGCCGCAGATGGCAGAGGTCGGCGAGAGCATCTCACGCATACCGGGGCCGCCTTTTGGCCCCTCGTAGCGGATAACCACAACATCGCCTTTTACGATTTTTCCGGCGTAGATGGCAGAAATCGCCTCTTCCTCGCTGTCAAAGACCTTGGCCGGGCCTTCGTGAACCAGCATTTCTTCTGCCACAGCGCTGCGCTTTACCACCGATACATCGGGGGCAAGGTTTCCCTTTAATACGGCAATGCCGCCGGTCTTGGAATAGGGGTTGTCAATCGGACGGATGACATCATAGTCAAGCACCGGGTGTCCGGCGATATTTTCGCCCTGGGTTTTTCCGGTGACCGTCAAGGTGTCCTCACGCAGAAGATTCTTTTTGCTAAGCTCGTTCATCAGCGCAGTCACGCCGCCGGCGGCGTATAAATCCTGAACATGATGTGCGCCGGCCGGGGCTAAGTGACAAAGGTTTGGGGTATCGGCACTGATCTGATTGGCATAGTCCAGGGTAAATTCTGCGTTTGCCTCGTGGGCAATGGCCGGAAGATGCAGCATCGAATTGGTGGAGCAGCCAAGCGCCATATCCACGCGCAGCGCGTTATAGATGGCGTCCGGGGACATGATATCCCTCGGACGGATATCCTTCTTCAAAAGCTCCATGATCTGCATACCGGCTTTTTTCGCCAGGCGGATTCGCTCTGAGTAGACGGCCGGAATGGTGCCGTTGCCCGGCAGTGCCATACCCAGAACCTCGGACAGACAGTTCATTGAGTTTGCAGTGAACATGCCGGAGCAGGAGCCGCAGGTCGGACAAGCCGCCTCTTCCAGGTCGGATAGCTCTGCATCGTTAATCTTTCCGGCCTGGTAAGCGCCAACCGCCTCCATGCCGGTATTAAAGTCGCGGTAGCAGCCCTTAAACTTCATCGAGAGCATCGGGCCGCCGCTGACTAAGATTGCAGGGATGTTCAGCCGTGCCGCTGCCATCAGCATACCGGGCACGACCTTGTCGCAGTTCGGAATCAGAACTAAGGCGTCAAACTGATGCGCCTTTGCCATAATTTCTACCGAGTCGGCAATGATCTCACGGGAAACCAGGGAATATTTCATTCCCTCGTGTCCCATGGCGATGCCGTCACAGACCGCGATAGCCGGTACTTCAATCGGCGTACCGCCGGCAATGCGGATGCCGTCCTTGACTGCTCTGGCAATATTATCTAAGTGAATATGGCCGGGGACAATCTCGTTCTGCGAGTTTACCACGCCGATCATCGGCCGTTTGATTTCTTCATCCGTCAGTCCCAGCGCTTTCATCAGAGAGCGGTGGGGGGTGCGGTTCGCACCGGATTTTATTTGGTCACTGTTCATGTTGTACCTCCTAAAAAAGTGATTTGCGCCGGGCGGAGGAATCGGTTTTTTGGTAAAAAAACAGGCGGAGACAATCGCTCCGCCCGTTTCCCGCTATTTCTCACATCACCGGGTTGGCATTCAAACCCTGGGCGCAGTCAAAATGTGGATATTGCTTATTTCTCGTCGTTCCAGGAATACATCTTTCTCAGCTCTTTGCCGACCTTTTCCAGCTGATGCTCTGCCTTGATCCGTCTGGTTGCGTTAAAGTGCGGACGGTTTACGGCGTTTTCTGCGATCCAGTTACGGGCAAAGGTACCGTCCTGAATCTCGGAGAGAACTTTCTTCATTTCCTTCTTGGTCTCTTCGGTGATGATACGCTTACCAACTTCATAGTCGCCGTATTCTGCGGTATCAGAAATCGAGTGTCTCATTTCGCTGAATCCGCCGTGGTAGATCAAATCTACGATCAGCTTCATCTCGTGGATACACTCAAAGTATGCGTTCTGCGGATCGTAGCCGGCCTCTACCAGCGTCTCAAAACCTGCCTGCATCAAGGCGGTTACGCCGCCGCATAATACAACCTGCTCACCAAACAGGTCGGTTTCGGTTTCCATTTTAAAGGTGGTCTCCAAAACGCCGGCACGGCTGCCGCCGATTCCTGCCGCATAAGCCAAAGCGATATCCATTGCATTGCCGGATGCGTCCTGCGCTACCGCAGCCAGACAGGGAACGCCCTTGCCGGCAACGTACTCGCTGCGGACGGTGTGACCCGGACCCTTGGGCGCAATCATAATAACATCAACGTCTTTGGGCGGAATAATCTGCTGAAAATGGATATTAAAGCCGTGTGCAAAAGCAAGAATCTTGCCGGCGGTCAGGTTCGGCTCGATGCTTTCTTTGTACAGCTTTGCCTGTTTTTCATCGTTAATCAGGATCATGATTAAATCTGCTCTCTTTGCCGCTTCTGCTGCGGTAAAGACTTCAAATCCGGCAGCCTCGGCAACCGGCCAGGACTTACTGCCCTCGTACAGACCAACAATAACCTTAACGCCGCTCTCCTTTAAGTTCAGCGCGTGGGCATGACCCTGACTGCCGTAGCCGATGATTGCCACGGTCTTGTTGCTGAGCAAACCCAGATTACAGTCACTTGCATAGAAAATTTTAGCCATTTTACATTCCTCCAAATTTATGATATTATTTATTATTTTTAAAATTTGTTTGCAAAAAGATCCCGTTTCGGTTTTTTCGGCAAAGCGCGGCGCTTTGCACACAGGTGCTATCCCCTTGCAAGGCCGGTCAGTCCGGTACGCACCAGATCCTTGACCTCATACTGCTCCATCAGGGAGATAAAGGCGCTGATTTTGCTGGGCGCGCCCGTCAGCTCCGCCGTCATGTATTCCAGCGAGATATCCACGATCTTTGCGCGGAAGATGTCGCAAATCTGCATCACGCCGGCCTGATCCTTGGCGCTGACCTTTACCAGGACATGCTCGCGAAGAACCGCGTTGTCCTTGTGCAGCTCGGTAATCTCAATAACGTCAACCAGTTTGGCAAGCTGGTTTTTGATCTGGTTTAAAGTGTCGTCATCCGCCTGTACTACAATGGTGGTACGCGAGATGTTCGGATCTTCCGTCTCACCGACCGACAAACTGTCGATATTATACATCCGTCTGGAGAAAAGCCCGGTCACCCGGCTTAAAACGCCGGCATGGTTCTCCACCAAAACGGATAAAACATGCGTTGTGTTCATTCTGCTTTCCTCCTTAATCAATTTCAATTTCCAGGATCGGATCTTCAATGGATTTTCCGCTGGGAACCATCGGAACTACCGTTGCGTCCGAATCAATGATGCAGTTAATCACCGCCGGAACATTGCGGTGTGAGAGCGCCGCGCAAATTGCCTCGGTCAGCTCCGTTCTGGTGGTAACGGTGTAGGCGTCAGCGCCGAGACCGCGCGATACCATGTCATAATCCGTCTTTTTATCCAGCGTTGTCTGCGAAAAACGCTTGTCGTAGAACAAACGCTGCCACTGCCGTACCATGCCGAGCACGTTGTTGTTCATCACCACGTCAATGACGGGCAGTCCCTCTTTGGCTGCGGTAGACAGCTCGTTTAGGTTCATGTGAAAACAGCCGTCGCCGGTGACGTTTATCACGGTTGCCGAGGGGTTTGCCACCTGTGCGCCGATGGCAGCGCCAAGGCCAAAGCCCATAGTGCCGAGACCGCCGGAGGTAATAAAGTGCCGCGGCTCATTCACGCTGTAATACTGTGCCGTCCACATCTGATGCTGACCGACGTCGGTCGTCACAATGGCGTCGCCGTGGGTGGCCTTATGTAAAACCTCAAGCACGCATTGCGGCGTCAGTGTCTCGCCGGTGGTCTGCGGCAGCGGATAAGCGGCCTTCCATGCGGCGATTTGCTGCATCCAAAGGGAATGTTCCATCTGAGAGATCCGTTCATTCAGCGCGGCAAGCACCGCTTTGGCATCGCCGACCAAATGTGCGGCGGTTTTAATGTTTTTATCAATTTCGGCGCGGTCTACGTCAATCTGCAAAACCTTGGCACCCTTTGCAAAGGTTTTGGTATCGCAGGTGACGCGGTCGGAAAACCGTGCGCCGACGGCAATCAAAAGGTCACATTCTTTCACGGCCAGCGAGGTGGTCTTGGTGCCGTGCATACCGATCATGCCGGTAAACGCCGGATCCTTTGCCGGAAAGGCGCCAAGACCCATGACAGAGAGCGTAATCGGTGCGTCCAAAAGGGACTGAAACGCTTTCAGTTCGTCGGATGCGCCTGCGGCGATAATGCCGCCGCCGGCATAAATCAGCGGTTTTTTGGCCGACTGCAAAAGCTTGACGGCAGCGTCAAAATCGTCCTCATCCGATTCCACACGGCTGCGGTCGATCTTGGCAGGCTCTGTGCGCGTGTATTCCGCCCAGTCCGCCGTTGCGTCCTTGGTGATATCCACCAGGACAGGGCCGGGTCTGCCGGAAGCCGCAATCGCAAAGGCCTTGCGGATGGTAGGAGCGATGTCCTCTGCCTGCTTGACTAAAAAGTTGTGCTTGGTGATCGGCATGGTTACGCCGACAATATCAATTTCCTGAAAGCTGTCACGTCCCAGCAGCGGCGTTACCACGTTACAGGTAATGGCAACCAGAGGTACCGAATCCATGTACGCCGTCGCAATGCCGGTTACCAGATTGGTTGCGCCGGGGCCGGAGGTCGCAAAGACGACGCCGGTTTTGCCGCTGCTTCTGGCATAGCCGTCCGCTGCGTGTGCCGCACCCTGTTCATGGGCGGTCAGGATATGCCGGATTCGGTCGGAATATTGATAAAGAGAATCGTAGATGTTTAAGATGGAACCGCCGGGATAGCCAAAAACGGTGTCTACGCCCTGTTCCAGCATACATTCTACCACAATGTCTGAACCTTTTAGCCTCACAACAACACACTCCTTCTATTTTCGAAGTCATAAAAGGGGAGATCGAAACCCCTTTCCCAATTCCTTCTCCTTATTCCCTCCATTATACAAGATACCAAAGGGCTTGTCAATAGCGCGAAACGGGCAGAATCCACCAAAATTATGGAGAAAAAACGCAAAAATCCCTTTCATATTTTTATTTGGGAACCGATTTCGCCGCAACAGAACAAGAAAACATTATATTTTGTATGAAAAAATCTTGACAATAGTCCGAAATCGGACTATAATGGGCTTTGTATGCATAGGTGCACGGAAGGAGGATTCTCATGGAGCTTGGCCGGTTTATGAAAAAGATCGAGCAGCAGAGAAAGGAACAGGACGCCATTTATCATCGGGCGGCGGTAAACTATGGACTGTCCGATACGGCGATGTGGATTTTATATGAGGTCTCCGGCGCGGAGGACGGCTGTACCCAGCAGGAATTGTGCCGGGACTGCTTTTTTCCCAAGCAGACCGTCAATACGGCAGTCAAGCATCTTTTGAAGGACGGGCTGCTTGCGTTTCGCACGGTGCCGGAGGGCGGCAATAAAAAAAAGATGGATTTGACCGATAAGGGCCGTGCGCTGGCAAGGGTGACCACAGACCGGCTGCGCAGGGCGGAGTTTCGGGCTTACCGCGCGCTGACGGAACAGGAGCTTGGTTCGTACCTGGAAATCATGACAAAGCTGACGGTGTTTTTACAAAAGGAAATTGAGGCCGAACAAGAGGGTCGGCACGGAGAGGAGCACGTATGAAAATTCAATTATCGGATCATTTTAGCTATGGCAGATTGCTGCGTTTTACCATGCCGTCAATCGTGATGATGATTTTTACTTCCATCTACGGGATGGTAGACGGCTATTTTGTATCAAATTTTGTGGGTAAGACCGCATTTGCATCGGTAAATTTAATTATTCCGTATTTGCAGATTTTGGGCGGCGTCGGCGCCATGCTCGGTGTGGGCGGCAGTGCGCTGGTCTCAAAAACGCTGGGCGAGGGAAAAGAAGAAAAGGCCGCCAAATATTTTACCATGATGATGCTTTTGATGCTGGGGACAAGCCTGTTTTTCACAGTGTTCGGCATTGCCGTGCTGCGGCCGGTCGCACGCCTGTTCGGTGCGACAGACGCCATGATGGGCGACGTTATGCGCTACGGCGGCATCTGTCTTTTGTTTAATATTGCATTGCAGGGACAGTATACGTTTCAAAGTTATCTGGTCGTTGCCGAACGCCCCAAACTGGCGCTTGGTGTCATTGTGGCGGCCGGCTGCACCAACATGGTGCTGGACTTTCTTTTTATGGCAGTTTTTCAGTGGGGAACCGTCGGTGCGGCGCTGGCGACCGGGCTGAGTCAATGTGTTGCCTCGGTGTTGCCCTTTGCCTGGTTTGTCAGCAAAAAGAATACCTCCTCGCTGCGGTTTCGCAAAACCTCGCTGGAGCTTGTACCGATGCTGAAAGCCTGTGCCAACGGCGCGTCTGAGATGATGACCAGCGTTTCGGCGGCCATCACGGGGATTCTTTATAACCTGCAGCTGATGCGGCACGCCGGAGAAAACGGTGTGGCCGCCTACGGTGTGGTGATGTACGGCGCCTTTATCTTTATCGGGGTTTATGCCGGGTATGCATCGGGAAGTGCGCCGATTATGGGATACCATTACGGTGCGCAGCACTATGGAGAAATGAAAAATATTTTGAAAAAAAGCATGATTATGCTCGGTGCTGCGGCGGTGGCTATGACCGCGCTGGCACTGCTGCTGGCAAAGCCGATCGCCAACTTTTTTGTCGGTTATGATACGGCGCTGCGGGATATGACGGTACGTGCGTTTCGGATATGCGCAACGCCGTTTTTGGTGATGTGGTTTAACATGTACGCGTCCTCTTTCTTTACCGCATTGAATGACGGTGCGGTGTCGGCGGCCATCTCGTTTGCGCGGGCGCTGGTACTGCCGGTGATTTGTATCATTGTGCTGCCGATGCTTTGGGGACTGGACGGCGTCTGGATGTCACTGGCCTCCAGTGAATTTATCGGTGTGGCGGTTTCGCTTTTCTTTATGCTGCGGATGCGCAAAAAGTACCATTATTAAAAAGAAATCGTTTAGGCAAAAAAAGAGAATCGTTTAGGAAGCGAAAAACCGACAGTGCATCAAAAAAGCCGCGGCATTTTGCCGCGGCTTTTTTCGCTGATCTTCTAACCGTTGATCGAATAGTTGGGCGATTCCTTGGTGATGTTGACATCGTGCGGATGGCTCTCTTTCAGACCGGCACCGGTAATTCTGACAAAGCGGCCGTTCTTTTTCAGAAGAGGAATCGTCTTGGTTCCGCAATAACCCATGCCGGAACGCAAACCGCCGAGCAGTTGGAAGATGGTATCCGATACCGCACCCTTATAAGGAACACGGCCTTCTACGCCCTCCGGCACCAGCTTTTTCATACCCTCCTGGAAGTAACGGTCCTTGCTGCCGTTGTTCATGGCGCCGATCGAACCCATACCGCGGTATACTTTAAACTGCCGTCCCTGGTAAATCTCAGTCTCGCCGGGGCTTTCTTCACAGCCGGCAAAGATGCTGCCCATCATAATCACGTCTGCACCGGCTGCAATCGCCTTAACCAGATCGCCGGAATACTTGATACCGCCATCGGCAATCACGGGGATGCCGTATTTTGCGGCAACCTCTGCCGCGTCACAAATCGCGGTAATCTGCGGAACGCCGATACCTGCAACCACACGGGTGGTACAGATCGATCCGGGGCCGATACCGACTTTGATCGCGTCCGCACCGGCACGAATCAAAAATTCTGCCGCTTCTGCGGTTGCGATATTTCCGGCAATCACCTGCAAATCCGGGAACGCCGCCTTTAACTTTCTCAAGCAGTCGGCAATGTTCTTAGAATGGCCGTGCGCAGAGTCCAAAACCACCGCGTCAACCTTTGCGTCAACCAGCATCTGCGCTCTCTCTAAAATATCGCCGGTAACGCCCAGTGCCGCACCGACCAGCAGACGGCCGTTTTCATCGCGGGCAGAATTGGGGTACTGGATCGCCTTTTCAATATCTTTAATGGTGATTAATCCTTTTAAGCAGCCGTTCTGATCCACAATCGGCAGCTTTTCGATCTTATTCTGGCGCAAAATCTCTTTTGCGTCCTCTAAGGTAGTACCGACCGGCGCCGTTACCAGATTCTCCTTGGTCATACATTCTTCAATTTTTTTGGAATAGTCGTTTTCAAACTTCAGATCACGGTTGGTGAGGATTCCCACCAGCCGCTCGTTCTCCGTGATCGGCACGCCGGAGATTTTATATTTGCTCATCAGCGCTTCTGCATCATTTAAGGTGTGGTTGGGGGATAAGGAAAACGGATCGACAATAACGCCGTGCTCGCTGCGCTTTACCTTATCAACCTCGGCGGCCTGCTCTTCCATACTCATATTCTTATGAATAATGCCGATACCGCCCTCTCTCGCAATGGCAATCGCCATATTGGACTCGGTTACCGTATCCATTGCGGCACTCATCAGCGGAATATTCAGCGTAATCTTCTGGGTCAGCTGCGTTGATAAAATCGCCTCTCTTCCCACAAAGTCGGACTCCTGCGGTACCAGAAGCACGTCGTCAAAGGTCAATCCCTCTTTTTGAAATTTGTCGGTATACAAATTTGTCCACATCCTTTCATGATTTTATCCAAACGGTTCGGCGCGCTTGTCCGAACAAAGCCTACAAGAAAACCGCCGTCCAGACGCTGCGGACAGCGGTTGTAATTACCCTTTATTGTAGCACACAAAAAAGGGATTCGTCAACCGTTTTTTAAAAAAAGCGACAGTTTTTGTAAAAATTACGGATTGGCATGCCGCACAGCCTCAATGATTCCGTCACATTGCGAAAATTTGGCGTTCATATTTAAGGTCGACCCCACGCTCATCTGACGGTTGGTGTCGGTGTAATACCCATTTTCCCCGTCCTTGCCGCGGAACGAAATCGTCACATGTGCCGTAAAGCGATTCTCTGTCGGCACCTCACGGTAGGTTCCGTCCGTCAAAAGAAGCATGGTCGTTCCCGGCTCGGCGGTTACACTGACGATATCGCCGACATACTCCTTGGTGGTGCGGTCATAGACCTGGCCGCCCTTTTTGAGCGCGTCCACATTATACTGCCGGATATTTTTCACCTCTACAACACATTCCATCGGCTCACCCACGGCAGCGGGAACCTCGCCCGTATTGGAAAAACGCATCCGAATTCCGAAAATCAGCACGATAACCGCCAAAATTGCAAGCAAATCAATCACGCTGATTTTACCAAATAATTTTCCGTCCTTTGTCAGCATCTCATCCACCTCCTACTGTGCTGCGGTGTCTACCGCCAGAACAAAGCCGTAGCCTGCCCAGTTTTTGCTCTTCATCGCGGCGCCCATACCGACCCGCACCGCGTTGCCGTTGATTTCGACCGCCTGTGCGGTCTCGATTCCCTGTCCCTCTAACGTCAGTTTGATGTCATACCGATCGGGGACATGTCCTTCGCGCACGGCGCCGTCTTTGGTATCATAGCTGAGTGTCACCGCCGGGGTCACCGTAACGTCCGTCACACGGGTCTGCATTTTCTCCTTTTCGCCGATGACAACCGCATCGCCGACCTTGGGCAGCTCCGCAAAATCCTTTTCCTTTGACGTCAGTTCCACCATCATGGTGACCTCGGTATCCTGTGCGGCGGCCTGCTGTGCCTTCTTTCCGCGCAGAAGATATCCGCCTGCCGCCACGGCGGCAATCAAAACCAAAAGAATCAGTCCGTCCATGAGATTCCATTTCGCTTTCATAATCCACAACCTTTCTCTATGTTATGCCTTTGTTTTTCGTTTTTGATCCGCCACCGACTCGTACACCCGTTCAATCGCGCGAGTGTTGACCGCAGCCGTAAACTTTTCTTCAAAAATTCTGCGGCAGTTTTGCGCCATCGTTTGGTACAGCGCCGCATCGCAGAACAGCTGCTCCAGCCGATCCGCCAACGCAGCTGCGTCATGGGTCGGCGTAATGAATCCGTTGACCCCGTCCGCAATCACGCCCGGATTTCCGCCAAAGTCGGACACAACGGCCGGTTTTCCGAGACTCATTCCCTCTAAAAGCGAGAGGCTGGTCGCCTCGGTGCCGAACGAACAGTTGACCTGCACGTCCATGCGCTGCATCAGCGGCGCAACGTCCGTGACAAAGCCCATCATGATGACCCGATCCTCTAAATGCTTTTCTTTGATCTGCGCTTTTAAGTCCTGTTCCATCTCGCCGGTTCCGGCAATCAAAAATTTGGCGTCAACGCCGCGGCTGCGCAGAATCTCGGCGGCCTTGATAAAATACGTATGCCCCTTTACCACATTCAGCCGCGCGGCCATGACCGCGACCTTATCGCCGGGAGCAATTCCAAAGGTATGCTCCAGTTTTGCGACCGCTTCCTCCGAAACCTCCGGCAGCGCCGCAACGCCGTTTAAAATAACCTCGATCTTCTTGGCGCTCACGCCCGTATCGGTCAGATTATCCTTGGCCGCCTCGGCCACCGCAATAATTTTTGATGCGGTCAGATTATTGACCAACCCGTTGATTTGCTTGCCCGGAAAACGCGTCAATGCCGCCGGCGGCGGAAACACGCTGTGCCTGGTATACACCACCGGGATTCCCAGGCTAAACGCCGCAAACCGTGCCGACATGCTGGCGTGCGTATGCACCACGTCCGGCTTCAGCTTTTGAAAAAGCCGCCGCAGCGCGCATACCGCCCGAAAATCCAATGATTTTTCCGCCAGGTTCTCCATCTCGTACACCGGGATGTCAAGCGCCGCGATTTCCGGCTTTAACAGGCTGTCCTTCGGCAGCACAGCCCCGACGGAAAACCGGCTTCGGTCAAACGTTTTTAAAAAGGTCAGGATACATTTCCCGGCGCCTCCGATGTTAGAATCGGAGGATACCTCTAATACTTTTAACACCCAAACGCCTCCTTTTCTCCGGCGGTGAGCTGCGCCGCAACCGTGCAGACCGCCATCGCAATTCCCAGCGTCAGCCAAAAGATCAGCATCACGCGGTAGTTATAAAAGCAGTTGTCAAACATGCCCTGGATCAAAAAGCCGCATACACCGGCGCACAGTGCGCAAACGAGCGTGGAAAGCGGTTTCCCTTTGCCGCCGCCCATTTGATAGCCCACCATCGCCTTTTTGAAAAACAGCACAAGAACCAGGAGAAAAACGACAATTCCCACCACGCCGGATTCCACCAGAATCTGTAAAAACAGGTTGTGCGAATGCGGCGCTACGATTCCGTTATAGGAATAAAAGGGATAGACCTGGGTGAACGCCTCAGCACCCATGCCGATGCCGGATATCCAAAAATCCCGGATCATGGCAAGCGTTCCCATCCAGATATAAACGCGGTACGAGGTGGAGGAATCCTCCATATTGCCGATGCTGGTAAAGCGGTTTAAGATGCTCTGCGGCAAAACTGCCGGCAGCAGCGGCAGCGCAATCAGTGCAAGCCCCCAAAGCTTACCGGCCGCAAAGGTGATAAAGACGGCGGCCGCCAGCAAAAGACCGATCCAGCACCCGCGGGAAAAGGTCAGAATCAGCGCAAGCAGCATCACGGCGGCGATTCCGGCATAGGTCAGCCGGGCAAGTGGTTTTTTCACCACCCACATCAGGCCGATCGCAGCCGGGAGCACAAGCAGAATATATTCGCCCAGCACGTTGGGGTTTTCCAGTGTGGAATAAATCCGCATTTTGATATCCTGAAACATCTCTTCGTCCATCCACGCCTGTGCCGTATCCCAGCCGAACAGATACTGCGCAATGCCGTAAAGGCATACCAAAAATCCCGAAATCACAAAGACCACCAACAGGTGCCAAAGCTGGCGCTTGGCGGTAATCAAATTGGTTACCAGGAAATAGGCCGCAATAAACACGGCATAAATCGCCCAGATTTGCAGACTCTTTGTACGTGCAAAAGAGGTCATGGCGCAAAGCAGATAAATCAGGACAAAGGAGAACAAAAGCAGCCCCATGCCGTCACGGCGCCATACAAAGCCGCGGTGCGTGATGCTGTAAATCATCAGAGAGAACAAGGTCAGCATCGCCAGCCCCGCCATTGCCATGGTCGGCGCAAGCGGCGCCAAAAAGACCAGCAGATATAATCCGGCAATCGGCCGTTCTAAAATCAAGAAGAATACGCAAAACGCCGGCAGCATGGCCGCGCCGAGCAGCGGATCGGTCAGACCGCCGGACAGTCCGCAAAGCAGACCGGCCAGCGCCGCGATCATAAGCCGCAGCTTGCCCTCGGTTTCCTGTTTGTCATACCAATCGTAGCGCGGTTTTATCTGCAGCATACCGCAAATGAATGATACCAGCTTTGAGGCACGCAGCCAATCGGTTGCGTTGCGGTCAAAAAACACAAGAACGATTCCAAACAGTGCGGCAAGCAGCAGCGGTAAGGGTGATACCGCCGTTTTGGACAGCGCCGCACCAATGGCGCATCCCGCCGTGCAGCCCAGGGTTAAAAGCCCCAAAAAACGCAGATTCAGCGCCAGAACGTTATGCAGATACAGCCGGCACAACCCGATGATGCGGCTCTTTTTCAAAAGCGCATCAAGCGGCTCTGCAAAGCGCCGCCCGATTGCCTCCGACAGCGAAAACGGCCAGAACAAAATTTTGCCGAAGATACTTTTTGCAGCGGCGTCCTCGCTGATGTGCGCCTTCCGAAACCAGCCGGCGATCCGGCTTTTTTGCCAAAGCCCGGACAGCCCGTCATAAAGGCGGCGCAGCAGGCGATACAGTACACTGTTTTGAATCCATCGCCAAAGAAAAAGCCAGATTGTCTCAAAATAACCGGGATTTTGATTCATATTACCCCTACTTTCTCAAAAAGATTTTCAAACCGCTGCGCAGCAGATTTACGCGCAGCAGATAACAAAGCCCCAAATAGAGCACGGCGGCAGGCAAGGCCGCAAGACACAGGCGCAGCAGCGTCATCACCATTCCGGTGCCAAGCCCGGATACCGCGGCATAGACAGTATGTGCAAGATAGGCCGTCGGCAAACCGCAAAACAGCATTTTTACCGCATCTTTGACAAATCCGCGCGAAATGGTTCCGCGGCGGCGGCGCTGAATCATCACCATCAAAAGAACCGCCATCATCAAAGAGCTGACCGCACTGGCAAGCGCCAACCCGCCGACCTGCATCGCAAAGAGCCGTACAAAGACAAAGGCGCCGGCAAAGTTTGCCGCAATGCCGAAAAGCGAAACCAGCATCGGCGTTTTTCCGTCGCCGATGGCATAAAAGCTTTTGTTCAGCACCTCGCACACGGCGTAGCCAACCATTCCGATGGAATAATAAAACAGTGCCGTCGCGGTAATCGCGGTGGATTCCGCCGTAAAGGCGCCGCGCTCAAACACAACGCGGATAATCGGCTGCGAAAGCGCCAGAAACAGTGCGGAAATCAGCGTAATGATCAAAAAAATCCAACCCAGCGACTGCTGCGTCATTTTTGCAAAGCTATCGTTTTGATCTTCGCCGCTGAGCCTTGACAGTTTCGGAAAAATAAAGTTTGTCACGGCGTAGGCAAAAACGCCTACCATAATAATATAGATCTTATTGGCCCAGTTCAGCGCCGAAACCGCGCCGTCTCCCAAAGAGGATCCAAAGGACATGTTAATGACATTACAAAGCGGCTGCACCCAGGAGCTGATCAAAACCGGCAGCGCAATGCCTGCCGCCTCCTTCATACCGGGATCGGTCGGCCGAAAACGCACATGAAAGTGATAGCCAAACTTTTTCAGCCAGGGCAGCTGAACAAAAAGCTGGAGCATCCACGCGGCCAGCATGGACACCGCCACACCGAAAAGCCCCAGACGGTTGCCGAAAACAGCAAGATAAAGAATCATCACGCCGTTTGATACGACACTAATCAAGGACGGTATGGTAAATTCGCCGTACGACTGCAAAATCCCGACCGAGATATAGGCCGCCGCGGTAAACGCAATGGATGGGAAAAGAATCCGGAGCAGCGCGGCCGTGGTTTCAACCTTGCCGGGGATTGCCGCATAGCCCGGCGTCATCAGACGCACCAGCGGCTCGGCAAGCAATATGCCAAGCAGCGCGGCCGCCATGGCGATGGAAACCACTACCGTCATAAAGCAGTCGGCAAATTCCAGCGCAGAGACCTCACCCTCCTGCTGCATCCGGCGGTTAAAAACGGGTACAAAGGTGGACAAAATCGCCACACCCAGCACCATATCAAAAAAGAGGAGCGGGATCTGCGTTGCAGTATTTAAAATATCGGACGCTGTCCCCTGCCCGTACAGATTGGCAACCATGGTCTCGCGCAGCAGTCCCATAAATTTTGCAAGCAAAATGATGACCGCCATCAGCCCGATGGTCTTTGCGGCCTTTTTCCCGTTTTGCGGCGTTTCGTTCATAGGTGCAATCGCTCCTTTTGTCTTTCCTGTCTGATCGATAAAAAATCATACGGATCTTCGTTTCTTCTGATAGTATAGCCTAATTTTTTAATTTTGTAAATACCGGCAATCAAAACGTAACATTCCATCTTTTTTATACAGGGTTTCTTATTATTTTCTAAAAGCCGACAATGTTTTTGAAAGAAGGGAGAGCGGAAGGAAAAGAGGGAATGGGGAATGAGTAAAAATCGAACCATAAAAAATATTTGCGTCGCAGGCGCAATAGGGTTCCCGCAAAGCGGCCTTTGTTTTGTGGGACGAAGGAGGAATGACGGAGCGTATGACTGATTTTTTTGCAATAAAAATCGGAATGGAGCGCAGTCCATTCCGACGTGGTGCCGCTGGCCGGAGTCGAACCGGCACGGAGTTGCCCCCGACGGATTTTGAGTCCGTTGCGTCTGCCAATTTCACCACAGCGGCGTATTCATTTTTTATCAAGCGAGAGATAGTATACCACAGCATCTAAAA
>OLOI01000802.1_pt1 | contig 30000 bp, 20 predicted proteins | sample 1672131 | NCBI WGS metagenome assembly OLOI01 (sample SAMEA3136651, study PRJEB25190) | human gut metagenome
CTTCGGCCAGATGGATGAGCAGCCGGGTACCCGTCTGCGCGTGCCGCTGACCGCATTGACCATGGCAGAGTACTTCCGTGACGTGCAGAATCAGGATGTGCTGCTGTTCATCGATAACATCTTCCGTTTCACCCAGGCTGGTTCTGAGGTGTCCACCCTGCTTGGCCGTATGCCGTCCGCAGTGGGCTACCAGCCGAACTTGGCTGACGAAATGGGTGCCCTGCAGGAGCGAATCACTTCGACCCGCGGTCACTCCATCACCTCGCTGCAGGCCATCTACGTGCCGGCCGATGATTATACCGACCCGGCTCCTGCAACGACCTTCGCCCACTTGGATGCAACCACCGAGCTTTCCCGTGACATCGCTTCCAAGGGTATCTACCCGGCAGTGGACCCGCTGAGCTCCACCTCGCGAATCCTTGATCCGCGTTACGTGGGCCAGGCTCATTACGAGTGCGCGAACCGCGTCAAGGCGATCCTGCAGCGTAACAAGGAACTGCAGGACATCATCGCCCTGATCGGTATTGATGAGCTCGGCGAAGAAGACAAGACCACTGTGAACCGTGCTCGTAAGATCGAGCAGTTCCTCGGTCAGAACTTCTACGTCGCTGAAAAGTTCACCGGTCGCCCGGGCTCCTACGTGCCGGCCGACGAGACCATCGAAGCGTTCACCCGTATTTGCGACGGCGTGTACGACGACGTTCCGGAGCAGGCATTCTCCGGCATCGGTGGCATCGACGACCTCGAGAAGAAGTGGCACGACATGCAGAAGGAATACGGTGCGTGATGGCCGGATTGACAATGCAGGTGAACATCGTCGCCGCCGACCACCCCGTGTGGCACGGTACGGCGAAGTCCGTCACCATTCCGGCTTTTGAAGGCGGAATGGGCATCCTGCCCAACCACGAGCCTGTATTGACCGTAATCAAGGAAGGAACCATCGTTGTGGTGGATCCAGATGGCAGCCGTCGCTCCTTCGAAGTGACCGACGGTTTCATCTCCTTCGATTCGAACAAGCTCACCGTTGCGGTTGAGCGTGGACGTGACGTCAAGATGACTGAGTAGCACTCGGTAGCATACTTCTGACGGCCTGTCTGTTGCGATTGCAGCAATTGCATATGATTGCGAGTGATGCAGTTGTAGTGGACAGGCCGTTTTTCTTTTCAAAAAACGGTATTAATCAAAATAAAAAAAGATTGCCTTATCACTGATTCGGGGCTTACGACAATCATGGTAGGGTAGTGCCTCGTGCGAATTATTGTTGCTGATTGCTCTGCCGAATACTCCGGACGTTTGAACGCGTCCCTGCCGCTTGCCAAGCGCGTGTTGCTCATCAAAGCCGACAACAGTCTGCTGATTTTCTCCGAACTTGGATCATACAAGCCGCTTAATTGGATGGCAGCGCCTTGCACCATCAAAGACATCACTCCGGACCATGCCGACGACGATGTCGAAACGGAAGTTCCACAGAAAGTCATCCGCGCTTCGGCAGATAAATCCAATGACGTGCTCGAAGTAACCTTGCAGCATATTTATTCCGATGAAACGTACGATTTGGGCGAAGATCCGGGACTGATCAAAGATGGCGTCGAAGACCATCTGCAAAAATACTTGGCTGAACAGATCGAACGCATCGGCGAGGGAGCGACGCTCGTGCGCCGCGAATACCCGACTGCCATTGGACCGGTCGACATCATGGCCATCGACGCCAGCGGCAAGCATGTTGCCATCGAAATCAAGAGAAACGGTGGTATCGACGGCGTCGAGCAGCTCACTCGCTACTGCGAACTACTCAATCGCGATCCTCTGCTGGCTCCCGTACGTGGTATTTTCGCCGCGCAGACCATCACTCCGCAGGCCCGCGTGCTTGCCCAAGACCGCGGCTTCGACTGCCTGATCCTCGACTATGACGAGATGAAGGGCACCGAAGACGACTCCTTACGACTCTTCTAGCTTATAAAAAACTCCCTGTTGTTATGCAGGGAGTTTTTTATGCACGAATCGTGATGTAGATCAGTAGGCGGCGAGGATGTCGACGACGAAGACCAGCGTGGAGTTCGCCGGAATCTTATCCTTCGCCTCGCTGCCGTAGCCGAGGCTCGGTGGCACCACCAGCAGCACCTGGGAACCGACGGTGTGGCCGGCCAGACCCTGCTTCCATCCCTTGATTACGCCGTCAAGCGAGAACGTGGAGGATTTGCCACGATCCCACGAGGAATCGAATTGCGTGCCGTCCAGCAGCCAGCCGGTGTAATGCGCCACTACGGTCTGCGTATCCTTGACCTCGGCACCTTCGCCCTTGATCAAATCCTGCGAAACCAACGTGTCGGAACCCTTGTAACCGTTCATGTCGATCGACGGCTTGCCATCCTTCGCAAGTGTGACCTTCGGTAGATCGGTAGGCACATCATGCACCTTCGTGCCCGTTGCCTTCGTCAGATCCTTCGACTTCGACACGATCGTGAGCACCATCAAATATGATGTGCCTGCGGAATTTGAATCGTTCACGCCGAACGCAATCGTGGCGTTAAGCTTCTGATCCTTGAAAATGTTGTAATAATTCTCAGTCATCTGACTGGTGTCTGAAGTGACCACCGTGGAGCAATCGGGGGTATTGTTCTCCCATGTGCTCGCCAATTCGGAACCGTCCTTGACATTGATGGCGATGCCCTGCGTGCATATGCGGTCGCCGTCTTCGATTTGGCCGCCGTTGCCCTTCTGCAGTACGACGTAGCTGTTGTCTTCCACCGTCATAGGGGTTTTGAAGGAGACGGTCGGCTTTTCGCCGGGCTTGCCCGTGGCAGTCACGCCGGCAATCTGGTTCATCTTCGACGAGGAGTTGGAGGAAGACGATGACGAATCGGAAGATGAATCTGACTTCGCGTTGGAACTTCCGCATGCCGCGAATCCCAGGCACATGATCGTTGTGCAAGCGGCTGCGACGGCTTTGAAAAGAGTAGATTTGCGCATAGGTTCCACCTTAGTGGCAATCATTGATTTTCATAGTTTTTTCAGGCTTTTGCAGAGGGGCAATGTAGAATAGTGAATGCTATGACTTTATTGCAGGAAGAACAGGAAAAGCCGCAGTCCAAGGTGGGTCCCACGCGACACGCCAAGATCATGCGCGGTATTGTCACGCCTATTTTCGGTTTGCTTGCCATTACTTGCATCGTGCTTGGCGTCTTGAATGCGACGATCTGGAAGCCCTCGACACAGGTCTCGGCGTCCGCCACGGTCACGGGACCACAGTATGTGGTCACCGATCCGAATGTGCTGCAATTGGTCGACGATCGCGTCACCATTTCGGCGAAGTCCCGAGACAAATCCGCGAACATTTGCATCGCCATCGGTTCCGCCCGTGATGTTGCCGGATGGATCGCGGGATCCAAATACGTGCGCGTCACCGGGTTGTCCGACTGGTCTACCCTGTCCACGCTGAAGGCCACGGCTCAGGGCACTGCTGATAATTCCGAAGGCCAGGTCGCGTTCCAGGATTCCGACATGTGGCGCACCGTCAAATGCAATGCCGGTTCCGTTGACATGCAGATCAAGGGTGCTAATACGAACAATGCCGGGGATTCCGTTGCGATTATCGATTACGGCAATCGCAAGGGAGGCTCGGTCACGCTTGATTGGACCCGTCGTTCGATGCTGAATTTCGCCATGCCGTTCTATCTTTCCGGCGGATTGCTGGCAATACTTGCGGTGCTTTCGGCTTCCGTGTTCGCCATGCCTCCGCATAAGCGCCGTAACAAGCGCGCGTTCGCCATGGTTGACGGCATTGGTTCCACGCAGGGTGACGATGACGAGGTTGCCGCATGGGTGAAGAACGCCGAAGCGAGTGCCGCCCGTAGTGATAAGAGTGGGACGAATCGTAAGCGTCGTCGCCATGCGAGCCATCGTGCGACCGGTTCGGAAAACATGCAAAACGAGATGGCGCAACCTACGATTGTCGATCCTTCCGCGCGAAATTTGGTTGCCGACCAGCAGAATGCTGCCACTGATGGCGTTGGTGAAAACGACGATTTCGAACAGACTTCCGTGATCTCGCAAGACGAGCTTGCCGCATATTTCGCCCGTCTCGCACAAGAGGAAAGCAGTGCGGCCGCAGCGTCCTCAGGATCTGTGGAATTTGCGGTATCCGACGAAATCAACGTGCCCAACGAAGTCGACGAAATGGCCGTAACGGCCGAGCCGGTCGAATCCAACGAAACATCCGAAAATGATGAATCTGACGAATCCGACAACGACGAATCCGACGAATCCGACAACGAGGAGGCCAAGTGATGAAGAAGCGTTTCAACGTAATCGCGGCGGCCGTGCTCGCATTGGGAATGGTCGTTGGCATGTGCGGATGCGAGGGGCAGCTGCCGCAGCCGAAAGCCACGCAACATCAGGATGCGCCGAATCTGACCGCCAAGCAGGAGAAGACCATCCGTACGAATATTCTCAAAACGCTTGACCAGTGCAATAACGATCGCAATATCGACGCCCTCGGCTCAATTCTGGAGGGGCCGGAACTTGAGATTCGCACAAGCGAACTTCATGTGGCGCAGGTCACGGGCAATCTTGATCGTAAGACCGCGATTCCAACCGATTTGGCACAGGCCGTGATCTCCACGGACAGTGGATGGCCGCGTTCGGTGTTTTCCATCACTTCCACCACAGACGACCAGCAGTCCAAGCGTCTGCTGGTGTTCCGCCAGGATTCCGCACGCCAGAACTACAAATTGTGGGGTGTGGCACGACTGTTCTCGGGCGTGAAAATGCCGAGTTTTGAGATTTCCAAAACCGGTAGCGCACAGGGAACGGAAAAAGACACCGGTCTGGTCATGACTCCGAAGGATGCGGTTGCTGCATATGCCGACGTGTTGCAGAACGGTGCGTCCAGCCAGTATGCGCAGAAGTTTGCCGACGACGATTTGCGTGCGAAGCTTGCCGATCTGACCGGACAGGTGCAGAAGGCCATGGAGCTGAACGAGGGATCGCAGCAGCAGGTGTTCACGCCGGTTGACGGTGCCATCAGCGTTATGCGTTCCGCGGATGGTGGCGACTTGGTAGTGGCGCGGATCAATTCCGAATGGACGCGCTCAGCTGGCTCCGGCCGTGAGTCGCAGCCCGCTTCCGATGCGGAAAAAGCGCTGTTTGGCGACGGTCGGGCCACCAGCACCATGAAGACCACGTATGTGAATGTGATCGCGTTGTACGTGCCTCCGGCGAATTCCGGCGAGAAGATCACCGCAGTCGGTTCCGAACGTCAGCCGGTCAAGGTTGAGGCGCTGTAATCGTGGCGGTTGCGCGATTGTGCGTAAGCTTGGGGCGAACGTTTGCAATGCGTGTTGCGCTGGGCGCTTAATGTTGTTGATTGTTGATATTTAGGAGGCAAGCATGGCAGGTCAAAGGCCGTTTAATCCGGGAGTTTCCTTGGCGGGAGCCGTCGATCTTGAAGCGTTGAAGCATCAGGTGAAGGCTGAGCCGGGGCAGGCTGGAGGCGCTCCGGCCGCCGGCGGTTACGTGATCGACACTACGGAGAATACGTTCCAGGCCATGGTGCAGACGTCGGCCACGTTCCCGATTCTGCTGCTGTTGTGGGTGCCGACCGATGATCGCCTGTTCGACATGGCACGCCAGTTGGGCGATGCCGTGAACCAGCTGAACGGCCAGATTCAGCTGTCTCGTATCGATATCGCGTCGAATCCGTCGATTGCGCAGGCGTTCCAAGTGCAGGGTGCTCCCGCTTTGTTCGCGTTGATCAACGGCCGTCCGATGCCGATTCTGCAGGGCTTGCCGTCCGCTGAGGAAATGCAGCAGCTTGTGGACGCGGTGATTCCGAATCTGGTTGCCGCCGCCCAACAGGCTGGCGTGACCGGTTCCGCGCCGTATTCGGGCGATCCGGATTCCGATGCGGCGAATTCCGCCGCCGGCGCCCAGGAGCAGGTGCCTCCGGAGCATCAGGAGGCGTATATGCTGGCACAGCAGGGCGATTACGCTGGTGCCGCAGCCGCGTACGAGAAGGTGCTTGAAGCCGATCCGAACGATGCGCGTGCCGCCCGCGAGCGTGCGAAGGCGTTGCTGTTGGCCCGTTCCGCCAATGCGAACGTGCGTGAGGTGCGTGCCGCCGCTGCTGACAATCCCGATGATGTTGAAGCGCAGCTTGCCGTCGCCGACATTGATATGATCGGCGGTCAGATTCAGGATGCGTTCGACCGTTTGCTTGATTTCGTCGCAGCCGGTCACAAGGCCGATATTGAGCCTGTTCGCAAGCGTCTGTTGGAATATTTCACGATTCCTGAGCCGACCGACGAGCGTTTGAAGCGCGCCCGCCGTCGCCTCGCCACGCTCATGTACTGATTCGTTTATTGACTTAGATACCGTTTTAGGTACCGTTCAACCGTAGGCTGCACAACCAAATCGTTTTTTACGGCCTACGGTTGTTTTTTAAAACTTATTCCATACGATTGGTGCCGAAATAGTCAAGGAATTGCGGTCCGTCTGCTTCCAGTTCGTCTTCGAATTCGGATTTCCATCGTGAATATGGATTCGCGGCAAGCCCTTCATTGCTGAACCGCGATTGGTCGGTGATTTCGGTGGTGCAGAATTTCGGAATCACCAGATTGGTGACCGGACCGATGCGTTCCGCTTCCGCAATGATCAGGGGAGCGTTGGTGCCTCCGAACACGTCGATGTTCCAGCCGTCCTCATCGATCCAGTCGGTGAAACGGTTTTTGATGGTTACGTGTCCGCCGCGTTTGATGAGCTCCCCGGCGATGTGCGAATCCAAGTCGCGGCTCGCCTCATAGCGCGTGCCTCCCACGGACGGCCCTTTCACGGTGACTGATCCAATCCGAAATTCGTCGCGATACTTTTCGAGCACGGCCAGCGGGTCGAGGTCCGGAGTCATGGCGATGCGAACGGACTTTGTTTTTAATCGCACGCGCAGCGCGTAATTATCTTGATGAACGTAATAACTTTGCACGATTAATGTCGGACTGTCACTGTCATCCAACTGCGTCGGCAGGGCACGGCAGAAAAAACGGCGCGTGTATTCGAAATCGCCTATATTTCTACCTGAATCCTCAACCATATTTTCAGTCTAGTGGAAAAGACGCGGTAAATAGCGTTATTGCGCCGTAAATTATGATGTAATACTCTTCGTTCCCCGTTCTGCACCCGTCGAATCCCCTACATAGTTGAGTGCGTTGTCGAAACCCCATCCATGCTTATTTTGCCAACATAATGATTGAGATTCAAAGACCATTTTTCCGTAAAAAGTGTCGCTTTCATCTCAAGGCAGTGTAAAGTAGGTTGACGCACGGGTTTGTAGCTCAGTGGATAGAGCGTCTGTCTCCGGAACAGAAGGTCGTGGGTTCGATCCCCATCAAGCCCACCACAAAGATATGTGAAGGGCCGGGGCGCAGAGCCGGTATTTGGAACATGGGACAATGCGAGTCGATTCCATGGGTACAGTGATTGCTTGAGATTGCGTTGTCGTGGTTTGCCATGGCCTGAACGCAAGCAAGATGCAATAACACGTTTTTTCAAAGGAGAACATTATGAGCGAGAAGATGGAAGCGGTTGCGACTTCTGAAGCCCCGGCTGCACTGGGCGCATACAGCCAGGCCGTGAAGGCCAACGGTTTCGTGTTCGTCTCCGGCCAGCTGGGCATCGACCCGGCCACCGGCGAACTGGCTGGCGAAACCGCCGGCGAGCAGGCAGCCCAGGCACTGAAGAACATCAAGTATATTCTTGACGCCGCAGGCACCGGCATCGAGCATGTCTGCCGCGCCACCATCTACATGAAGAACGTCGAAGACTTCCACGAGATCGACGACGTGTATGCGCAGGCCTTCATCGGCTCCGTGAAGCCGGCCCGCGTCGCGTTCGGCGGCAACAACATTCCGAAGGGCGCTCTCGTTGAGATCGACGCCATCGCTGCACTCTGATTTCAGTGCGCTGATTGCAAATTTCCAGGAAATCTTTTTCAGGCTCGTATGCGGTTTCTTACGCTGCATGCGAGCCTGCTTTGTTTATGCAACCTCAGGATTGCCGTAAAAGTGAACAGCAGGCAACATGATTCCACCGATTTCCGTATAGTAATGCGATTAGGTATTGTGCAAACGCAAGAACGCAAGAACGCGCCCATCCAAATATGAAGGAGCAGTCGCGCATGGCCGAATCGCAAGTCAACGCATCCACTGCAGGCACTGACGCCGCTGAATCCGCTGAAGCCGAGCAGGGTGGTCTTGAACGCAAGATGGAAACCCGCCATCTGACCATGATTTCGCTGGGTGGTGTGATCGGCACTGGCTTGTTCCTCAGCTCCGGCTACACGATTCACCAAGCCGGCCCTCTTGGCGCAATCATCGCGTATGGCATCGGATCCGTGCTTGTGTATTTTGTGATGCTCAGCCTCGGCGAACTGTCGGTGGCTATGCCGTATGCGGGCAGTTTCCACCTGTATGCGAAGCGTTTCATCGGCCCCGGCACCGCGTTCACCATCGCCGTGCTGTACTGGCTGAATTGGGCGGTGGCGCTCGCTTCGGAATTCACGGCAGCCGGTCTGCTGATGCAACGCTGGTTTCCTGATTCGCCCGCGTGGATTTGGTCCGCCGCCTTTATTGCGGTGGTGTTCATGCTCAATATTCTGTCGGTGAGGCTGTATGGCGAGTCGGAATTCTGGTTCGCATCCATTAAGGTGTTTGCAATTATCGCGTTCATTGTGGTCGGCTTGCTTGCCATGTTTGGTGCGATTCCGATTGCCGGCTACGATCATGCTCCGCTGTTTGAGAATTTTTATAATGACGGCTGGCTCCCGAATGGTGTGCTGCCGATTTTTTCGACGCTGCTGACGGTGGTGTTCGCATTTTCGGGCACTGAGGTCGTTGGTGTTGCGGCGGGGGAGACGAAGGATCCGGCGCAGGCGATTCCGAAGGCCGTGCATACCACGGTGTTGCGTCTTGCGATTTTCTTCATCGGTTCGATTGCGGTGATGTCCGCGCTGATTCCGTGGCATCAGTCGGGTGTCGACACGAGTCCGTTTGTGCTTGTGTTCCAGTCGATCGGCATGCCGTTTGCCGGCGATGTGATGAATTTCGTGGTGTTGACGGCGGTGCTGTCCGCTGCGAATTCCGGCTTGTATGTGTGTTCGCGTATGGTTTGGTCGCTTGCGCAGGAGGGTATGATTCCGCGCGTGCTCGGCAAGACGAATTTTCATGGTGTGCCCGTGTTCGCGGTGCTCTTCAGTATGGCCGGATCGTTGTTGGCGTTGCTGTCTTCTGTGGTTGCCGCTTCGACGGTGTATTTGGCGTTGGTTGCGGTTTCCGGCTTGGCCACGCTGGTGGTGTGGGCGTCGGTTTCCGTCTGCCACTTGCGTTTCCGCAAGCAGTGGCTTGCTCAAGGCCATTCGGTTGACGATTTGAAGTATCGTGCCCCCGGTTTTCCGTTCGTGCCGATCGCTGCGATTGTGATGTGTATTGGCGCATTGGTTTTGGTGATTTGCGATCCGTCGCAGCGCTCCACATTGTTGTATATGATTCCGTTCGTTGCGATCTGCTATATCGGCTATTACGCTTCCGTGGCTTGGCGCAGAAAGCATGGCGAACTGCAGGATGGTACGCAGGGCGGTACGCAAGGCTGATTCTGTCTGCATAATCGGTAGACTTGGAGGAATGAGTCCAGAAGCGCTTAGTGAACTGATTTTCAATATTGCCAACAACCTTGTGAATGAAGGCAAGGCAGGCACCCTGACCACCGATCTCATCCCTCCGCAGGCCAAATTCGCCGTCATGCGTCCGAAGGACCGCGCGCACGGCGATTGGGCGTCGAACGCGGCCATGCAGCTGGCTAAGAAGGCCGGCATGAAGCCTCGCGATTTCGCTGAACTGTTCGCTGCGGAACTTGCCAATGCCGATGGCATCAAGTCCGTGGAAGTGGCCGGCCCCGGCTTCATCAACATTGTGCTTGATTCCGCGTCCGCCGCAGCCGTGGTTGACACTGTGCTTGGCGAGGGTGCGAACTACGGCAAGAACGACCATCTTTCCGGCAAGACCCTGAATCTTGAATTCGTGTCCGCCAATCCGACCGGTCCGATCCATATCGGCGGCACCCGTTGGGCTGCGGTCGGTGATTCCATGGCCCGCGTGCTTGAAGCGAACGGCGCCAAGGTGGTGCGCGAATACTATTTCAACGATCACGGCGAGCAGATCAACCGTTTCGCTAAGTCGCTGGTTGCGGCCGCTCACGGTGAGGAAACCCCGATCGACGGCTACAAGGGTGCTTATATCGATGAGATCGCGCGTCGCGTTATCGATGAGGCAAATGCCGACGGTGTTGCGATCCTCGACCTGCCGCGCGTCGACGGTGGCGTTGACAACGATGGCAATCCGTTGGGTGAGGGAGATTCCGAACAGCGTGAGGAGTTCCGCAAGCGTGCGGTACCGATGATGTTCGAAGAAATCCGCAAATCCATGAAGGATTTCCGCGTGAACTTCGACGTATGGTTCCATGAGAACAGCCTGTATTCCGATGGTGAAGTCGACAAGGCGATCGCTGACTTGCGCGAACGTGGCGACATTTACGAAAAGGACGGCGCAACCTGGTTCGAGTCCACCAAGCATGGTGACGACAAGGATCGTGTGATCATCAAATCCGACGGCAACTACGCGTATTTCGCAGCTGATATTGCTTACTATCGCAACAAGCGCCATCGTGACAACGATCCGGCAGACATCGCCATTTACATGCTGGGTGCCGACCATCACGGCTATATCGGACGCATGATGGCCATGTGCGCCGCATTCGGCGACGAACCTGGCGAAAACATGCAGATTCTTATCGGCCAGCTCGTCAACGTGCTGAAGGACGGCAAGGCAGTGCGCATGTCGAAACGCGCCGGCAATGTGGTGACCATCGACGATCTGACCGACGCCATCGGCGTGGACGCTTCTCGTTATTCGTTGGCACGCACCGACTACAATTCCCCGGTCGATATCGACCTGAACCTGCTCGCTTCGCATTCCAACGAGAATCCGGTGTACTACGTGCAGTACGCGCACGCCCGCTCCTGCAATGTGGACCGCAATGCGGCTGCTGCCGGCATCACCTACGAGGGCGCCGACGTGAGCCTGCTCGACACTGCCGCCGACGGCGAAGTGCTTGCCGCACTCGCCCAGTGGCCGGCCCTGCTGCGCGAAGCCGGAGACCTACGTGCCCCTCACCGTGTGGCCCACTACTTGGAAGACCTCGCAGCCACCTACCACAAGTGGTACAACGTGGAACGCGTGGTTCCCATGGAACTCACCGAGCCGGAAGCTCGCGGCGAACAGGCCGAAGCCCTGCGCATCGCCAAAGCTCCGGAACCGGCTCGTGCGGCCGCACGTTTGAAGCTCAATGACGCCGTCAAGACGGTTATCGCCGAAGGCCTTGACTTGCTTGGTGTCGCAGCCCCAGACAGGATGTGATCGCCATGGCAGTCACCCCCATCTGGCCGGCCGGCTCCAACGTGAACGAGCAGGGTGAAATCACGTTCCATGGCCGCACTGCCGAAAGCCTGCTGAACGAATTTGGCTCACCGCTCTACGTCATCGACACCGATGACGTGCGAGCCCGTGCCACCAAATTCGTCAAATCCGCGGCAAATGCATTCAACAACACCGTAACCCACGTCAGTTTCGCAGGAAAAGCACTGCTTTCCAAGGAAATCTGCCGTATCGTCACCGAATCCGGCATGCTGATCGACACATGCACCATGGGCGAGATGCGCATCGCGCTCGCCGCAGGCGTTCCCGGAAGACGACTCGTGCTGCACGGCAACAACAAGTCCGATGCGGAAATCGAACTCGCCATTACCGAAGGCTTCGCCAAAATCGTGGTGGACGAGCCGAACGAGCCGGCCCGTATCGCCGAAATCGCCAAGCGTCTCGGCAAGCGCGCTCGCGTGATGTTGCGTGTTACGTCCGGCATTCATGCGGGCGGCCACGAGTTCGTGTCTACCGCGCATGAGGACCAGAAGTTCGGTGTTGCCTTGCTACCGGTTGGTGCCGATGCAAGCAAGCTGAACGTGCTTGACGATTTGACTGACGTGACCCCTGCGGGGTCGAACGCACGCCTAGGTGAAAGTGAAACCACTCCGGGCGAAAGCACAGAACGCCAGCTGCAGTACAACATCAAATACCCGTACGACATGAGCCATGAGAAGGTTTCCGAAGGCGACCGCAAACTCGCCGAAGCCATGACCATGGTGGCTGATGGCCCCGCGCTCGCCGTGTTGAAGGAGATCTACCGCCATCAGGACATGCTCGAATTGGTCGGCGTGCATTCGCATATCGGATCGAACATTCACGATGCGGACGCCTTTATCCAGGCCGCGAAGCGCATGATGTTGCTACGCAAGACCTTCTACGCTACCGACGCATACACCCTGCCGGAGGTTGATTTGGGCGGCGGCTATTCCGTGGCTTACACCGATGGTGAGGATTCCATGGACCTCGATACGGAACTTGCTCGTCTTGCCAGCGCGGTCACCACCGTGAACCGTGCGCTCGGCATGCCCGCTCCGGTCATTTCGTTCGAACCGGGCCGTTGGACGGTCGCCCCGACCGGCGTCACCCTGTACCGCGTGGGTACGGTCAAGCCGGTGCAGCTTGCCGGAACCGCGAAAGACAAGGCTGGCAATCCGGTTACGGAACGCGTGTACGTGTCTGTCGACGGCGGTATGAGCGACAATATTCGCCCGGCATTGTACGGATCGGATTACACTGCGAAAATCGCCAATCGTGAGGGTTCTAGCGAAACCAAGCTGTGCCGTGTGGTCGGCATGCACTGCGAATCGGGCGATATCATCGTCAACGAGGTGCGTCTTCCTGCCGATATTCAGCGCGGTGACGTGCTGGCGGTGCCTGTTACGGGTGCATACGGTCGTACGATGGCCAGCAACTACAATCAGGCGCTGATTCCTGCGGTTGTTGCCGTATCCGAGCAAGACGCGCATGTGATGATTCGCCGTCAGACGGTCGAAGATCTGCTGGATTGGGATGTGAGCGAATAGCGATTCGTGGCGTTTCGCTCGTGTTTCGTATTGTTCATGGTGATTCGTCTCAAATTGCGGACGCAACATGGATGTTGTATGGACGGTTTTCTGGGCAAAGCTCAGAAACCGTCCATTTTCGTATGATTTCGCGGTCTTACGTCATATCGGGACCGTACAATAGGCAGGGTTACACCAATACTTCACATTCAAGGGAGGATGCCTTGGCACAGGAAGATGTTGCGCCGATTCGCGTTGGATTGTTGGGCGCGGGCACGGTCGGCTCTCAGACTGCACGTCTGCTGGTGGAGCAGAAGGATGAGCTTGCCGCACGCATCGGACGACCGATCGAACTGACCGGCGTCGCCTGCCTTGATCCAGCGGAAACCGACCCGTTCCCGTGGATTGACAAGTCCGTGGTGACCACTGACACCATGAGCGTGGCCACCAATGCCGACATTGTGGTCGAACTGATCGGCGGGACCGGCGTGGCCCGCAAGTTCGTGCTTGCGGCCATCGAATCCGGCGCTTCCGTGGTCACGGCCAACAAGGCGCTGCTGGCCAAGTATGGTCCGGAGATCTATGCGGCCGCCGAAGCCAAGGGCGTCGATATCTACTTTGAGGCTTCCGTGGGCGGTGCTATTCCATTCCTCAAGCCACTGCGTGAATCCCTCGTCGGAGACAAGGTGACGAGCATGCTTGGCATCGTCAACGGCACCACGAACTACATTCTCGACGAAATGACCACCAAGGGTCTTGATTTCGACGACGTGCTGAAGGACGCTCAGGCTAAGGGATACGCCGAAGCGGATCCGACAGGAGACATCGAAGGCTACGATGCGGCCAACAAGGCAGCCATCATGGCCACGCTCGGTTTCCACACCAATGTGACCATCGACGACGTGTCCGTTGAGGGCATCACCAAGATCACCGCCGACGATATTGCCGCCGCGACCGCCGAAAACAAGGTCATCAAGCTGCTGGCCGTGGTGGAGAATGGCGAGGCCGGAGTGTCTGCCCGCGTGTATCCGGCGCTGATTTCCAACGAGCATCCGCTGGCTTCTGTGCATGGTTCCTTCAATGCGGTGTTCGTGAAGGCCGAAGCGGCCGACGATTTGATGTTCTACGGCCGTGGCGCTGGCGGCGCTCCGACCGCTTCCGCGGTGGTCGGCGATGTGGTGACCGAAGCGCGTCACATCGCTCAGGGCTGCACCGGACCGACCATTCCGTTGTACAAGGATCTAAAGAAGGCTCCGATCGAGGCTTCCAAGGCCGAGTTCGCGGTGCGTTTCGTGATTCACGACAATCCGGGCGTGCTTGCGGCCATTGCGGCCAAGTTTGCCGAGCATGGCGTGTCCATCAACGGTGTGAACCAGGATCTCAAGCCCACGCTGAAGGATCCGGGTTACGACGGCGAACTGCAGCAGCTGCGCCTTGTCACGCACATGACTGACGAGCTGACCCTGCGTGAAACCGTGAAGGACGTGTGCTCACTCGACTGCGTGGTCGGCGAGCCTTCCATCCTCCGCGTGCTCAACTAACAGTTATGAGACGGCTGCTCAAATCGTTGCGATTGGGTGGCCGTCTCTTTGTTCATATTCCGGCTGTTGTTTTAGGCAATTGCTTGCCGATTGTTTACTGAATTGTCTGCCGATTATGGGTTTGAATTTGACTCTTGTACCCTTTCGGGTATACGGTGCTTGACTTGTAAAGAAGATGCGACGAAGGACGACGAGATATGACTCCAGTTACTCGCAAAGTACGCGTGCGTGTTCCGGCTACCAGCGCCAATCTTGGTTCTGGCTTTGATACGGTCGGACTCGCTCTGGACTACCACGACGAACTTGAATTCACACTGAGCGCCGATCCGGTGAACACTGCGGCTCAGGTGATGATCGAAGGCGAAGGCGCCGATACCCTCCCGCGTGACGAAACCCACTTGGTGGTCTCCACGTTCCGCCGCGCATGCCAGACCTTCGGGCTGGGCCGTGTAGGCTTCATTCTTCAGGCTCACAACAACATTCCTCAGGCACGAGGCATGGGCTCTTCCGCAGAGGCCATTGTGGCGGGCATTGCAGCCGCGGCCGCCTTCGCGCAGGACGACGAACTCAACCGTGATGCCGTGTTCGAGCTTGCCGCCGCCATCGAAGGCCATCCGGACAATGTGGCTCCTGCCGTGTATGGCGGCCTCACCATGTCTTGGGACATGGAAACCCCCGAAGGTGTCAGTTCCGTGCCGATTCCGGGCGGCGAGCCGCTGCACAAGGGCTTCCACACCATCAACTATCGTGTTGCCGACGATCTGACCGCAGCCGTGTTCGTGCCGGATTATGAGCTGTCCACCGAAAAGGCGCGTCAGGCGCTGCCGGGTCAGCTGGCGTTCAAGGATGCCGTGCACAATGTGTCTCGTGTGAGCCTACTGCCGGCCGCCATGAATCCTGCGATGCTGGCGACTGGCCAGCATCAGAACGCCAATGCGTTGCTGTTCGCAGCCACGCAGGATCGTCTGCATCAGCCGTATCGCGCTCCTTTGATGGAACCGTCATGGGCGCTGATCGAAAAACTGCGTTCCCATGGTTTCGCATCCATGGTTTCCGGTGCCGGCCCATGCGTGCTCGTGCTGCATCATGGCGACGCCCACGAACAGCTGGAACAGCTCGCTTCCGAAGAGCTCGCTTCCGGCCATTGGCGTGTGCTGCATTTGGGCGTCGACACCAAGGGCGTGCAGGTGGAACGCGTATGAACAACTCCGTTCCGCTGATTCTCGCCTCCAAATCCAAGCCTCGCCGTGACGTGCTTTTCTCGGCTGGTATTTGCCCCACGATTCGTGTATCGAACGTAGACGAGCCGGCAGCGCTTGAACGTGAGGCAGCCGCCATGGGCGTTGCCGTAAGCGATCTGAGCGTGGAGCAGCGGGTGATGATTCTCGCTACGGCCAAAGCCGAAGCCGTGCATCAGGCGTATCGTAACGTTGCCGCCACCGCTGCGGCGGCGCACGGCAATCGCATAATCGGATATCCGCTGAAAGCCGTTGCCGAATCTTCCGAACATTCAGATAATGCTGAAAATACTGGAGATTCTGCATCTTTAGAACATCCTCATATTACATTGCGTGCTGACGAAGTGCAGTCCGCCTCCGACGTAAATACCCGTGATTTTTCGGGAATCACCATTCCTACGGTCACTGAATCGATTGCTGATTTCGTTGATGACAAGCCGAGCCTGACCCGTGCGGAAGTCGGCCCGCTGATTCTTGGCTGCGATTCCATGTTCCTACTTGACGGCGAATGCTACGGCAAGCCGCATAGCGTTGAGGTGGCTCGGGAACGACTGCGTGCCATGCGTGGTGCCACCGGTGAATTGTGGACGGGCCATTGCCTGATCGACTTCGCCACCGGGCGTATCGCGCGAGGCGCAAGCAGGGCCACACTGCACTTCAGTGAATATTCCGACACCGATATCGAACGGTACATCGCTACCGGAGAGCCGTTGGAAGTGGCTGGTTCCTTCACACTTGAGGGCTTCGGCGGAGCGTTCATCGACTCCATCGAAGGCGATCCGCACGGCATTATCGGACTGAGTCTTCCGCTGGCGCGCCGTTTGGCCGCCGAGCTTGGCGTGGAATGGACTGATCTGTGGAACGTGACGCGAGCCGATCAAGAACCGGACGTTGAACACGATTCGCGAACCGGTGCCGCAAAACCGCTTCCTCCCAAGGAAAACGTGCATCAGCCGGGTGATGGTTGGATTGATTGCGATTGCGGCCGCAAGCATTGGGGCGCGAACGGCGCGTCCGGCGTGCTGCTGGCCCGCCGAAGCGAACAGACCGGCGAAGTGACGCACGTTGTCATGCAACATCGCGCGGTGTGGAGCGCGGAAGGTGGCACATGGGGCATTCCAGGAGGTGCCACCGCCGACGGTGAAAGCCCGATCGAGGGCGCGCTGCGCGAATCGTACGAGGAAGCCAACATCACGCCGGAAGATATCGACGTGGTCGGTTCGTATTGCGAAGACCACGGACCGTGGGCCTACACCACCGTGTTCGCTTTCGAAAAGCCGGGACACCGTGTGGAGCCGAAGGCCAACGACGACGAAAGCATGGAAATCGAATGGGTGCCGATTGAGGAAGTCCCCAATCGTAAACTGTTAACCGCCATGCGTACCGACTGGCCGAATTTCGCGGCACGACTTGCTCAAATGGCTGAAAAATAGCGTCTGTTAGCGCTAACCGAAGTTGCGTGTAGAATAAGTCGAAAGTAACAACGGTAATGTGCGAAAGGCGACGGGGCATGGCAGGCAGGCGCAATGCAGGCAAAAAACGTCCTTCGATCTTCGAAGTGGCAAAATTCGCGGGAGTGAGCCATCAGACCGTATCCCGGGTCATCAACCATTCGCCGGACGTTTCCGATGCGACGCGTGAGAAGGTGCAGAGGGCTATTGACGAACTTGGCTATCGTCCCAGCAACTCCGCCCGCGCGCTTGCGTCGCATCGTTCCCGCACCATCGGGCTCATCGCTGGCGGTCAACGGTTTTACGGACCGATTTCCGCGATTTCGTCGATAGAATCGATAGCTCGACAGCATGGTCTGTTCATGACGGTGAGCATGGTGCACGAGGCCTTGTGTACGCAGGCTGAGTTCGACGACTTATGCCGTACGTTCGATGAGATGAACGTTGATGCGTTTATCTTCCTCACGCCGACTGATGTCATGTTTTCGGCGGCTTGCCGTACGCAGGTCATGCAGCCGCGTGTGATCGTCACTTCCACGCATGGCAGTATCGGCGTGCAGGATGGTTTGCGATTGATGTCTTCCGCCGATCGCCGTCGCGTATCCGTCGTCGGCGTGGACCAATGGTCCGCGATGGCCGACGTGATGCGTCTCGTCGTGGAATACGGGCATCGTTCCGTACTGTATTTCGCCGGTCCGAAAGATTGGCGTGATGCGGCTACGAGATTGGTGGCATGGAATAAGCTGTGCGCGGCCAATTCGGTCAATTCCGTGACGGTGCAGTGCGAGACCTGGGAACCCTCCGAGGCGTACGGCAAGATGAATCATATCCTCGACAACGTCGGCCGCGCCGGCGGCGGTTTGCCAACTTGCATGGTGTGTGCGAACGACAGTCAGGCTGTTGGAGTGGCACGCGCATTGCATGAGCATGGCGTACGGATTCCGCAGGATGTGAGTTTGGTTGGATTCGATGACATGCCTGCGATGGACAACATGTTCCCTCCGCTGACCACGGTTCGTCCTGGTTTTGAGCAGTTGGGCGTGGCTGCGATGCGTGAGGCGTTGTATCTGTTGGGGGAGAGCGACGAGAATTCGTTCGCCGCGTCCCGGCATGGCGTTGGTTTGGTATCGGCGGAACTGGTCAAGCGCAGTTCAATCGGCCCCGTGCGGCGGCGTTGATGGTCGGTTGTTCTCCTCCTGTGATTTCGTGAACCGGTGCTGAGTGCGGACTCGGCACCGGTTCGCTGTTTCGGACGATTGCGCTGACGGATTGTTTCTTTGACACGCGAGTTTGTGCGGTTCGTAATTTGCGTTTAAAATAGTGAGCGTTAACAGTGAGCGCTAACATTCGGTTGACAGAGTGGTTGTGTAGGCGCTTGGACACAAGGAGTTTGACACTATGGCGCAAGAGCAAGAACTTGACGATCAGGTTGCGTTGACTGCCGAAAAGATTCGGGCCGGCAAAACGAGTCTGGGCATCGAATTCGGTTCCACCCGAATCAAGGCCGTTCTTATCGATGATACCTACCATACGATTGCCGCCGGCGATTACGGTTGGGCCAGCCACCTCGAGAACGGTCTGTGGAGCTACACCCAGGAAGAGATTTGGAAGGGTCTGCAGACCGCATACGCGGCGATGGCTCAGAATGTGGAAGCCGCATACGGTGAGAAGCTCGCGCGAGTCGGACATATCGGCTTCTCCGCCATGATGCACGGCTATCTTGCCTTTGACAAGGACGGCGAGCTGCTCGTGCCGTTCCGCACCTGGCAGAACACCAACACCTCCGAAGCGCACGAGAAGCTTTCCGAACTGTTCCAGTACAATATTCCGGAACGCTGGTCCATCGCCCACCTGTACCAGGCGGTGCTCAACAAGGAAGAGCACATCGGCAAGGTCGCGTACTTCACCACGCTCGCCGGTTATGTGCACTGGAAGCTCACCGGAAAGAAGGTCCTCGGTGTCGGCGATGCCTCCGGCATGTTCCCGATCGATCCGACCACCCACGCCTACGAAACCGAATTCATCGAGAAGTTCAGCGCGTTGCCGGAAGTCGCCGAACAGCCGTGGAACCTCTCTGACCTGCTGCCGGAACCGCTGGTCGCAGGCACCCCGGCCGGCACGCTGACCGCCGAAGGCGCCAAGCTGCTCGACCCGACCGGAACCCTCCAGCCGGGCATTGTCCTCGCGCCGCCGGAAGGTGACGCGGGCACTGGCATGGTCGCCACCAACTCCGTGCGCGTACGTACCGGCAATGTCTCCGCAGGCACCTCCATCTTCGCGATGGTTGTTCTTGAGCACAAGCTCAAGGCTCTGCACCCGGAAGTCGACCTCGTCACCACTCCGGCCGGCGATCTCGCTGGCATGAGCCACGCCAATAACTTCACTTCCGACCTCAACGCGTGGGTTGGTCTGTTCGGCCAGTTCGCGGCCGCCTTGGGAACGCGCGTCGATACGGGCAACTTGTACGGCACGCTGTTCCGTGCCGCGATTGCGGACGATGTCGATGCCAACTGCGGCGGGCTCATCAACTATCCGTTCCGCTCCGGTGAATTCCTTGCAGGTTTGCCGGAAGGCCGTCCGCTGTTCGTGCGTGGCCCTGAAGCCCGTATGAGTCTAGGCAACTTCATGCGCGCCCAGCTGTTCAGCGCGTTCTCTCCGGTCAAGATCGGCATGGACGTCATGACCAAGGACGAAGGCGTCGCGGTCGACTCCCTCGTCGGACATGGCGGCATCTTCACTACACCGAAGGTCGCCCAGAAGATTCTTGCGGCCGCATTCAACACCCCGATCAAGGTCATGTCTACGGCTGCCGAAGGCGGCGCATGGGGCATGGCCGTGCTCGCCGATTATCTGTGGCACGCCGATCAGCCGCTCGATGAATTCCTTGACGCTCGCGTGTTCGCCGATGCCGCGTCCACTACGGAAAATCCGGATGAAAACGATGTTGCAGGATTCGAGGAATTCTTCGATCGCTTCCGCAAGGGGCTGGCGATTGAACACACGGCAATCGCAAATATTCCCTTGGAAACCAAGTAAGTTTTGTAGAAAGGAAACATATCATGGCAACTTTGGCTGATTACGGCCCGGAAGTACGCGCCGAAGTCAAGCAGGTGCGCGAAGTCGTGGCCACCTTGCACGAGCAGCTCATCAAGTGGAACCTCGTGGTGTGGACCGCCGGCAACGTCTCCCAGCGTCTGCACACCGCCGACCTGATGGTCATCAAGCCCTCCGGCCTGCGTTACGAGTACCTCACCCCGAGCTCGATGGTCGTTTGCGACCTCGACGGCAACGTGGTGGACGGTTCCGAAGCCCCGAGCTCCGACACCGCCTCCCACGCCTACATCTACCGCCACATGCCCGACGTCTACGGTGTAGTGCACACCCACTCCACCTACGCCACCGCATGGGCGGCCACCGGTCAGAACATTCCTTGCGGTCTGACCATGATGGGTGACGAATTCGGCGGTCCGGTGCCGGTAGGTCCCTTCCGTCTCATCGGCTCCGAAGCTATCGGCGAAGGCGTGGTGGAAACCCTGAAGAAATATCCGAAGTCCCCGGCCGTGCTCATGCAGAACCATGGCCCGTTCACCATCGGCAAGGATGCTGAAGGCGCCGTCAAGGCGGCCGCTATGACCGAAGAGGTCGCCCGCACCATGTGGGCCGCCAAGCAGATCGGCGACATCATCCCGATTGCCCAGGAGGACATCGATAAGCTTAACGACCGTTACACCAACGTCTACGGACAGCACTGACTTGACGGAGCGGATCCTGCATGGTTCCGCTCTGCCACATAACACATACCTCTATCCAACACAATGAAGTAAGGAAACAACGATGGCAATGGAAAACCCGTTCGAAGGTAAGGAAATCTGGTTCGGCGTCGGTTCGCAGGACCTGTACGGCGAGGAAGCGTTGCGCCAGGTGGCTCAGCAGACCGGCGAAATAGTCGACTTCCTGAACAACACCGGCAAGATCCCGGCCAAGATCGTGCTTAAGCCGACCCTGAAGTCGTCCGACGGCGTCAAGGCCTTCATGACCGAAGCCTCCGCCAACCCGAACGTCATCGGTGTGATCACTTGGTGCCACACCTTCTCCCCGGCCAAGATGTGGATCCGTGGCCTCGAAGTGCTTACCAAGCCGCTGCTGCAGCTGGCCACCCAGCACCACAAGGAAATTCCGTGGGAGACCATCGACATGGACTTCATGAACCTCAACCAGGCCGCCCACGGCGACCGTGAGTTCGGCTACATGGTGTCCCGCCTCGGCATTCCGCGCAAGATCGTCGTCGGACACTACACCGATCCGGAAGTCGCCGAAAAGGTCGGCACCTGGGCACGCGCCTGCGCCGGCTGGAACGCATCCCAGAACATGAAGGTCATGCGTTGGGGCGACAACATGCGCAACGTCGCCGTCACCGAGGGCGACAAGACCGAAGCCGAACGCGTGTTCGGCGCCTCCATCAACACCTGGGCCGTCAACGAACTCGTCGCTGCCTACGACAAGGTCAAGGACGATCAGGTCAAGGCCCTCATCGAGGACTACAAGGCCAAGTACGACGTGGCTCCCGAGCTGCTCGACTCCCGCTACGACGAGCTCTTCATCGCTGCCAAGGAAGAGTGCGCCATGGTCAACATGATGCGAGAAAACGGCTGCACCGCCGGCGTTGACAACTTCGAAGACCTTGGTGCCCTGCCGCAGCTGCCGGGTGTCGGCCCGCAGCGATTCCCGTCCGAGTACGGCTGGGGCTTCTCCGCCGAAGGCGACTGGAAGACCGCCGTGCTGGTGCGCATCGGCGCCGTGATGGGCTACGGCCTTGAAGGTGGCGCATCCCTGATGGAGGACTACTCCTACAACTTCACCGCCGGCAACGAGCTCGACATGGGTTCCCACATGCTGGAAGTCTCCCCGTCCATCGGTACCATCGCCAAGCCCAAGCTGGCCATCTACCCGCTGGGCATCGGCGGCAAGTCCGATCCGGTGCGTCTGGTGTTCTCCGGCAAGCCTGGCGACGCCGTCGTGGTTTCCATGGCTGACGAGCGTGAACGTTTCCGTCTGCTCATGGACGAGGTCTCCATCGTCGAGCCGCAGGGTTCCCTCAAGAACCTGCCGTGCGCACGTGCTGTCTGGAAGCCGAAGCCGGACCTCAAGACCGCCGTGCAGTGCTGGATCGCGGCCGGCGGCTCCCACCACACCTGCATGACCACCTCCGTCGGTCGTGAGGCTTGGGAGGACTTCGCCCGTATCGCCGGTGTCGAGCTCGCCGTCATCGACGAGAACACCACCGCCCGCCAGTTCGAGAAGGAACTGCAGCTGAGCGAAATGTACCACCGTCTCAACAACCGTCACTGAAATAACGGAGTGTTGCGCACGTTATCTTCGATGATGCTGCGAGCGTCATCGAAGATACAATAAAAAAATACGGGCCGCCGCTGGGAAATCCCAACGACGGCCCGTATTTTTCTCTACGATCGCCCCATTCAGCGCTTGCCGGAGTACAGCTGCTGATCGATCACCTGCGCGAACACGCGGTTCACTGCCGGACGCACCACTTTCAGCGACGGGGTCAGGCACTTGTTTTCCTGCGTGAACTGGGTATCTAGCACTACGAACTTTCGTACGGATTCGGCGCGCGAAACCGTCGCGTTCGCCTTGTCCACATACTTCTGAATCTCATCATGTACGGCAGCGACGGTCGCGATGCGGTCGAGCGGAGTCTCTGCGGACAATCCCACGGACGGCAGCCAAGCTGCCAATCCCTCCGGATCCAGCGTGACCAGCGCACCGATGAACGGGCGATTGTCGCCAACAACTACCGCATGCTCCACAATCGGACATTTCACAATCTCCTGTTCCATCGGAATCGGGGAGACGTTCTTACCGCCGGCAGTGATGATGATGTCCTTCTTACGGCCAGTGATCGTAATGCGTCCCTCGTCGTCAATCGACGCCAAATCGCCCGTCTTCAGCCATCCATCCTCGGTGAACGCTTCCGCCGTCTTCTCAGGCAGATTATGGTAGCCTCTGAACACGTTTGGTCCCTTGACCTGTAGTTCGCCATCATCGGAAATGCGTACAGATGATCCCGGAGCTGGTTGGCCAACAGTGCCGATCACATTGTCGGTGACGCGGTTGGCTGCGAACGGCGCAGCGGTTTCCGTCATACCGTAACCCTGAATCATCGGCAGGCCGATACCGTTGAAGAAATGCGCCAGAGACACGTCCAGAGGAGCGCCACCGCATGCCACGTAGCGGATGCGCGGGCCAAGGGCGCCACGCACGGTACGGTATACGGAAGCCTCATACGAGAGATGCTCGGCGGTCTGCTTCATGGTCGGCTTCTCACCAGCCTGCTGCATGCGCGACCAATCGCGTGCGGCCTCGGCAGCCTTGAGGAACAGGCGTCCCTTCCAACCCATGCCGGCCTTGCGGGAGGCCGCGTTATACACCTTCTCAAACACTCGTGGCACGCCCAGCAGATATGTCGGTTCGAAGGAACGCAAATCGGGTAGAAGCGTCTTTGTATCCGGCAGATAGCCGACCACACCGTCGTCGGAAGCAATCGACGCGTACTGGATGAACCGTGCGAAGCAGTGGGCGAGCGGCAGGAAGAGGAGCAGTCGCGGATGATCTTCGAGAATGATCTCATGCAACGCCAGACTTCCCGCGCGCGTGATCGATATGAAATTGCGGTGCGATAGCTCGGCGCCCTTTGGGGCTCCCGTCGAACCGGACGTGTACACGATGGTAGCCAGATCGTCTGCATGCACCGAATCGATGCGCGCTTCCAGCTCCTCGTCGGACACGGTGACGCCCAAGCCTTCCAACGCGCCCATGGCGTTGGAATCGAGCATCAGAATGTGCTTGAGAGACGGGCAGCGGTCGATTACGGAGTCGAGACGGTCGAAGCGCTCGCGATTGTCGGCGATGGCCAGTTTCACATCCGAATCGTTGAGGATACGCTCGGCTTGCGCTGCGGAATCAGTGTCGTAGATCGGCACATTGACCGCGCCGATTGCGGCCAGTGCGAAGTCGAGCACACCCCACTCGTAGCGGGTGGTGGAGAAGATGGTGACGGCGTCGCCTTTGGCGATGCCGAACGCGATAAGACCTTTGGCGGCGGCGAGCACATCCTTGTGAAATTCGCCGGTAGTGACCTTCATCCATTGGCCAGGGGCGGTTTTGCGTTCCGCGATCACGGTATCCTCGCCAGTGCGCGCGATGCGTCCGGTAAGCAGGGAGTAGATGGATTCGTCGTCGCCGACCTCGACGGATTCGCCCGGTGCGGTGTACTCGGTGAGCATGAAGCGTTCTCTTTCTCGCGGTTTTTGCGTTATTTCCGCGTATTTCTGCTTGTGATGCGTGCGGGAGCGATGCAAACCGTGTGTCCGCGTTTCCTACCCCTTGCGCACCTCGCACATTCTAAGTTACGGGACCGTAAGTCTGCATTGTGAGAAGCGACAAGAAATATTTCATCAACTTTGTATGAACTGACAAATGGTGATATTCCGTCAAAAATCAAGTGTTTGATGTCGCGCTATATCCGTTCGAAAAAAAGGCTTGACGTAACGGTTGCGGGGGAGCTGCCATGCTTCCCATATATCTTCGAAATGACCGTAAAACCAGCGAAATACGAAGAAATGGTGGTGCGAGCGATTTTTATCGAGTACACTCACGAGTGACGCAATTTACCCCTTGCGTCAGAGGGCTGCCTGCTCAACGGCGAACATCCAGCCTTTTACTCTTTCGCCGTTTCGCTGGTCGTGTGGCATGGGCCGCACGTGTGCTTGGTTCGTGTGTTTTTGCTGGAGATGCGTTTGCGATTGCTATGTGCGATGAGCCCTTGACGTTTCTGTTTCCGGGCGGATAGGCTGAATTGAGAGACATGGTGATGCGGGCGCGCAAATTGAACCGCGTGAATGTGAAGGAAAGGATTTCGATGTTTGACAAACGGCTGTTTTCCCTCGCTCCCGGCGTAGGACGGTTGGTTGCGGCGAAAGTGCTCTGCCAATGGATCGGGTTACTGTCCAACGTCGTGTTCGTGGTGACGATGGTGCTCATGCTTTCACCAGCGCTTGCCATGGTGGAATCGGCGTTCGACCCCATGTTCTCCATGGGTGATAGTGGCCTGATTTCCCGCCTGTTCGTCGGCTTTGGCTACGGCGGATTCAGCGCGAAAACGTACGTCGGATGCGTACTGGCGATCGTGGTCTGCGCGGTGCTGCGTTTTCTGATGATGCGCGCCGCGGCCTATTTCGGCGCGGAAGCGGCCGAGCGTGTCAAACTCGCGTTACGTGAACAATTATTCAATAAAATGCTTGCGATCGGACCATCATACTCGCAACATATCAGTACTGCCGACGTGGTGCAATCTGCCGGTGAAGGCATCGAACAAATCCAAAGCTTCTTCGAATTATTCCTACCGCAACTATTTTATGCGATTCTCGCGCCGGTAACGTTATTTTTTATAGTTGCGCCGATTAATATGCCGACGGCTGCTACATTGCTTGTATGCGCGCCGTTGATTGTATTGATTGTTGGCATGGTCGCAATGCGCGCATCCCGAGTATTCAAAAAATATTGGGGAAAATACACCGACATGGGATCTGTGTTTCTTGACAATGTACAAGGTCTTGAAACGCTGAAAACTTTTGATGCGGATGCGCGTGCCGCCAAGAAAATGAACGAGCAGGCGGAACAATTCCGTGTAATGACCATGAATGTTCTGCAAATTCAGCTGCGCTCGCTCACCGCCATGGACATCGTTGCATACGGGGGTGCTGCGGCCGGCGTGGGCGTGGTGATCTGGCAGTATGCGAACGGTGCCGCATTGCCGCTTGCCGGCGTGCTGCTGATAGTGCTTCTTTCCGCGGATTTCTTCATTCCGCTGCGCCAATTGGGGTCGTTCTTCCATGTTGCGATGAACGGCATGACTTCAACCAAGCGTATTTTCGCATTGCTTGATACGCCGATTCCTGCGCATGGTATGCAGGAAATGCCGGAATTCGGTGCTTCCGATAACGGTGTGGACGTGTGCTTTGATGACGTGTCGTTCCGATATGCGGACGCTGCGGCGGCTGTGAGTGTGGCTGCGGATACGGCTGCGACGGCGGATGCGGAAACTAGGGAAACTAGAAAACCCCGGAAAAAGTCCGGTTTGGGCGGTGCTGGAAAAATAGGCATGTCGAAAGATGACGATGGTTCGGTCGTCGCATTGCATGGCGTCTCTTTCACTGCGCGGCGTGGGCAGGTGACCGCCATCGTCGGTCCGTCCGGATCCGGCAAATCTACCGCCGTCGAACTGCTCTCCGGAAATCTTTCCGGATATGAAGGATGTATGTGGCTGCTGTCCGGAAATGCAGGAAACAGCTCGACGCAACGGTACCAAATCAACGATCTTTCCATCGAATCCCTTACGAGGGAAATCGCCATCGTGGCGGCGCAAAGCCACCTTTTTGCAGGAACGTTGCGCGACAATCTGCTGATGGCCAAGCCGAATGCCACCGAAAGCGAACTGTGGCAAGCGCTGGAAGCGGCACATATCGACGAATTCGTGCGTGCGCAATCGCAAGAACTTGATCTGGCCATCGAACAGGGCGCGAGCAACCTGTCTGGAGGCCAAAAACAGCGCATCGCCATCGCACGCGCATTGCTGCGGGAGTCTGCCGTCTACATCTTCGACGAAGCCACCAGCAGCGTTGATGTGGAAAGCGAAACCCTGATTCTGCAAACCATTCGTGCGCTTGCTAATCGTGGTAAAACCGTGATCATGGTGACACATCGCATGGCGAATGCAGCCGACGCCGATCATGTGGTGGTGTTCGAACGCGGGCGCGTAGCGGAACAAGGCGCGCACGCTGAACTCATGCGTGCCAATGGAACATACACCAAACTGTTCTACGCCCAGCAAACCGTGGAAAACGTAGGAATGCGGACGCAAACCCAACAGCTCACATCCGCAACCGACGTAACTTCAGCTTGCGCACCCAATATGTCCGATTCTCCCGAATCGGACAGCCAGCGTACCGAAACCGTGCCTTGTATGTCCGATTCTGGTGAATCGGACATACAGGGTGTGCCTACGTCGCGCCTTATCGCGCGGCTGCTGAAAGAAGTCGGGCCGCTGCGTAAGTACATGATCGTCGCATGCGTTTGCGGCACGCTCGGCCACCTCGCCGCCACTTTCCTGCCGGTATTCGGCATTGCGGCGGCTTTCGCGACCGTCGGCTCGCCCATCTGGAATCTCAGCGTTCCCGCAGCGCTCACCGCCATGGCCGTCTGCGCGCTGATCCGCGGCGGCATGCGCTATGCCGAACAGTTCATGAACCACAATGTGGCGTTCCGGCTGCTCGCATTGTTCCGTACGAAAGCCTTCGCGGCCCTGCGGCGTCTCGCCCCGGCCAAACTTGCGGGCAAAGGTAAGGGCGACCTGATCGCGCTGGTCACCACCGACGTGGAGCTGTTGGAAATCTTCTTCGCGCACACCATCAGCCCGATCGTCATCGCTGTTGTGACCACCGTCGTCTACACACTTGCATTGCTCACCCTGAGTGCACCCTTCGCGGTGACGCTGGTCATCGCGCACCTCACGGTCGGCGTCGTACTGCCAAAGTTGTTCGCGTCGGCGGTGCGAGGCGTCGGTCCGGAACTTCGCAAGGAATCCGCCGCCCTCGACGACGAAATGCTTGACGATATGCGTGGTATCGGCGAAATCATCCGCTTCGGTCAGGGTAGTGCCCGGCTCGCTTCCATCGCTCGGCGCACCCTTTCGCTGTGGAACAAACGTTTGCGATTGAGTGCGAAGAATGGTGATTTTGCAGGATTGGGTGCGGTATTGGTGATGCTGTTTACCGCGATTACTGTTTTCCTTGTGATGACGTTGTGCACTGCGGTTTCCACTGCCGTCGATATGCCGGAAGGCCTGATTTGGATGGGCTCCGTGGATTCGAACGCTCCTGCGTTGGTTGAGGCTTTCGTATTGCTTACCAGCTCGTTTGGCCCGACGCTTGCATTGAGCGCGCTGCCGGCGAATTTGACGCAAACGTTCGCTTCGGCGCGTCGCCTGTTTGCGTTGATGGATGAGACTCCCGCTGTGGTTGAGCAGGGTGCCGAACGCCCGGAATATCAAAGTATGACAATGAGTGACGTCACATTCGGCTACGGTTCCAGTGTTCACACTTCCGGCGGCCGCACTTCCGGCAGTGCCTCGCAACCCGTGCTCGACCATGTTTCACTCGATGTTCCACAGCATGGTATTCTTGGCATTCAAGGCCCGTCCGGCCGTGGAAAATCAACGATGCTGAAGCTGCTCATGCGCTATTGGGATCCGGATTCCGGCACGATTTCGCTATCGAATATTCCATTGCCTCAGGTTGACGCTGGCTGGCGTCGCCGTGTGCAGACGATGATGGGGCAGGAAACTTACCTTTTTGACAGTACGATTCGAGAGAACCTCACCATTGCCTGCAATTCTGCCGATTCCGCAGCGTCCGCCATCCCCGATTCCGTATTGCGCGAGGCGCTCGCCAAGGCATCCGCGCTCGAGTTGGTCGATGCGCTGCCGAACGGCTTGGATACGCAGGTCGGCGAGCTGGGCGGCCGCCTTTCGGAGGGTGAAAAGCAGCGCATCGGATTGGCCCGCATGTTCCTGCGTGACGCCGATCTGGTGCTCTTCGACGAGCCGACGAGTCGTCTCGACGCCTATAACGAGTCGGTGATTCTTGGATCGGTCAACAATCTAGCTGAGCAGGGGAGTGCCGTCGTACTGGTGTCGCACCGCGATTCCACCATGCGCGTCGTCGATCGCATATTGCGTATCTAGAGCTCCTCGCAGCATTATGCGGCGTGTGCGGTGGCATGCAGTGTTACGCAAGTACGTGCGCATCGCACCCCTGTCCGCAATGTGGTCGTATGAAAATCGTGCGTCATTCGTATTTCTTATAACGTGCGTCGAAAGCGCTGCCGAAAGGGCACTGTGCGCACGAATCGAAAGCAAACAACGTATGACAGGTAAGAAAAGCGGGCGAAATCGTGGAATCGTCGACGGAATCGAAATCGTAAGAAAATGAAACAATCATGAAAATGATTGTCAAAATTTAAGAAAAGCAACTTTTTGAGACGTGCAAATATTCATTTCACATGATTTTGTAACGGAAAATCGTTAGTATCTGTGTCAAGAGATATCCGCTCTGTAGAAGAGTGGAATACGATTCGACGAAAGGCTGGCGATGGCCAACAACAGGAACGAACTGAACAAGAATCTGGCACAGATGCTCAAGGGTGGCGTAATCATGGACGTCACCACCCCGGAGCAGGCGAAGATCGCACAGGACGCGGGCGCATGCGCGGTGATGGCGCTCGAACGCATTCCGGCTGATATTCGTGCTGCCGGCGGTGTTTCCCGCATGAGCGATCCGGCCATGATCAAGGGCATTCAGGAAGCCGTGTCTATTCCGGTCATGGCAAAGGTTCGTATCGGTCATGTTGCCGAAGCTCGCATTCTGCAGGCCATCGAAATCGATTACATCGATGAATCCGAAGTGCTGAGCCCTGCCGACGACGTGTACCACATCGACAAGAATCAGTTCGACGTGCCGTTCGTGTGCGGCGCGAAGAACCTGGGCGAAGCGCTGCGCCGTGTCGCCGAGGGCGCGTCCATGATCCGCACCAAGGGCGAGCCGGGCACCGGCGATGTGATTCAGGCCGTGCGCCACATGCGCACCATGAACAAGCAGATCCGCGAACTCGTC
>OLOI01000811.1_pt1 | contig 29892 bp, 32 predicted proteins | sample 1672131 | NCBI WGS metagenome assembly OLOI01 (sample SAMEA3136651, study PRJEB25190) | human gut metagenome
GAAAACTATATATTATTTTTTGCTGTTGATGTAACATATGTTTGACAACTACAGACGCAAAGCGAAAACATTTGCAATATTTTCCTTGCCAAACATAAAAAAAGATGATATAATGAATACTAATCGTGCAGAAATCGATTGGATTTGCTGATGACAGTATGGAGGTAATGTTATGTCTGTAAAGAGTGTGATTGAAAAAATTATCGGCACGTACAGCGACAGAGAACTGAAAAAAATTGTTCCGATTCGGGATCAGGTGCTTGCCTTAGAGGACACCATGGCCCAAAAGAGCGATAAAGAGCTGCGTGCCATGACGGATATATTAAAAGAACGTTTAAAAAACGGAGAGACCACGGATGATATTTTGCCGGAGGCATTTGCCGTTTGCCGCGAAGCCGCCTGGCGCGTGCTGGGAATGAAACACTTTCCCGTTCAGATTGTGGGCGGTATCGTTCTGCACCAGGGCCGCATCGCCGAGATGAAAACCGGTGAGGGTAAGACTTTGGTTGCAACGCTTCCGGCTTACTTAAACGCACTGACCGGCGAGGGCGTCCATATCGTCACGGTAAACGATTATCTGGCAAAGCGCGACAGTGAATGGATGGGAAAGCTTTATAACTTTTTGGGGCTTTCCGTCGGCCTTGTCATTCATGAAAAAGACAACGCTGAGCGGAAACAGGCTTACGCTGCCGACATCACCTACGGCACCAATAATGAACTCGGATTTGATTATCTGCGTGATAACATGGTAATTTATAAGGAAAATAAGGTGCAGCGCGGTCACGCCTATGCCATCGTCGATGAGGTCGACAGTATCTTGATCGATGAAGCGAGAACGCCGCTGATTATCTCCGGTATGGGCGATAAATCCACCGATCTTTATACCCAGGCAGACCGCTTTGCAAAGACGCTGCGCTTTAAAAAGGTTGTTGAAACCGACTCGAAGGTCGAGGTTGAGGACGAGGCGGAGTTTGACGATTACGATTACATTGTCGATGAAAAGGCACATACCGCCATGCTGACGCCGCAGGGGGTGAAAAAGGCGGAGGAGGCCTTCCACATTGATAATTTGACCGACCCGGATAACATGACGCTCTCGCATCACATCAATCAGGCCATCAAGGCAATCGGCGTGATGAAACGGGATAAGGATTATGTGGTGAAAGACGGTGAGGTCATCATCGTTGATGAATTTACCGGCCGTATGATGTTCGGCCGCCGTTACAGTGACGGACTGCATCAGGCGATCGAGGCCAAAGAGGGTGTTACGGTCGAAAACGAAAGCAAGACGCTTGCGACGATCACCTTCCAGAATTTCTTCCGGCTTTATAAAAAGCTGTCCGGTATGACCGGTACGGCGCAGACCGAGGAGGAGGAGTTCCAGGAGATTTACCGTCTGGATGTAATTGTCATCCCCACCAACAAGCCGCTTGCAAGAGTGGACTTTCCGGACAGTATTTATAAGACGGAGCTTGCAAAGTTCAATGCGGTGATCCAGGAGGTTGTAAAAGCGCATGAGATCGGTCAGCCTGTGCTGATCGGTACCGTCTCGATCGAAAAGTCGGAGCTTTTGAGCAAGCTGCTGCGAAAGCGCGGTATTGCCCATAACGTGCTGAATGCAAAATTCCATGATAAAGAGGCGGAGATTGTAGCACAGGCCGGAAAGAAGAGGGCGGTCACCATCGCAACCAATATGGCCGGCCGCGGTACCGACATTGTTCTCGGCGGTAATGCCGAGTTTATGGCAAAGGACGCGATGCGCAAGCAGGGATTTGAAGAAGAAATGATCGTCCAGGCCACCGGCTTTGCTGAGACCGATGATGAAGAAATCCTTAACGCACGCAAGGTTTATCAGGAACTGTATCAGCAGTTTAAACAGGAGATTGAGCCGGAGCAAAAGGCTGTTTTGGAGGCCGGCGGTCTTTATATCATCGGCACCGAGCGCCACGAGAGCAGACGAATTGATAACCAGCTGCGCGGCCGTTCCGGCCGTCAGGGCGACAAGGGTGCGTCAAAATTCTACCTCTCGCTAGAGGATGATCTGATGCGTCTTTTTGCGCCGGAGCGCATCAACCGCATTATGGAAACCTTGGGTATGGAGGACGATGAGGCAATCGAGAGCAAGATGCTCAGCAATGCCATCGAAACCGCTCAGGAACGTGTTGAGGGCAGAAACTTTGATATCCGAAAGCACGTCCTTCAGTATGACGATGTGAATAACCAGCAGCGCGAGATGATTTATGAGCAGCGCGACCGTGTACTGAACGGCGAAAACATGAAGGATTATATCCTTAATATGATGAGTGATACCGTATCTCAGGTCATTGCGCTTTACGCCGGCGACCAGATCCCGGCGGAGGAATGGGACTGGGAAGGCATGAAGGAGCATATTGCAGGAATCTTCGGTGAGCTGCCCTCGGATACCTTTGACTTTAGCGAGCACGAACTGGATCATATGACGCAGGAGAGCCTGAGGGATCATCTGCTTGAACCGATCCACGAAAAATATGCCGAAAAAGAAAACGATTTCGGCGATATGATCCGTGAGGTAGAGCGCATTCTGCTGCTGCGCGTTGTTGACCAAAAGTGGATGGCGCATATCGATAATATGGAGCAGCTGCGCCAGGGTATCAACCTGCGTGCTTACGCGCAGCGTGACCCGGTCATCGAATATAAGTTTGAGGCCATGGATATGTTTGAAGAAATGATCGCCTCCATCAAAGAAGAAACTGTGCGTTACCTCTTCCATGTGGTGCCGCAGAATAAGATTGAGCGCACCCAGGTTGCAAAACCGATCGCGGAAAACCATGGCGGTGACGGCACCGTGAAAAAACAGCCGGTACGCAAAAAGGTGCAAATCGGCAGAAACGATCCCTGTCCCTGCGGCAGCGGCAAGAAATATAAGCATTGCTGCATGGAAAAGGATCAGGCACAATAAGTGGAATTTGAAATAAGGACGAAAAAACAATAAGGATGTGAGACTGTGATAGCTTTTGACGAGTACAAGATAGGACTTGAAGGAATGGAAAAAGAAATAACAGAACTGAGGGATTCACTTTAACATCGCAAAAACGCAGGAAGAAGCGGATGAACTGGAAAAACAGACGATGGCGGCGGACTTTTATCAGGATATGGACGCGGCCGGTCATGTGCTGCAAAAGATCAAGGGAATGCGCTCAAAGATTGCCCGTTATGAGCAGCTGAAGGCAACCTGGGAGGATTTGACGACACTGGTCGAGCTTGCGATTGAAGAAAACGACGAGAGCGTGCTGGATGAGGTCAAAAAGGGCTATGGCAAGCTGCAAAGCGATTTGGAATCCATGAAACTGGAAACCCTGCTTTCCGGGAAGTACGATAAAAACAACGCCATTTTGACACTGCATGCCGGCGCCGGCGGAACCGAGGCGCAGGACTGGTGCGAGATGCTGTTTCGGATGTATCAGCACTGGGCAGAACGCAGGGGATATAAGACCGAGACGCTGGACTATCTTGCCGGCGAGGAGGCCGGAATTAAAAGCGTAACCTTTTTGATGGAGGGTTTGAACGCTTACGGCTACGCAAAGAGTGAAAAAGGGGTGCACCGTCTGGTGCGCATTTCGCCCTTTGACTCTGCGGCGAGACGGCATACTTCGTTCGCCTCAGTGGAGGTTATGCCGGAAATCAACGACGATATCAACGTTCAGATTAACCCGGAGGATTTGCGGGTCGATACCTACCGTTCCAGCGGTGCAGGCGGTCAGCATATCAATAAGACGGAATCGGCGATTCGGATTACCCACCTTCCGACCGGGGTTGTGGTAACCTGTCAGAACGAACGTTCGCAGCACAAAAACCGCGAAACCGCCATGAAGATGCTGAAGTCAAAACTGATCGAGATCGCAGAACGTGAACAAAAGGAAAAAATCGAGGATTTAAAGGGCGTCCAGATGGAAATCGGCTGGGGCAGTCAGATACGCTCGTATGTATTCCACCCTTACAGTATGGTAAAAGACCACCGAACCGGCTATGAGGTCGGAAATATCGGCGCCGTTATGGACGGCGACCTGGACGGTTTTGTCAATGCCTATCTGATTGCAAAATCCAGAGGAGAGCTGTAAGCTACAAGGCCTTGCAGAAAAACCAATGCAAAAGGTGATGATTTTTCCGTTACAGAGCATATCGGGTTCGGTTAAGACCCGGAAAGGAAATGACACATGTTTGAAAAGCTATCGTTTATTGAAAACCAATTTGAAGAGCTTGCAAAGAAAATCAGCGATCCCGATGTGATTGCAGATCAGGAGACCTGGCGCAAACTTTGCAAGGAACATTCCGATTTAACACCGATCGTAGAAAAATATCGGGAGTATAAAGCCAACCGCGACACCATCGAGGATGCAAAACTGATGATGGATGACCCGGAGAGCGATAAGGAATTTAAAGAAATGCTTGCGGAGGAATCCAAAAAAGCAAAAGAGAACATTGCGCGGATTGAAGAAGAATTAAAAATTTTGCTTCTGCCGAAGGATCCGAACGACGACAAAAACGTCATCGTGGAAATCCGCGGCGGCGCCGGCGGCGATGAGGCCGCGCTCTTTGCCGGTGATCTGTTCCGCATGTATTCCATGTATGCCGACACCAAGCGCTGGAAAACCGAAGTCCTCAGCATGAACGAAATCGGCATCGGCGGCATCAAGGAAGTAACCTTTATGCTGGAGGGTGAGGGCGCTTACAGCCGTTTAAAATTTGAGAGCGGTGTGCATCGTGTGCAGCGCGTCCCGGAGACGGAGTCCAGCGGCAGAATCCATACTTCAACGGTTACCGTTGCCGTTTTGCCGGAAGTAGATGAGGTTGAGGTTGCCATTAACCCGGAGGATTTGCAGATCGACACCTACCGTTCCAGCGGTGCCGGCGGTCAGCACGTCAATAAGACAGAATCCGCCATTCGCATTACGCATATCCCGACCGGCATTGTGGTTGCCTGCCAGGACGAGCGTTCGCAGCACAAAAACCGCGAGGCGGCCATGAAGATGCTGCGTTCCAGACTGTATGACAAGATGGAGCAGGAGCGAAACGCCTCGATCGCAGCGGATCGGAAGAGCCAGGTCGGAACGGGTGACCGCAGTGAGCGGATCCGTACCTATAATTTTCCGCAGGGCAGAGTCACCGATCACCGCATCGGGCTTACGCTTTATAAGTTAGAGCAGGTGATGAACGGTGATCTGGACGAGATCATCGACGCGTTGATTACCTCGGATCAAAGTGAAAAACTGAAGGCGCAGGCAGAGGAACTGTCGTAAATCAGGCTTTGCACCTTTTTGGGGGATAGAAAAATGCTTCAGAACGGGAGTGGTTGCGTCTGAACTTTTTACGTCCCCTTTTTATCAGGAAAGAAGCGAAAATATATGGATACAAAATACTTAAAGCCACAGGATGGAGATTTAAAAACGGCCGCAGAGCTGCTCCGCAGCGGCGGTACAGTGATTTTTCCGACTGAAACGGTCTACGGACTTGGTGCAAATGCCCTGGATCCTGCGGCAATCAAAAAAATCTATGAGGCAAAGGGACGTCCGTCGGACAATCCACTGATTGTTCATATTGCCTCGCTTGATTTGTTACCGCAAATTGTGCGGGAGGTTCCGGACTGTGCCAAGCAGCTGATGGAGAAGTTCTGGCCGGGTCCCCTCACGCTGATTTTTCAAAAATCCGATCAAATCCCCTATGCCGTAACCGGCGGCATGGAAACGGTGGCGGTGCGTATGCCGTCGCACCCGATCGCAAGGGAACTTTTGACATATGCAAACCTGCCGATTGCGGCGCCGTCTGCCAACCGTTCCGGCTATCCCAGCCCGACCGCTTTTGCGCATGTAAAGCGCGACATGGACGGCCGCGTTGACGCCATCATTGACGGCGGCGATTGCAGCGTTGGCGTGGAATCCACGGTTTTGGATATCAGCGGTAAGACTCCTGTTTTATATCGGCCGGGCGGCGTAACCAAAGAAGAATTGGAAAAAATGATCGGTGCGATTCAGGTAGTCACCGAGGCAAAGGCAGGTGAGGCGCCCAAGTCGCCCGGTCTTAAATATAAACACTATGCGCCTAGCGCCGAGGTTCAGATTCTGCACGGCAGCCTTGAACAGGTTCAAAATTATGTCAAAAACCGCTGCGAAACCGAAAAGGTCGGCATGCTGGTCTTTGATGAATTTCCGACCCTTAGCCCCGCATTGGTGACCTATTCCCTGGGTGGTAAAAATAATCCGCAATCGGCGGCGCACCGTCTTTTTGACGGATTGCGAAGCCTTGACGATGCAGGCGTTTCACTGATTCTTGCGCCGGAGATTCCGGACTACGGAATGTGGAGCGCCGTGCGCAATCGCCTGTACCGCGCGGCAGGAAATCGGGTTTTGGATCTTGACAGGCCGATAAAGAACTTTTTGTTTGTATGCACCGGAAATACCTGCCGCAGCCCCATGGCGGAGGGGATCTTTCGGCATATGGCGGACACGCATCAAAGAGCGTATCAGATTTCTTCTGCCGGTATCTGCGCCGGCGGCGCACCGGCATCGGAAAATGCCATTGCCGCAATGCAGGAAATCGGCATTGATCTGCGTGCGCACCGCTCCGCGCCGATCACAGAAGAAAAAATAAAGAATGCGGACTGTATCCTTACCATGACAAAAGCACATCGGCAAATGCTCTGTGACGCGTTTCCGATGTATGCCGATAAAATATCCACTCTCTCTGCGTGGGGCGGCGAGGATGCGGATGTCTCTGACCCCTACGGCGGCACGCTTTTGGATTATCAAAAGTGCCGCGATCAGATCGCGCGTCTGCTGCAAAAGGGATGGGAGAAGCACTTATGATACAAATTGCTCCGTTGAAAGATGCGGATATTGATGCCGTTTTGACGATTGAAAAAGTTTGCTTTCCAAACGATCCGTGGAATCGAATTTCGTTTGAAGAAGAACTTCAAAATCCCCTGTCGCGTTTTTATGTGCTGACGGATACGGAGGTCGGCGCGATCCTCGGATATGGCGGCGTATGGCTTATGTACGATACGGGCAATGTCACAAACCTGGCTGTCAGCCCCGACTGTCAGCGGCAAGGGCTGGGAAGGCGTCTGCTTGCCAAACTGATTGATGTTTGTATCGAGGAGAGCATGGCGTCGATTACGCTGGAGGTTCGGCGCAGCAATACGGCGGCCAAGGCGCTTTATGCATCGATGGGCTTTACGGTGCAGGGAATGCGAAAGCAGTATTACAAAGACAGGGAAGATGCTGTCATTATGACAAAGGATTTGTCGAGATAGCCGAAAGGGAGACATACTATGAAGATTTTAGCCATCGAAAGTTCTTGTGACGAGACAGCGGCTGCGGTCGTTGAGGACGGAACAAAAATTTTATCGAATGTGATCAACACGCAGATTGCACTGCATAAAATCTATGGGGGCGTTGTGCCGGAAATTGCCTCCCGGAAACATATTGAAAACATCAGTGCAGTCATTGACCGTGCGGCGGCGGACAGCGGTTATGCCTTGTCGGAGATGGACGCGATTGCCGTCACCTACGGCCCCGGCCTGGTCGGCGCGCTGCTGGTTGGCGTTTCAACGGCAAAAGCGCTTTCTTTTGCGTTATCCAAGCCGCTGATTCCGGTGCATCATATCAAGGGACATATCTGTGCCAATTATTTAGAAAACCCGGATTTTCGTCCTCCCTTTATCTGCCTGGTTGCCTCCGGCGGCCACAGTCACATTGTTTTGGTTAAGGATTATGCAAACTATCAGGTGCTTGCAAGAACGCGGGACGACGCGGCCGGTGAGGCGTTTGATAAGGTTTCCAGAGTTCTTGGATTTGGATATCCGGGCGGTCCGCAGATTCAACAGCATGCAGAAAACGGTAACCCCCATGCCATCCGCTTTCCCCGTGTCAACATGGGAGAGCATGGCTTTGACTTTAGCTTTAGCGGTGTAAAAACCGCCGTGCTGAACTATATCCACAATGCAGAACAAAAGGGAATCGAAATCAACAAAGAGGATGTTGCTGCCTCGTTTCAGGAGGCCGTGGTCGATGTTTTGTCCGATCACCTGATAAAATGCGCAAAGGAACAACGGGTTTCCCGTATTGCGCTTGCCGGCGGCGTGGCGGCAAACCGGCCGCTTAGGGAACGCATTGCAAAAGCGGCAAAAGAAAATCAGCTTGCGTTTCAGTATCCGTCGCCTAAGCTTTGCACCGATAATGCGGCAATGATCGGCTGTGCTGCCTTTTATGCGATGCAAAACGGCGATGCCGCGGATATGTCGCTCAACGCGATTCCGAATTTGCCGCTGGACACCATGGCATAGAAAGAAAAGGAAAAATGACATAGCGGAAATGCTATGTTATTTTTTTTGCATAAATTTCTAAAATTAGAATGAATTGCATGAAAACAGGGTAGGATAAATGTTAGTTAAAAGGGGTGAATCAATTGGTAAAAGAGGCAATCGACCGTATTTTAAAGGCGGAAAAACAGGCCGATGAGATCGAAAACGATGCGGTTCAAACAGTAAAACAGATCGAATCGGAAACAACACAAACCGTTGCCGCGATCTTCGATCAAGCAAAGAAACAAACAGAAATCTACCGGCAGGAAATTTTAGAAAAAGCCGCAAGGTTTAGCAAAGAGGAGGAGACGGCGTGGATCGAATCGAAAATGCAGCGTTTTGAAAAGCAATACGAAATCATGAAAAGAAATTTAGATTCGGTCTCGGAGCAATTGTTTTTGCAGTTAAAGGGCAGTACACCGCTGACGGAGGAGAGGTGAATTGAAGTGGCAGTTGCACGCATGGATAAAATAACGCTCTATGCGCCAAGCAAAAGACGAAAGAGGGTGATAGAGCTTTTGCAGCGCTGCGGCAGTGTCGAGATTGCGGAAACCGCGCTGCCGGATGGCTTTTTTAATCCAAAAACCGGTGAGGCAAAGGCGCTGCTTGAAAAGTCACTTGCCACTGTTCGGGAGGCAATCTCGGTTTTGGATGCCGCCCTGCCAAAGCAGAACACGGTATTTCGCAGCCTATACGGAAAAGAGACGATGTCCTATCAAAATTTTTTGCTTTTGCAGAAAGAAAGTCATGCAATCATGGGGATTGCAAAAAATCTGATGTCAAAAGAGAAAGAAAAAACAAACCTGCGCCTCTTGATTGCAAAACGGCAAGCCGTCATAGAAAGTCTTACTCCGTGGAAAAACCTTGATGTTTCCATGTGCTTTGAGGGAACAAAAAAGACGGCAGCGTTCATCGGCACGCTGGCAGATGCCATATCTTATGAAGATCTGCTTTTGAAATATCAGGCCGCCTTTTTGCCGCAGCAGAATATTCCGCCGACCGAATTTTTCATCATCAATACATCAAAGGAACAAACCTGTATTTTTGTACTATGCAAAAAGAGCGACCAAAAAACTGTCAAACAGCATTTGGATCAAATCGGGTTTTCCAAGCCGGGTGTTGTAACTACCATGATTCCGCGGGAGCGCATTTTGCGAAACGAAAACAAAATCCGTGAGGCAGAAGCGCAAATCAAAGAATTGGAGGCGGAAATTGCCGCATACAAGCCCGGGTATCAAAAGCTGTGTTTTTTAGAGGATTGCCTTAGGGTTCGCATCGAAAAATATGAAACGCTGGAAAAAATCAGCCGGACAAAACGTATTTTTGCCGTGACCGGGTACATTCCGCACGAGAAGGCAAAGCCGCTCCTTCGCGATATGGAACAGCTTTCTGCCGCAGTCGAGATTGTGCCTGCCACCGATGCGGACGATCCGCCGGTGATGCTTAAAAATTCCGCCTTGGCAGCCCCGGTTGAAACGGTCCTGGAAACATACAGTATGCCGGGACGCGGCGAGACGGATCCAACCAATATCATGGCTATATTTTACTATATTTTGTTTGGCTTAATGTTATCAGACGCAGGTTATGGACTGGTGATGGTGATCGCATGTGCGTTTGCGCTGTTTCGGTTTCGGAATATGGAAAGCAGTCTTAGAAAAACTTTGACGATGTTCTTGTTTTGCGGTATTTCCACCACCTTTTGGGGGGTGATGTTCGGCAGTTATTTCGGAGACGCCGTTTTAGTGATCTCTGCAACGTTTTTTCATCATCCGTATGAGATACCGCCGCTTTGGTTTGCACCGGTGACGGAGCCGATGCGTATGCTTGTCTTTTCCATGCTGCTCGGTGTGATCCACATCTTTGCAGGTCTTGGCATGAAGCTCTATGCCGCCGTACGGGATCATGACTATCGCGGTGCCGTCTTTGATGTTATATGTTGGTATTTGGTTCTTGCCGGAGGTATTGTGTTTTTGCTTTCTGTCCCGGTTTTTACCGCGATGACGGGATTGGGCTTTACGCTGCCGCCCCTTTGGGGAAGAGCAGCGGCGTGGTTTGCTGCGGTCGGCGCACTCGGCGTTCTTTTCTTTGCCGGGCGAAGCACGGAAAATAAGGCGATCCGATTCGCAAAGGGGCTTTATGCCCTGTACGGCGTGACCGGGTATCTGAGCGATATTTTGTCGTATTCCCGTTTGCTGGCCTTAGGCCTTGCAACCGGTGTGATCGCACAGGTCTTTAATAAAATGGGAAGCATGTTCGGTGACGGCGCTTTGGGGATCATTCTGTTTTGCGCAGTCTTTTTGATCGGACATTCTCTCAACATGGCGATCAATCTTCTGGGCGCCTATGTGCACACCAACCGATTGCAGTTTGTCGAGTTTTTCGGAAAATTTTATCAGGGCGGCGGAAGAAAATATCAGCCGTTTGGGTTTCATACAAAATACTATCAATTTAAGGAGGAGAAAAATCATGGATAATTTGGGTATCGTATTTGCGCTGCTCGGCGCCGCCCTGGCATCGCTGATGGCAGGAATCGGTTCCGCCATCGGCGTCGGTGTTGCCGGTGAGGCCGCGGCCGGTGTCGTTACAGAGGATCCGCAAAAATTCGGTAAGGTTTTAATACTTCAGCTTTTACCGGGCACGCAGGGAATCTACGGATTACTGATCGCGTTTATCATTCTCTCGCAAATCGGTATTTTGGGCGTTCCGGCCGAGGTTTCTTTCGCCAAAGGGCTGCTCTATTTTGCCGCGTGTCTGCCGATGGCCTTTGTCGGATTATGGTCTGCGATTCGGCAGTCCCGTGCGGCAGTTGCCGGTATTCATTTGGTTGCAAAGCGACCGGATCAAATGGGAAAATCAATGATTTTTGCTGCCATGGTAGAAACCTACGCGATTTTGGCACTGCTGGTTTCGATTTTATCGATTGTCGGTATCCAGGGGCTTGCCATTTAAGACTTGTATCGGACAAAAGGAGGTGTTTTTTTGACCGGGCTGGATCATATCCTAAACGAAATATTGCAGGAATCCCAGGAAAAAGCGGATGATCTCATTCGCAGCGCAAAGGAAAAAGCAGCAAAAGAGGTAGAAAAAGTTCAGCAGGAGGCCGCCGCCATCATGGAAAACAATCGGGCGGAGATTTATCGGGAGGCAGAAGAAATCAAAGAGCGCGGCAAAGCTTCGGCACAGCGCCGTCTGGAAAAGAACATGCTTAAAAAAAAGCAGCAGCTGATCGACATCACCATCGATATGGTCTATCAAAAGCTGCTTTCGATGCCGGAGACCGCGTTCCGCTCCTTTGTCCTGTACCATTTACAAGCGTTTCGCCCGGATGAGACCGGGACGATCTATTTTGTAAAAGGCGACACAATAAGCGATGAATTAAAGGAGGAACTGAAAAAAAGTCACCCCAAATTCACGGTCTCAAAAGAACGCATCCTTGCAGACGGCGGATTTTTACTCAGCCTTTCGGACGTGGATATTGACGTGACGTATCGGTCTCTGATTGCGCAAAGCGAAGAGTGTCTGCGTGACAGGGCGGCGGCTCTGCTCTTTGAAACGGAGGCGGCGCAATGACGGACCGTTATGCTTATTATGTGACAAGAACAAAAATTCGTAAGGGGCGTCTTTTGTCGGCACGGGAGATGAAGGAGCTGAGCCTCGCGCCGACCTATCGGGACGCCGTGCAGTTTTTAGTGCGAAAGGGCTTTTTAGAGGGTGGAACCATCGAGGCGATGCTTTCTGCGCGCCGCCGCGAAATGCTGGATTTGATAGACGAATTTACCGATATCAAAGACGCGTTTCGGATTTTTCGCATAAAGTATGATTTTCATAACTTAAAAACTGCAATCAAAGCGCAAATAAGCGGTCATAAAGGCAAGGATGACTATCTTGACGGCGGAACCGTTTCGGCAGAGGTGATTTTGGATGCCGTCTTTCAAAAAAGGCTGGAAGATTTACCAAGGGATTTGCAGCAATATGCCAAGACGGCACAGTCGATACTCCTGCGCACCCGTGATGCCGGTCAATTTGATTGTTATCTTGACCGCGCCCTGCTCCGCGCCATATACCAAGAGGGGCAAGCATCTAAAATTCCGTATCTCAAAAGCTATACGGAAAATTATGTTGCGGTGCATGATATCAAGATAGCCTATCGCTGCTGTATTTTGAAAAAGAGCAAGGAATTTATAAAACGTGCGCTTGCGCCCTGTAAAAGTCTGGCGACAGATCAGCTTGCGGCACAGGGGGCGCAAGACAGTAAAGCGCTTTGCGATTATTTGGTTCACACGGATTACAGCGCGGCAGCCGAGGCGATGCGGCAGTCGTACTGTGCGTTTTACAGGTGGTGCGCAAGGCGGTTATCTGCCCCGGCGGAGGCAGATAAGGACGAAACATTCGGTCTGTCTCCGATTTTTGCATATTTGTTTTTTGCAGAGCAGGAAATCCGGGAAGTCCGATTGATTTTAACGCTCAAGCAAAATCATATGCCAGGCGAGTTGATTGCAGAGAGGATGTGGAGATAAATCATGCCGCATATTGCCATCATGGGAGATCGGGACAGCATCTACGGTTTTGCCGCCTTGGGGTTTCATACCTATGATACAGAGCGTCAAGATGTGTCGGCGCTCTTTTCAAAGCTGTGCCGCAGCGACTACGGCATTATCTACATGACCGAAGAGGCTGCCGCACAGATTCCGGCAGCGGTTCAAAGGCAGCGGATGCAGACAACACCGGCTGTTGTGCTGATTCCCGGCATCAAGAACAACACGGGTGCCGGAACCGCCGGAATCCGGGAAGCTGTCAAAAAAGCGGTCGGTTCCGACATTTTGTCCGACAAGGAATAAGAGTAAGGAGATTTTGCTATGATACATGGTACGATTCAAAAAGTAGCCGGCCCATTGGTGATCGCAAGCGAGATGCGAAACGCCAACATGTTTGATGTTGTCCGCGTCGGAGACGAGGGGCTGATCGGCGAAATTATCGAAATTCACGGTGACCGTGCCTCGATCCAGGTCTATGAGGAAACCTCCGGCCTTGGCCCCGGCGCTAAGGTGATTTCAAGCGGTTTTCCGCTCAGCGTTGAGTTGGGACCCGGCCTGATTGGCAGCATGTTTGACGGGATTCAAAGGCCGCTCGACGCCATTCGCAGTGTTGCCGGAAACAGTTTAAAACGCGGTATTGAGGTTCCGCCGCTAAGTCGGGAAAAACAATGGCATTTTGTGCCGGTAAAAAAGACGGGAGATGTTGTAAGCGGCGGCGATATCATTGCCGTTGTGCAGGAGACGGAGGTCATCGAGCACAAAATTATGGTTCCGCCCGATATGCAGGGGACGATTCAGTTTATCTGTGAGGGCGATTTTACCGTTGAGGACACGGTTGCCGTATTAAACACGGAACACGGAGAGGAGAAACTGACCATGCTGCAAAGGTGGCCGGTTCGCAGCAGCAGACCGTATCAAAAAAAGCATGTGCCGACGGTGCCGCTTATTACCGGTCAGCGCGTCATTGATACGTTTTTTCCAATCGCAAAGGGCGGTGTTGCGGCCGTTCCCGGTCCGTTCGGCAGCGGAAAGACCATTGTGCAGCATCAGCTTGCCAAATGGGCGGACGCAGATATCATTGTCTATATCGGCTGCGGCGAGCGCGGAAACGAAATGACCGATGTATTAAATGAATTTCCGGAGTTGATTGACCCCAAAAGCGGTAAATCGCTGATGCAGCGTACGGTTCTGATTGCCAACACCTCCGATATGCCGGTTGCGGCACGGGAGGCCTCGGTTTATACGGGAATCACCATCGCAGAATATTTTCGGGATATGGGGTACGCGGTGGCGCTCATGGCAGACTCCACCTCACGCTGGGCGGAGGCGCTGCGTGAAATGTCGGGACGTCTGGAGGAAATGCCGGGCGAGGAGGGGTATCCTGCCTATCTTGCCAGCCGCCTGGCGCAGTTTTATGAAAGAGCCGGCTTTGTTACCGCGTTGGGAACGCCGGAAAGAGAGGGGACGCTCTCGGTCATCGGTGCGGTATCACCGCCAGGCGGTGATATTTCCGAGCCGGTCTCTCAGGCCACGCTCCGCATTGTCAAGGTGTTTTGGGGGCTTAGCGCCGAGCTCGCCTATCGGCGGCATTTTCCGGCCATCAACTGGCTAAACAGTTATTCTTTATACCTTGATAACCTGAAATCCTGGTTTTGCGGTCAGGTAGACGAAAGCTGGATGCAGCTGCGCAACGAGCTGATGCAGCTGCTGCAGGAGGAGGCGGAACTGGAAGAGATCGTCAAACTGGTCGGCATGGATGCATTGTCCGCCGCCGATCGGTTAAAGCTGGAGGCGGCGCGTTCTGTGCGGGAGGATTTTCTGCATCAGAATGCATTTCATGAAACAGATACCTATACACCGCCCAAAAAGCAATACGATATGATGAAAATGATTCTTTTTTACTATCGGCAATCGCTGGATGCCCTTCAAAAAGGATATGATATCGAATCTTTGGTTACGCTGCCGGTTCGGGAACGGATCGGGCGGTTAAAATATACGGTTGATACAAAGATAGAAGAGGAATGTGAAAGCATTCGGCATCAGCTGTATCAGGAAATTGAAAATTTAACGCAAAAGGAGGAATCCTGATGCCCATGGAATATAAAACAATCGAAGAAGTTGCCGGTCCTTTGATGCTTGTCCGAAATGTTGAGGGGGTCAATTACAATGATCTTGGCGAAATCAAGCTGGAGGACGGGAGGGTCCGCCGCTGCAAGGTTTTGGAGATTGACGGCAGGAACGCACTGGTGCAGCTGTTTGAAAACGCGGCCGGCATTAACCCCAAAACCAGCAAGGTTCGGTTTTTGGGTCACAGTATGCAGTTCGGCGTCTCCGAGGATATGCTGGGAAGAGTGTTTGACGGTGTCGGCCGCTGCATCGATCAGGGGCCGGAGATTTTGCCAAAGGCGCGTATGGACATTAACGGGCTGCCCATGAATCCGACCGCGCGTAACTATCCGCAGGAATTTATCCAGACAGGAATCTCTGCAATTGACGGGCTGAACACGCTGGTTCGGGGACAAAAGCTGCCGATCTTTTCTGCCAGCGGACTGCCGCATGCGCAGGTCGCGGCACAGATCGCAAGGCAGGCAAAGGTGCACGGAAGCGAGGAACCGTTTGCCGTGGTATTTGCCGCAATCGGCATCACCTATGAAGAATCCGAATTTTTTATCGACAGCTTTCAGCAGTCCGGCGCACTGGAACGTACGGTTCTCTTTATCAATCTTGCCAATGATTCGGCAGTAGAGCGTATTGCCACGCCGCGTATGGCGCTGACTGCCGCCGAATACCTTGCTTTTGAAAAAAACATGCATGTCCTGGTAATTTTGACCGATATCACAAACTATGCCGACGCGCTGCGCGAGGTGTCGGCCGCCAGAAAGGAAGTTCCCGGCCGCCGCGGCTATCCCGGTTATATGTATACGGATCTTGCAACGCTTTATGAGCGTGCCGGCCGTCAGAAAGGGAAGAACGGGAGCATCACTCTGATCCCGATTCTGACCATGCCGGAGGATGATAAAACCCATCCGATTCCCGACCTTACCGGCTATATTACCGAGGGACAAATCATTTTATCACGGGAACTGTACCGAAAAAACGTGATGCCGCCCATCGATGTTTTACCCTCGCTTTCGCGGTTAAAGGATAAAGGAATCGGTGATAAAAAGACGCGTGAGGATCATGCCGATACCATGAATCAGCTGTTTGCCGCGTATGCCCGCGGCAAGGAGGCAAAAGAGCTGATGGTGATTTTGGGCGAGGACGCGCTGACGGATATCGATAAAAAATATGCAGCGTTTGCCGACGCCTTTGAAAAAGAATATGTTTCTCAGGGCAGTTTTGAAAACCGCAGCATCGAGGAAACCCTGTCCATTGGCTGGCGGCTGCTTTCCATGCTGCCGCGAAGTGAGCTGAAACGAATTGATGATCGATATCTTGATCAATATTATAAGGCAGAAGAATCCGAAGCATAGCCAAAGAAAAGGAGGATGTTTATGGCCGGAACCGTCGTCAATCCAACACGGATGGAGCTGTCCCGATTAAAACGAAAGCTTGCTACGGCGCAAAAGGGGCATCGTCTGCTCAAGGATAAACTTGATGAACTGATGCGGCGTTTTTTAGAGACTGTCAAAGAGACAATGGCGCTGCGCGCAGAGACGGAACAGGCGCTTTATCATACCGATCAAAAATTTGCGCTCGCAAAGGCAATGGCAGATCCTGCCGTGTTATATTCCGCCCTGCTGCTGCCCACACAGTCCGTGTATCTCTCGATTCGGATGCAAAATGTCATGAGCGTTATGATTCCAAAGTTTCAGTTTGAAACAAGGTCGCAAAATGCCGATGACATTTATCCTTACGGCTATGCTTTTACACCCTTTGAGCTTGATGAGGCGATAGAAAGTCTTTCGGAAGTTTTTCCGTCGATGCTCACCTTAGCGGAAAAGGAAAAGGCGTGTTATTTAATGGCTGATGAGATCGAAAAAACGCGCCGCCGCGTCAATGCACTGGAGCATGTGATGATTCCGGATTACCGCAAAAACATTCGCTTTATTACCATGAAACTGGACGAAAACGAACGCGGCAACCAGGTGCGCCTGATGAAGGTAAAGGAGCGGAGAAGCCGGGAAATGCTGCAAAAGAAAAATGCGGAAAATAAAGCCGGCACCGGATAAAGCGGCATGGCTGCATTGTTTGGGCAGCCGCAGGTCTTTTCCCTAAAAAATTTTTAAAAAAAGATTGACAAGAATTTTTAAGTGTGCTATGATAAAATATAAGTGAGACAAAGGCGTCTCTGAGTAGGCTCTCCGCACTGCCGAGAGTTTAGTCAGAGACGCCTTTCTTCGTGAAATTTTAACAAAAAGGGGAGAAAACCAATGGACACAAAGTACATTTTTGTAACAGGCGGCGTTGTATCCGGGTTGGGAAAGGGAATTACCGCGGCAAGCCTTGGCAGACTGCTGAAGGCGCGCGGCTTTAAGGTGTCGGCACAAAAGCTGGATCCGTATATCAATGTCGATCCGGGAACCATGAGCCCATATCAGCACGGTGAGGTATTTGTCACGGAGGACGGCGCGGAAACGGATCTGGATTTGGGTCACTATGAGCGTTTTATTGACGAAAACTTAAACCAGTTTTCCAATTTAACAACCGGAAAGGTTTACTGGAATGTGCTGCAAAAGGAACGCCGCGGCGAATACCTGGGAGAAACCGTTCAGGTGATTCCGCATATCACAAACGAAATCAAATCCTTTATTGATTCGGTCGCAAAAAAGAGCCAGGCAGAGATCATCATTACCGAAATCGGCGGCACAACCGGCGATATTGAGTCGCAGCCGTTTTTGGAGGCGATCCGTCAGGTCGGAATCGAAAAGGGGCGTGACAATTGTCTGTTTATTCATGTTACTTTGGTTCCGTATCTGGAATCTTCCAAGGAACATAAGTCAAAGCCAACGCAGCACTCGGTCAAGGAACTGCAGTCCTTTGGGATTATGCCCGATATCATCGTTGCGCGCTGCAACACACCGCTCAGTGAGGGTCTGATGAAAAAGATTGCCCTGTTCTGTAATGTTAAAGAGGATTGTGTGATTCAAAACCAAACGCTTCCGGTGTTGTATGAGGCGCCGATCATGTTAGAGGATGCCGGCCTTGCCAAAATTGTGATGCGTGAGCTGCATATGGAAGAAAAGCAGGCGTGGAATCTGGACGACTGGAAAGAGATGGTGGAGCGCATCAAATCGTGCAGCAAGGAAGTAAAAATTGCTCTGGTCGGCAAATATGTGCAGCTTCAGGATTCCTATTTGTCCATTGTCGAGGCATTGCATCACGGCGGCTGGATCAATCGGGTCAATGTAAAAATCGACTGGATCGACAGTGAAGAATTAAATAAGGATAATCTGACAGAGCGGCTCGGCGATGCGGACGGGATCATCATTCCCGGCGGCTTTGGTGACCGCGGCATTGAGGGAATGATTTTGGCTGCCGGCTACGCAAGAGAAAATAACATCCCGTACCTTGGTATCTGTCTCGGCATGCAGATTGCCGCGATTTCCTACGCAAGGGACGTATTAGGGCTATCCGATGCAAATTCCGGCGAATTTGCGCCGGACGGCGTTCATAAGGTCATCGATCTGATGCCGGATCAGCAGGGGAACCTGCCCAAGGGCGGAACCATGCGGCTCGGCGCTTATCCGTGTAACATTCTGCCGGGCAGTGTTTTAGAGCAGTGCTACGGTGAGGCGCGCATTGCGGAGAGACATCGGCACCGTTATGAATTTAACAACGCCTATCGGGACTTGTTCGCAGAGCACGGCATGGTGTTTTCCGGCACATCGCCGGATAATCGCCTGGTTGAGGCGGTCGAGCTGCCGAATCATCCCTTTTACATCGGCGTACAGTTCCACCCGGAGTTTAAGAGCCGTCCCAACCGGCCGCATCCGCTGTTTCGCAGTTTTATCCATGCAATTTGCGAAAAAGCATAAAACGAATTGCAGGGGAATCATATTCCGACAAAACAAAGGCACAGTTCCGATCGGAACCGTGCCTTTCGCTATTTTACAGTTAAGCCATAACCGACGAAACCGTGGCCGGCGGTGTAGACTGGTAGGTCGGCTCGCAGGTCAGGTTTACGCCCAGTCGGCGGAAAACCTTTTCGTCTACCGAGGATAAAATCACCGAGGAATGCACTTCACAGCCGCGCAGCTTGTCCAGCTGCTCCATGGCGAGTTCCGCATTCGGATCGGTGGCCGCGCAGATCGAGAGGGCAATGAGCGTTTCGTCAGTGTGAATACGCGGATTACGGTTGCCCAGGTGGTCAACCTTTAGGTGCTGAATCGGGGCAATGACAGACGGCGATATCAGATGAACGTCATCATCGATGCCGGCCAGCGCTTTTAGCGCATTTAAAAGAAGTGCAGAGGACGCACCCAAAAGCTCTGTCGTCTTGCCGGTGATAAGCCGTCCGTCGGGCAGCTGCATGGCCGCAGCCGGCGCACCGGTCAGGGCGGCTTTTTGCAGCGACGGCGCAATCACACTGCGGTCTAACGTGGTGATATCGGCCTTTTTCATGAGAAGTTCCAGCTTTAATACGACTTCCTTGTCAATGGTTCCCTTGCGGAAATCGCAAAGCGCCGTATAGTAACGGCGAAGAATCTCCTGGCGGGAGGCATCGGAGACGATCTGATCGTCAATAATACAATTGCCTGCCATGTTAACCCCCATGTCGGTGGGCGATTTATAAGGGCATTCGCCGATCATTTTTTCAAACATTGCGGTAACCACCGGGAAAATCTCAACATCGCGGTTATAGTTTACCGTGGTCTCGCCGTAGGCCTCCAAATGGAAGGGGTCGATCATATTTACGTCATTTAAATCCGCCGTTGCTGCCTCATAGGCTAAGTTTACCGGGTGCTGCAGCGGGATATTCCAAATCGGGAACGTCTCAAACTTTGCATAACCGGCCTGGATGCCGCGCTTGTGTTCGTGATATAACTGAGAAAGGCAGGTTGCCATTTTTCCGCTGCCCGGCCCCGGCGCCGTCACGACAACAAGGTCACGGGTCGTCTCGATGTATTCATTCTTGCCGTAGCCCTCGTCGCTGACGATGGTTGCGATATCTGACGGATATCCCTCGATCGGATAGTGGCGGTACACCCGTACACCCAGCGATTCCAGACGTTTTTGAAAGGCCTCCGCGGTCGGCTGTCCGCAGAACCGTGTCATAACGACGCTGCCGACATAAAGATCGATGGTGCGGAAACAGTCAATCAAACGGATGACGTCCAGATCATACGTGATTCCCAAATCGCCCCGGAGCTTATTTTTTTCAATATCTGCTGCATTGATTGCAATGACAATCTCCACCTGATCCTTCAGCTGCAGGAGCATACGCAGCTTACTGTCCGGCTGAAACCCCGGAAGAACGCGGGAGGCATGATAGTCATCAAACAATTTTCCACCAAACTCCAGGTATAACTTTCCGCCAAAATGCGAGATGCGTTCCCGGATATGTTCCGACTGCATCCTCAAGTATTTTTCATTATCAAAACCGACCTTAACCAAACACGGACACCTCTTTCTGAGAAAATCTATTCTCTATTATACCGAAAAAAAGAATCGCTTGCAAGAGGTGATTTTATTTTTTTGTCATTTTTAGCAAATCTTCTCTTTTTCTGTCGAAACAGGCTGGGATTGATTCACATAATTCCGTTTTTTTCGTATGATGCTATTGAAATCCAATTGGATGGATAGGAAAATGAAACTGAAAAGGAGTTAAAAAATATGCCTTTTGAACATGAAACCATGCCGATTATGATGCCCATGGTGGGATATGCCTATGTGCCGATTCAGCAGGCCGAAATGCGCAATCTTTATGATCCTGCCGAGGGGCTTTTAAACGGCACTATTTTTCCCATTCTCGACAAACCGCTCGGTGTTTACGGAAAACAGGTGAACGGCGAAAAATTTTTTGAGGAGGAGAAACGATGAGTGAAAGAGAGGAAATGCTGAAAAAACTGGGGGCTTATGCGTTTGCCGCATATGACTGGAATCTGTATCTGGATACGCATCCCGATGATGCGGAAGCGATCGCGATGTTCCGTAAAATGGCTGACAAGGCTGACATGCTGCGCAATGAATTTCAGGCTCGTTTCGGTCCGCTCACCGCAAAGGAAACGATGAACGGGGAAGAATGGGTTTGGATTCATAATCCGTGGCCGTGGGACAATATATAGGAGGGATCATTCATTTATGTGGCAATATCAAAAAAGACTGGAATACCCGGTTAACATTAAAAATACAAACCCAAAGCTCGCACAGCTGATTGTGGCACAGTACGGCGGCCCGAACGGAGAACTTGGTGCGTCATTGCGTTATCTTTCGCAGCGCTACTCCATGCCGGACGAGGTCTCCAAAGCGCTTTTGACCGACATCGGCACCGAGGAGCTTGCCCATTTGGAGATTGTCGGAACTTTGGTTCGGCAGCTTGTAAAAAATGCAACTTCGGACGAGATTGAAAACAGCTCTTACGGGCAATATTTTATGAACCACGGCCGCGGCGTTTATCCGGCCAACGCAGACGGAATGCCTTTTGATGCCAATGCGCTTGCGGTTACCGGTGACCCGATTGCGGATTTGGTGGAGGATTTGGCAGCAGATGGCACGATTTTGTAAGGACAACATTTTTTCAAAACCCTTGATTTTACGCCATTTTCGGGCGTTTTTTGTTGTACGAGGTTTTTCGAGGTACGACCTTGTAAGAACAACAAAAGGTACTTGTTGATATAGGCTTTCCCTCCTGCGACCTCATAAAGACAACTAAAAGTTCCAATGTATCTCAATGGGAACATTTCTTGTGCCGGGTATTCTTCTGCCGACTTTGATATGGTCAATAAGTGTTACCACCATCTCACGAGTAAGATGCTCCAAGTTTGTATATTGCTCTATAAGCTCACGGCGATTATCTCCCGTTTCGATTTGCTCGTCAAGTTCAATTAACTTTTTCTCTCCATCGGCAACCATTTTTTGTAATCGTTCTTTTTCTACAGAAAAATCTTTCGACATTTCTACAAAGTCATTATCAGTAATCAATCCCTTAACTTTATCCATATAAATATCACGAATACCTTTTGTATATTCTTCAATCTTTTTGATGTAAGCGGCGATTTCTGAATTTAACTTTTCTTTTTGTGCTTGCAGGTTAGAACAAAATTCTATGTTCTGTTCAAGCTCATCCTTGTCAAGATATTCCTGACTTAATCTTTTGAGTTCGTCAAGCACCATCTTTTCCAACTTATTTACGGAAATAAATGCACCCTCGCAGGCATCTTTCGCAACGTGCTTGTTTGCACATTGCAGAAAGTGCTGCCCGTGGCTTTTTGATGAACGCATTATGTAACCACAATTAACGCATCGCACTTTCTTTGCAAATAAACCTATATTTCCGGTGCTGAATGGTTTTGCTCGCTCTGCAACCATCGCTTGTACTCTGTCCCACAATTCTCTGTCAATAATTGGCTCGTGCGTACCTTCCACAATGTACCATTCACTTTTAGGGCGTGGTTTGTTGATTTTAGTTTTATAGGAAACACTTCCGTATTTTCCTTGTACCATATTACCGATATAAATTTCATTTATAAGCATATCAGAAATGGCAAAGTATTTCCATAAGGTACTGTTCTTGTTGTCAGGTTGTTTATATCTCAATCCATTACGGCGTTTGTATTCTGTAGGATTTGGAATACCTCTGTCATTAAGTAAACGAGCTATTGCAGTTTTTCCCATTCCCTGAGAGAACAAAGTAAAAACCTCTCTTACAACGGCAGCGGCTTCTTCGTCAATAATTAAGTGCCCCTTTTGGTCAGGGTCTTTTTTATATCCGTAAAGTGCAAATGCTCCTATATGAAAGCCGTTTTGCCGTCTGCTCGTTAAAACACTTTTTATGTTGTCAGACATATCTTCCAAATACCACTCATTTACAAGTCCGTTTATCTGCCTTGATTTTTTATTTCCTTTATTTGCCGTATCAGCATTATCAACAATACTAACAAAACGGATACCCCACAAAGGAAATAACCCGTGTATATATTTTTCCACCAATTCAAGCTCACGAGTAAAACGAGATTGTGTTTTACAAAGTACAATATTAAATTTTCTGTCTTCTGCATCCTTCAGCAAACGATTAAATGCAGGTCTTCTTCTGTCAGAACCCGTATAGTCATCATCACTGTAAATTTCGTACACATCCCACCCTTGCTCATCAGCATACTGTTTTAGCATCGCTTTTTGATTTTGAATACTGTTAGAATCATCAGTTTCAAATTGTTTGTTCCTATCTTCTTCGGATAAGCGGCAATATATAGCTACTTTCATTGTATAATCTCCTCCAAAAAGCAGAACAAACCGTTGCAATTTGATTATATTACAAATTGAACGGCTTGTCATATTTTTTTATTTATTTTAAGCTGTTAAGCATTTGGATTTTTCTAATCTGTTTATAAGCTCAACCCAAGCTCTCGTAAATTCTCTTTTATTTGTATTTTCTCCACTTTTAAAAAAGCTCTTGCACATTACTTCATTTATATCTTTTTTAGTCATATTGTTATCCTCCTAAAATCGTAGTCATCCGCTATTACAGTAATATGATTGTCTGCAAGTCCGTTATTACAAAAAATGAAATGTTTTTACAAAGCTTATCGGAAGGCAGTTTGCGAAACTGCTCCATAGGAATTTCACCTTTCCGGCACCGCCCGAACTGCACTCAATGCCTGCGACGCTTTTAACGCTCGGACTATGACTATGCAGAAGTATCATTATGCTGATATAAGGTCTTTGCCCACAAAGTAGCACTTTGTTTTACAACATCGTATTTATCGCTCGTCCGTAAAGGAGTCTTGGCGTACCTGTTGCGTGGCTCACTCATATCAGAATGTTTCCGTAAGCTGATATACTGCATCGCCGTTATCTTGCGTGCTTTCTTTGTAACGAAAGGATTTATTTTTAAAATCATTTAACTGAAATTTTAAGTGCCTGAAAAAATATCCCTTCACTTTATGTATAAAAAATGGGGTTTTGACGGGGTGTTTTTAAAAAAAATCATAATTTTGTAAAAAAGCAACTAAAAAATTTATCCTCTCACCTTATGCCAAAAATATAGGGTTTTGACGGGGTATATTCGCCAAATTTGCTTGTAAAATTTTTATCCTTTCACTTAATGTACAAAAAAAGCCATTTTGAGTGGGATAATGCCAAAAAATAAATCAAAATAATTATTTCTTTCACCTTATGTGATTTAAAAGCCGTTTTGACGGGGGTATTTTTAAAAAAAGGCAAAAAAATAAAGCCTTGCAATTAGTATCACTACTAAAAGCAAGGCTTTTAAATTTATTTGCAGTAATTTTTTTATGACAATTCTAAAACAACGGATTTATACCCCTGAACGAAAACCTTAAATATTATGTATAATTCCGAAATCGTGTTTGCTCTCCACGGCTCAACACTTTCAATGCAGCGTAAGCAAAATTTTTCATCAGGAGAGATATAATTGTTTTCTCTCATAAATCCTGTAAATTTTCCCAATAAATATTCCAAATATTTAATTTCACCATTGTTACCATCAGCAAACAAATATATAGTTTCTATGCCAAGCATATATTCATTTCTTATACGGTCATAAACTATATCTAAATCGTTCATTGTATAAAGGTTTGCTTCAGTTGATGTTATGTCATCCCAACTTTTTATACCCCAAACAAACTCCAAATCATCATAGTCATTTTCTTCGCCTATATTATCAGAGTAAGTATTTTTAAATTTGAAATGTTTAATTTTATCACGGATTATCGAATACCGCTTCTTTACTTTTCTTAGCATCCTATTTCGCCCTCATTTTTTATTATCTTTAGTTTGATTTAACACATAATTTTTGACTACTTTTTGTGCTACACGGGAAATGAAATCCTCTGCTATAAGATGACTGTCTTTTTTATTATTTGGGTTATGAAAAGTAATGTTAAGTTCTTTATTTTTACCCACCTTATGGTTCCTTTCTTTAGTTGATATTTATTTATGTATCCCATCCCAACAGTATTCGATAAATTCATCAAATCTATATTCAATCTGATTCCAAATATCAATTTTTGCTTTGTTACCATAAATCTGCATCTTTATATGCATTTCTGCAAAACCCTTCCAATCAAAACTCGTATCATCGGTAACATCAAGAAAAGCTACATCTTTTTCTCTGCCACCACAATGTGGTAAAAGATATATGCGACCATCATTTTCCTTTTCAATAAATATTTCATATTCGCATTTTGACCAATAATGATACATCAATTCACTCTTAATTTCCTTTGCAAATTCTTCTCGTGTCAATTTCTGCTTTTTGAGCTTTAAAAGAAATTCTTCAAAATAAGGAAACAAATCATAATCTGTTATTGCAGGTATATTATAATCATAATGTTTTACTGTCCATTTCATTGAGCATAATCTCCTAAATTAATATTTTTCGTTTCGCATTTTAACCAATCAACGCAACACTCTCTGCAACCACTTGGGTCAATACATTCCATAGAAGTAAATCCCATATCAGTTATATCATCAAATCCCTCTAATGGGCATTTTATACCTTTTGCCATATCCTCAACGCTCAAAGCTCTAACTCGGTCATAATTAGTTAAAATCGGCGGTTGTGGTTTTTTTGCAATAATTTCATCAAGTGTTACCGGCTCATAATTCCAATGCATACAACCTACATTGTATATTTCATTTGGAAAACCTCTTAGAGTAAGTAATTTCGATATTTCTTGCTCCATTTCCGCTTCTTTAGATATATGTGAATGACCGTGCAGAAGAATAGTTTGATAAAGATGCCCATTGTAAAACGGCATATAATAATGGCTTAAAATACATCTGCGTTTTGTTCCATCTTCAAGCGTAACTACAATATCGTCATATTCTTTAATACCTGCAAGAGCCTTTTTTGCTTTTGCATTATTGATAAATCTGTCGTGATTGCCTTTAATAAGTATAATTTGCCCATTTAGACTTCTTATTAGATTTTCAGCATCGTTATTACTTGATTTCCAAATCATATCCCCCAACACATATACAAGGTCTCCTTTTTCGACCTTTTTATTCCAACGCTTTATTAGTTCTTCATCCATTTCCTCCACGGAGGAAAAAGGTCTTTTATCAAATGTTATAACATTTGCGTGCCCAAAATGGAGGTCAGATGTAAAAAACACTTTACTCATCATCTTCATCCTTTGCAACAATATTGAAAGTATCTCCAATATCTCTTAAAATTTTTGCTAAAAGCATAACCATTCTTTTTAAGCCTTCTGCATCGTATTTTTTTATCATTTTCTCTTGTTCAGAGGTTGTTAAATCGGTAAAACAGAGATTGCACCATTTACCATCTCTTTCAACCCTATAATATATGCCGTCAAGCTCTCTTTCTATCGGGTAAACAACATTATTTTCTTCCATTTTCATTATCCTCCGTTTCTATCAAATGTATCTCTTTAATGTCTTGCCAAATACATTTACTTGCAACTTTTTCAGGATTTTCGATTGGTAAATTCATATATGATATTACTCTTTCATTCGGAAAATAGCTACTGCAATATTTGGGAATAACATTCATCGGTACAATTCCAACTTTTTCCGTTCCCTGAAGCCTTTGAATAAATATATCTGCATCGTGTAAAAAAACAGGTAAATTTACTCTTGATAAAGCCAAGAAAAATTTAAGGGTTTCATTGGCTCTGCCGTATGATGAACCGGCAAGGTGTAAATAATATCCGTCATCATCAAAATCTACTTGTAGGCTTATGTGTGTTGTATTTCCACCTCTGCACACTTCCCACGGATGTCCGTAACCTCTGCCACCAAAAGTCAACCATTCCCTAAATGCTTTTTCAGAATCAGGGTCAATCTTTGACAATTCCTCATCTCTGCCATCAGCATATCTATAATACTGCTCTTTGGGAGTCATCCCATACCATTTATATGACATCGCTTTATATCCTATAGAACAGAAATTATAAAAGTCATTTGCAGTAACAGACTTGATGCGACCATTAGGTTTATATCCCGTTTTAGGTTGTTTTTCTATAAATGACTTTATTTCTTCAATATCTTTATCAGATAGACCGTCAAAAAATTCAGTTCTGTCTTCGGGGTATATATCCCATAGTTCGCTTTGCAGAATTGTTCCCGTTTTATGTTCATCAGGCAGGTTTTTTCGCACATTATCTAAATAAGTTCCGTTTTTCAAAGCACTAATACATTCTTTTGCACTTTCAAGAAGCCAAGATGTAAAAGGTTTTATGTCGTGAGGATAGCCTTTTTCCATATCAGGTCTTATCTCTATAACAAGAATATTATTTACAACTACTGCCTGAAAGCCCTCATCTGTATCAACCGCTTCTATGTTATACCATTTTGTTTCGAGTGGATAATACTCTTTCCACTCATTTTCAAATTCTTCATAACTTTCTCCCGCACCGCTTTCATACCACTCATCATAATTGCCGTATGCTTCGATATTTCCTCTTTCTGCACATACCCAAATTTCTCTGCATCCGTTTTCGGAAATTGGAGAAATCTTATGTAATTCCTCAAAAAATGTATTTAAAATGGCATAGCTTTCTTCATCATAAGTTATATTATTTGTTCCATTATAACCTTTGCGACCATACCACTCTATATAGCTATCAATCTGCGGTGCATATAATTTTTCACTCATATTATCAATCCTCCTCCTTAGAATAAAATACCTTCATATCGTCAAGTCTTAAACACGCAAGTCTGCCATCGCTATATCCACAACCACAATCAATACCTATAGCATTATCACTTCTCCAAATTTCTAACGGGTCTTTAGATTGGAAATGGATTGTTGGAGTATGCCCAAATACAAGTGTATAACCTTCAGGAATGGGGTTGCAGGGTTGCCAACGCTCCCATACTGCAAATTTTTCCTTTGTTTCATACTCTCTATAAATCCAACTATAATTTTCCATTGGAGAGCCGTGTACAAGCAAATAATTTTTATCATTAACTTCAACTTTAAGATTTATTGGTAAATTTCGCAAATAATCAAATACTTCTTGGCGTATTTCTTTGCGAATGTGCTTTAGATAATTGTGTGTAACATTTCCTCCATTTCTATACCACAAACTTAATGAGCGTTTATATTCCCATTCATCAACACTTCCTAATGGGTCGAGAGCTTCTAACATCATATATCAGCAACACAGCCGTGTATATCTCCTGATATATAAAACATTTCGTATTCCTCCGTTTCTTTTACTAAAAAATTATAGCAGATAATTTTTTATTTGTCATAAAAAATGCGAAAACATAAGCACTTTTGAAAAAAACATAAATTGTTTTATTTAAAAAATTCACGATTTTGCCGTATCGACTCTTTAGCTTTACCAAGAATATCAAGCAATATTTTCATTTCATATTCATTGCAATCTCCGAGCAACTTTGAAAAATCTCTTTTTTTAATTTTCACAACATTTATTAAACTGTCTTGAAGAATATCATCAGCAGATAAATCAAGTGCATTTGCTATCAAAATTAGCATATTCAAACTCAAACATTTTTCTGCCGTTTCGATATAACTGATATAGCTTGGGGAACAATTTATCATTTCCGCCAATGCTTGTTGCGACAATCTTTTTTCCCTCCTTGCTTCTTTAATTTTTTCGCCGATTGATACATAGTCGATGTACATAATATAGCCTCCTTAAAATAATATATAACTATATTATAGCTACACCCTTATTTATCAGCTTACAACACTACAAAACCTCTTGTCAAAAAAATTTGTCGCAAATTCTGACTGACAGTCAATATTATGACTGTGGGATTATGTTAAATCCAAAAAACTACTGCTACAATAAAAAGGAATATATTAAATATGTGCGGAGGTAGCGATGGATAACAGTATTGATATTTACAAAGAGCTTAACCACATTGTTACAAGTGAACAGATGGCATTAGCTTTTGAAGATGAAACAGAAAAGGCGAAACAAGTAGCAGAACATAAAGTATGGTTGAATAATATCAGGCGTGAAAGACCGAGAACATCACACAAATATAAAGTGGCAATTTACATACGATATTTCAATCAGACAACTCACGAAGATTATCTTGAATACCATAAAAAAATGTTTGCAGACACAATGGCAAAGTGTAAAAAATGGGAATTTGTAGGCTTTTATGTTGACGAGGGACAAACCGCACCAAATATGGAAAATGCTCCTGAATGGAGCAGACTTTTAACAGATTGCTTTGATGGTAATGTTGATTTGATAATTACACAAAAAATTTCAAATGTGTCAAGAAAGCCTTATGAGGTTGCTTTCTGTGCAAGACTTTTAGCTCGTCAAGACCATCCCATAGGCATTTATTTTATATCTGAGGACATTTTTACTCTTGCATCATATTATCAAGAAGATATAAAAGACACTTTCTTTTTGCCAAGTCCTGATTGGCAAATACTTCCCGATGACGAGGAAATTACGATGATAGGTGATGAAAACAATGGATAGATACCAAGCTTTAACAAGCGAACAAGCAAAAGAAAAAATAAAAAAGAAATATAATGTTACGGTTGACCCCGATAATTATGAGTTTTTCCCTGAAAAGAAGCGAAAAAACTATTACGATAATGATGAGATATTAAGGGTTGCAATTTATGTTAGAGTTTCGACTACCAATGTTAAACAGACATCATCATACGAGCTTCAAAAGAAATACTATGAGGATTTTGTTATAAAGCATCCTAATTGGATATTAACAAAAATATACGCTGACGAAGGTATTTCGGGTACTTCTCTTGCTCATAGAGATGAATTTAATAAAATGATAGCTGATTGTAAAGCCGGAAAAATAGATATGATTATTACAAAAAATGTATCTCGTTTTGCAAGGAACATAATGGATTGTTTAGGTAATGTCTACTGAATAAATAAAAAACAGCAAAACTACTGACATTTCAGGCTATTT
>OLOI01000814.1_pt1 | contig 29776 bp, 41 predicted proteins | sample 1672131 | NCBI WGS metagenome assembly OLOI01 (sample SAMEA3136651, study PRJEB25190) | human gut metagenome
GGCGTCCAGTTTAAATACGAACGGCTTGATAAATCAGCCGGGCGCAGACAAAACCGCGTGTACGAGTTGTAATTTGGGAGGGTATTGTCCTCTGTTTTGTATAGCACATTGGTATCGGTGCAAAAGAACCCCGTCCCCGTCCAGCCGCTTGTCCCGATTTTGGTTCCCCTGGGCGTTGCCGCCGTCAGCGTGGGCGGCGTGAGCGAAATTTTTGAAACCGACGCGGCAAGTGTTTCCCGTGCGTCCGCTTCTGCTTTTAGTGCCGCATCGATTGCGTCCATATTGGCATTCGCATGCTCCACACTATAAAAATCTGTCTCGTCCGGCTTTTTTAAATTGTAGTTTGTTGTATATTTCATCGTTATCCTCCCAGAACGCTCTCGCGCAAATCTTTATAACTGTATACTTTTAACTGTGCATAGGTATAAGGCGCCAGCGTTTCATATTGATTGTATTTAAGGCCAAAATCCAGAATCATGTTACAGGGCAGCATTTTTCTGGTTAACTTTTTTGCTGCCGCTGCCTGACTCTTTGCGGTCAATGAAATCAGGACGCGCAATGTATATTTCGGTGCATCCAGCGTTACATTGACACCTTGCGCACCTCCGCACAGCTGCTGCAATTGCTTTTTCAGCGCATTATAGGTATACGGGCGATCACCGGCAAGATACATTTTAATGCGGAACATGCGATCCGCCGTGCTATCGCCCGTTTCGGCCTCAATGTGAAGCATGTTTTCCCAGCGCAAAACGCCCTCTTCATCAAGACTGTCAACAAACGTATTGGCAAGATTCTGCCTGCGCGCCTGTTCCAAAAGGCCAAGTTCTCCGCCTGCCGCCGTCATCAAAACCTTATATTCGTAAATATCCCGCAGAAAATCGGGAAGATATGCAATCAGATTGACGGGAAGATTCATACGGTCACCTCCGAAAGCGTTCCGAGTTTTACGACTGCCGTCTCCGGCGCCTCGTGATTTCCTGCCGTCGCATTGATTACCGCCGTGACGTCTTTGATACCGTTAACGCCAAGGATTCTGCTTTCCAGATGGGAAACACGCACCACAATTTTTTCCTTATCCGGCATCTTCCACGATTGATTCAGCTCTGCCAGATAATCATCAATAACAATCTTTATGTTCCCCTTTACATCGTCCCATGCACTTCCTGTTTCATAAGTGCATGACAGCGCAATGTTGACCGTGTCCGCGGCAGCTGCCTGAACGGTCACAACATGACCGATCGGCGCGATACCAAGCCCCTCGCCGGAAGAATCTGACGGATCAACGACCTCCTGCACCGACGCGACAAGCGCATTGGAAGGAACGGCGCAGTTGGAATTTACAATAACCAGTTTCACGGTGCCGCCGCCGTTCCATACCGGGTATACCCGGACACCGCCCACGTCCTGAAGCGCAGAGACCTTTTCGATATAGTCTGCCTCATTGCCGCCAAACGCCTGTGACGTAATCCCGGAAAAATATCTCTGCCGAAAGTTCTCGGTGTCCTCTTCATCCTCGCCGCCCACCAGCACTTCGGTGATTTCCGCAACGGTTAATCCGCCAAGATCCTCCTCGCTGATCGGAACAAGCTGCCCGGTATACCAATTTCCGGCACTGCCGGGGGTCTCACATGTCAGGCGGTAATAGCACAAGGCGCTTTCTTCCTCGTCCTCTATTTTGTCTTTTACGGTATAGTTCATGGCGCCGCCGGAAAACCGCTTTCCGATCGGGATTTCAATGTCAAATTTCCCCTTTACCACTGCATAAGTCGCGCCCCTCGGCGCAACGCCGCGTTCAGCCGCTCTCTTTACCAGATAATAACGGCTTGCCGTATCTGCGAACGTCTCGTTTAATATTTCGCCCATGTCCTGATACAGTTTTGCGATCTCCATCGCCACGGGCGCAAGCGCGTTATAGATCACCGATCCCTCTCGCTTGTCAAGGTCACGGGGAACGTAAGACAATAAACTGCTCAAAACATTTTGATAGCTTTTGTCCTCATACATTTACACCACCACCTTATCTTCAATTTTAATCGATTCATCATAAATGGTGCTGACCCAAAACGCAACACCGATTGCACCGTGCGCAGGCCTTGAAAACTGAAAGTCCGAAACACCGACAATCCTGTCATCCTGGCAAAGTGCATCCTCAATTCTTCTCATAAGCTGCGGAATGACAAATCTCCGGTCTTTTCCGTACAGATCCGTAAGTTCAATCCCGTAACTTCTGCTATAAATCAGCCGTTCGTACCGCTCGGTGCGAAAGATACAATAGATGCTTTGCCGCACCGCCTCAATCCGGTCAATGCTCTCTTCGATTCTTCCGGATTCAAAGTTGATGCGATACGTTTTGGATTGCTCCGTCTTTTCTCTTGCGGTTTCAAACCATTCCGGAGTAACTGCGACAGACGGTATCATGACATCACCCCCAAGACAACATACTTTTGTCCGCCCTGTATCTGCATAAGGATAACCTTGTCCCCCTTATGCAGTCCGCTATCAATGTTCACCTTTACCGGGGGATTCTCCTCGGTATAAGCCGTCATCGGCCTTAAATACGATGGCACCATCAGGCACTGATCCGGAAGAATCAGTTTTGCATCCACAAAAATCTTTAGCGGCGCTGTCTCCTGCACCTTTCCCTGCAACACTTTCGGCAAATGAAGTGCATCAATGGTTTTTACGACAATTTTACGGATAGATTCCACCCATTTTAGCATTGTCCGCATATCTCCGCCCGGATTATTCATTTTGTATGTCACCTCCCAACAACGTTAAATCCATCCTATGGTTTCCTCCCGAAAACTTGTGTTTGACACTCTCAACCAGCATAAAATGATTGATGATCCTCTCGCCGACATTCAGCATGACGCATACACTGCATCCGCCCCTAATCAGCGGTGATCCAAACGCGTCCTTTATTTCAAGAGACCGCGATTCCTGACCGTACAGCGCCGCAAGAAGCGCCGCCTTGCTCGCTCCGTCCTCGCCGTCATCAATACTGTCACACATTTGCAGAACGCCCCAGCGGTTGATTTTCTCTTCATTATTATGGATATAGACCTCTCTTTCTCCGGTTTCTTCGTTGTCATAGTACAATTTGATTCTGGAATACACATCATCGTTGATGGATGCCTGATAGGTATAGTTAAGCGCCGTTTCTTCGTCAATGACAAGATCAAAAATCCAGTCCTTGGGGTTTTTAATACAGAGTTTTCCGAAATCGTCATAAAGCACAAACATCTCGCCCGTTTGATAAAGCGTTTGATCAAAGGCGTTTTGCACAATATCAAACAGGGTTGCATTATCCTCAACCCGAAGCGGTATCTTATACCCGGTGTCCGCCAGCGCTCCGCAAACCAGGTTGTGATCGTCAGCGATCATCTTCACGAGTTCTGCTGCCGTTTTATTTTCGTATACATAGCAATCCTTATTTTTAAAATACCGCATCTGATCGTATGCAGTCACCTTGATCGTATCATCCTTGCCTTTTTCCTTTTCAAAGACAAACCCGTAAAACATCTCTATGTCCCGGCTCTTTAAAACAACCTGTGCCCCGTTCAAAAAATCAAGTTCGGCCGTCTTTAGAACCGAAAAGCTAAGTTTTCCAGGACTTCCGCGCCGGCACGATTCCAGGTTCACCGTGCCGCTGACAACGGGAAACATGATCTTTCCGTCATGGTTGATGATGTATAACTCAACCTCGCCGCCCAGCGTATTTTTTCCGCGCACCGGGTTATTTCTTACCTCGCCGCGACCGCCGGCCTCACTCGCAATGCGGCTCGCCGTAATCTGTTTGGATTGCTGACCTCCCGCGCTTCCGCCGGCCGGAACCATACCCGGCGCATACGGAACGTCACCGCTGTACTTTTTATAGTCCTTTTCAAAATATCCGGCAATGTCCTTATCCTTTTGGCTTCCGAAAAACGCGTAAAAGGTGTACTCGCTGCCGTATACGTTTTTGACCTTTGTCGTGCGCGGCGTATATGCCCTGCGTTCTTTTGCGCCTTGAATGTCACCGGGAAAGGTGTCATGCTCCGTAACATAACGCGGCAGAACGCGCTTTCCATCGATTAAAACGAACCGCGCAGCGTCTACCGCCGTTTGGGTGCAGCCGCGTTTCCAGCTGCTTGCACTGTACCATCCGTCATGCAGTGTTTTGATAATATCTGCCTCGGTATTGCTTCTTCCGCGCGTCACCTCGTTGAGGTTTGCAAGCTGCGAGGCCTCCTGTCTGCACGCCAGCACATCCTCTCCGCCCTGCTCGCCCGTAATCATGGTCGCAATATCTAAAATGGCAGAATCGGATAGCTTATAGCAAGGGAAATTCGTATAAGCCTCTTCTGTCCCGACGTCCTTTGTGTATCGCAGTACGCAATCCCATGGATAGTTACGATAGGGATAGCCGGCCACAATGCCTTTTTCTTTTCCATGTGCTTCCACCGTCTTTCCGCCATCCTCCTGGACAAGGGCGCTGTGCTTGCTTTCATTCAGCAAAACATCACCCTTTTTGAGGCCGGTTCCGCTCTTCAGATTGACCGATGCCGTCACATCCTGAAATCCGCATTTTAAAAATGCCTGGCGCATATCGCCTGTAAAGGTTGCTCCTGCACTTCTTACAAATACGCCTGCATTTTGATACGCCTCAATCACAAAATGTCCGCAGTCATAGCCGCCGTCTGCCAATCCCCAGCCGCCCCACACATAGGTATAAGCGTTATTTTCTGCGATTGAAAGCGCCCATTGCACTGCCTTGTTAATTTCCCCTGCCACAAAACCACCAGCCTTTTTCTATCAAAATATATGAAATACGCTACTTTTCCCAAAGCAAAAGGCGCATGCCGGGATATACCCTGTACTTGTCAATCGTTGCCGCAAGCGCTTGATTGACCAAAGACAACGCATTGCTGTTTTCAACCGGAGCCTGAAAGTTTTTCCACTTTTCGGGATTCTTTATCATCCCCTTGTCGCAAAGGCTGTCCAGGTGATTTCTCCCCCAGTGATCGCAAATGCGGTCAACGTATTTGTAGCACGTGCCGCCGGTGATCTTATCGACAAGAGCCATCATATACGCCTGCGTCACCAGTCCGCTTTCCAGATCGAGCCACGAGGCCGCACCCTCGTCCCCGTACGCCCAGACGCGCCAGTTTGAAATCGCATCCTTGTCCTGCAAGGAAACGAGATACGGCTGCGACCAGTGCAGACCCGGATCGCTTTCCGCAAGGCCGTCGCGGTGACCGCCAAGGAACGCCTTATCCACAAGCGCCGCAATATTGGATTTCAGCGTCATGGCATCGGCCTCCCATTCCTCCGGGTTTTCAACAATATAGGAGACATCGCCCTTATTGTACTGATCGAAGGTCGCCTTGTTCAGCCGGTACACCTTGTCCAGATATTCCTTGGCATCGCTCTGAAATTCCCTCAGGCAGATGCTTTGCAGCGTATCATCCTTTTTTGTCACAACAACACGCACCGCCTCCTTGGTGTCGGCGCGGGCAACCGTATATCCGCTGCCGCTTGCGTTCGGCACCAAAACTTTTGTTCCGTACGCGCGATAGTATTTCAATTTGAGCTTTACCACCCAATCCTGTCCATCCTCCGCGTTTTCCGCAACACTGTATTCTTCTAAAGTGACCGGCATATTGATATGCCGAAGCTGCTCTGCTCCGTCCGGGCTTTCCCGGTACAAATCCAGGCAGAAGTAGCTTTCACTTGTCATTAAAAATTCAAACAGTTCAGTATAGTAGTCCGGCGTCTGAAATACCCCGGCTTCGTAAAACGCAAAGTGGTACGGATGCGCCGGGAGCAATAGTTCAAAGGAACACTCCGAAAGCCCCGGCTTTTTAATCAGATTGACCTCTTCGCCGCTAATCAGCGTCACGGTCTCGTTTTTGCCTTTTGTGGCAATCTCAATCTTTTCGGGCGGCACCGGCATTCTGGTTCCTGCAAGATACAGTGAATACATTAAACATGCACCCCCTCGGCCGTGATTGCCAAAGCGTCCCCGGTCAGCTTAGCCAGTTGGTTCACCATGCCGTCGATATCCATGTCACTCGATAAATGATTGACGTTGTGCATGTCCACCTGAACGCTCGCGGTGGTAAATTGGTTGATTGCCTCCCGTTCCGCAAGACTGCGCAGAGCCGACACGTCCGCTCCGAGGTTTGAAACCTGATCCTTCAGCGCCGCCGTGTTGCCGCTGATATCGTTCATATCCGCAACCAGCCCCGTATCTTCCAGCGCATTTCCCATCAAATCAGACCACTTGTCGTTGCCCGCCTGGAACAATCCCCCGGCTTTTTTTGCCCAGGAATCACCCATACTTGCCCCTTTGTTGTATGCATCGGCATAATCAAACCGTTTCGAAATCGCTATTGCCTCTCTTGATATTGTAATTGCATTTTCGTTTTTGCCCCAAGATAACGCATTGTTCTTTAACTCTTCCAACTTCCCCGTCCAGTTAAAGCCGGTAAGCGCATCAAAGATCTTGGTTACCACCTCTCCGAGCGTCAAAAACCATCCGATGATGTTGCCGACTAGGTTCTTTACCGCATCGCCGAAACTGTTGAATCCGCCGTTCGCCACATTTAAAACCCACTCGACAATGCCGACAAAGGGCTCGGCAAACATTGTCAAAGCAAGCCGAATAATACCGTTAATCAATCCGACAATCGCATTATATATCGCCGCACCGGCCACAAAAACCGCACCCATCACCGCGCCGAGTGCGCTGATCGATTCGCCGCGCGCCTTTTTCACGGCTTTGGTGATCGCAATAACGGCAACCACCAACGCAATTACCGCAACGATGATCCACGTTATGGGGCAAGCCGCCAACGCCGCATTGAAACTTTCCTGCTGGACGGTCAAAGCAAATATCGCCGCCGTCTCCGCCGCAGAGCACACCGCGTGCCACGTTTTTGCTGCCGCGTTCTTCAGCGTAATAAGCCACCCTTTTTCTCCCGTGGCGTTTAACACAGTCCATGCGGCAACGATACCCCAAAGTATCGGTTCTATCGCCGACCATTCATTAATCATAACATCGCCGATTGCGTGAACCATCCGAAGCAGCGGCGAAAACATGTTCAGTATTATGCCGATTCTTTCGCCAAGGCCGGTAAGCATGTTCTCCATCAGTGCACCAAAACTTTGTATGCCGGTTAGTATGGTGCCAAATCCTGCCGCCGACAGTGCATTGTTCACATTTTCTATCATCGAGATGACGCCGCGCTTGACAGCCGCCCTCATATTCTCGATGCTTGTTGCCCATGTTCCGCCGGCCTCTTTGGCCGCACCGGTTACATTTAATACGCCGTTCGTTCCCTCCGAGAACGCCGTTGACACGGTATCAATAAACTTTTGGGAAGAAATTTCGCCCTTTGAAAGTGATTTTTGCACCGCGGCGGCCGATGTCCCGGTCGCCTGCGCATAAATTCCGACCGCATTGATTCCGGCATCCGTCAGACGGTCTAGCTGATCCATTTCGACCTTGCCCTTTGAAAGCATTTTGCCGAGCGCGTCCATCACATTAGAAAACTGTTCGTTGGTACCGTTGCCATAAAATGCAACCGCGTCGCCCCACTTTTCAACCTGTGCCGTTGCAGTACCGATCGAGGCGCCTCTGGTAACAAAATTCTGTGCGGCAGCAGCCGCTACATCAAGTCCGTATGCCGTTCCCTTGGTTGTTGCCTTTAACCGCTCCAAGGCTGCCTTTGCCGTGTCACTGCTCCCGGTCATCACGCTCATCTTGCGCTGAAAGTTTGTCATTGTGTCCATGCGGCTGATTGCGCCGTCGATCGAATCCGTGACAAGTCCGATCACCTTTTGCACCGCCGAAAAACCCATTAGGGTTTTTAGCAGTGATCCCGAACTCGTCTTTGCCTTTTGCGTGACCTTCTCCACATTCTCAATGCGCTCCTTGACCCGGCTGAGTCCGTCCTCCGCCTTGGTAAGCTCCGCTCTGGCATTTGCAATTGCCGATGTGTCCACCGCCTTTGCCGACCTGCTCTGCATGGTCTCAAACGAATTGATTACAATCCGAAGCGCGTTATCCATATTCCGCAGCGGCCCTGTCATGGCATCGGTGATCCGTATGGATGACTGTACCGTTCCCATTTTTATCATCTCCTCTCCGCCTTGCTAACGCTTGCGGCTTGCCGCTTTCCTCGCTTTTTCCTCTTCTTCCGTGCGAATATCGATTGCGGCAATGATAAACGCACGCTCTTCCCTCTGCAAGGCAATATACGCAGAGGGAAGCATATGCAGCTTGTGTAAGCAATAATACGCATAGTTACTGTCGGGGTCTCCCCCGCGAATTAGTTTTTTGCCTCTTCCACCTTATCGTCCATCGTTACATCAAATCCGTTGATTTTCTGCACCTTTGCAAGATAATCGTAGTATTCGCCGGGTTCGAGCATTGCTTTCAGGCATTCGCCCGCGCCTTTCACACCGTAAGAATCCTGCAATCCCGCATCGTTCAGATTCGGGAACACCGTGCATTTCGCCGCCAGCGCCCCCAGATACGCATCATAGTCAATCTCCGGCTGATACATATTTTTCTTTCCCGGCACCGGCACTCTTCTTGTGCAGCGCTTGCGGACTTCCTCGTCCTGCGTTGCGGTAATCGGCGAAACCTGCCACGGGATCGGCGCTCCGTCCTCGCCGATAAACCGCTTGCTGACTGCCACAAAAACATCGTCCCGAACCACCGCGTTTTCCTTTAAAAACGCCTTTAAATTTGCTGCCATAATTTCATCTCCTTACATCTTTATCGAGGGGCGTTTCCGCCCCTCTCATGTCTTGTTTACGAGCGCGTCTCAAATGCATCCGGAATATCAAAATCATCAAACGTAAAGCTGATATCTTCATCCAGATACTCCGCCTCCGCGTCAATCTTTGCAAGCACGATTTCGTCAAGCAAGCAATTTTTCAGCGTGGTGCATTGCGCGTCAAGGCTTGACGTCTCGTCATCGTTATAGACCTCAATGTCCATGGTAAACATCTTGCCGGTTTTTTTGTACGCAGCCACCCTTTTGCGCATGGCGCTGTCGCAATAGTAAAGCGTTGCCGAGCCTTCCCCTTCCCAGGAGCCGACCTTATGCACCTTTCCTGACTTTCCGAGGACAGGGAGGGTAGTTTTATTCAGCTTTGCCTTTGCCTCCAGCTTAATAAGCCTTCCAAAAGAAAATCTTTCATTGGTATCGTTAAACGTAACCCAAACCATCCCCTGCGAGCCGCTGATCGCCTTATCGGCCGTCATATAATCAATTTTTTCATAATCCATCTGCCGTTTCCTCCTTTAACCAATATGTGCCGTGATATACAGCTTGCTCATTGTTTCGGCAATCCGGATATAAACCGCAAGCGTTACATCGCGTTTGGTATTGCCGACATCAACCTTGATATCCTCCGGGTCGTATTCCTCCACTGCGCCGAGCTTTACGTATTCATCCAGAATTTTGATGATGTCATTGCGGAGGGCGTTTCTGCCGACATTGGTATTGTTAATCTTTCCGTAATACTTATTGGCAAAAACACGCGCCGAATCCCCGGCAAACTGGTCGATTACACGGATTACCTGGTTGTTCTTAAATTCCTCGTTGACCTCTTCCGTGGTAGTCACCAGCGTATTAACATCATCCAGAACGCGGATTTCGCTGCCCTGCCGGTGAAAAACAAATTTTCCGGCCTCTAATGCCGCCTCCAGCTGCTTTGATGTGTAATCCGCGCTCACGGTGTACTCGCCATCGTACCTGGTATTTGCAAGGCCGCTGCTCAGCGGGCAGCCGGCCTCCTTCCCGGCCGCCCAGTATACCAGCGCGCTCTCCTTTGCGCCGCTGTCTGAAACACTGTTCTCAACCGAGATCACGCCATAGTCGTCTGCCTCATCGTATTTATACAATACACACTGGAATTTGACGCCAACTTCATTCCGCATCCGTTTTGTGTATGCCGCCAAAAGCGATTTGGTTGCCTTTTCCGTAACATCACTGACTAAAATGTGGAACGAATACGCCTCCAGCTTATTTAAAAACGTCTGATAGTCCGTACCGGACACCGTTCCGTTCTCGCCGCCGGTCAGCGCCGTCCCCGTTGTGGCAGCCAGCGAAGCGGAGCTTTTAAACGCAACCCATGCGTTTGCCTTTAAATCCCCGGCTTCCGCCACCGTTTGCGTGTCATATACGATGCCGTCAACCTTTGTTTTCACAATGTACTTTCCTGTATCGTCCACGCTCGATTCGATGGAAATGGTAATGTCGTTTCCCCGAACGCCCGGACAGTTTGCGGTCGCATAGGTGTTAGACGCCGCCTTTGCGCCCGTTCCGAGCCGGTATACCATCACTGTTTTCGCACCCCGGAATAACTCACGGAAGTTTTTCATCTTTGCGTCCGAATAGTCATAGCCGAAAAGATCAACCGATCTTTTCATGAAATCCGCTGCCTCAACCTCTATGATCTCTCCCATCTGCCCCCAATCAAGCGTCATCGGCACGGCTACAATGCCGCGTTCTGCAATGGTCGGCGCCGTCTTTCCGACCGAAACAAAATTGATGTACGCACCGGGCATGATCTTGTTCATCGTTGTAAAACTACCTCCGCCAAGTGCCATTACGAAACCCCTCCTTTCAGATATTTATCTATCACCGCTTCGGCCTGTGCAATGGTATATTCCTGATCGCTGTCCAGCAGCGCGGATAAAATATCGCAGTTTTCTTGAAACCGCTTTGACTGCACAAGCTGTCCTTTTGTGAATTTGCATCCCGTCTCGGTTCCCTTTTCCGGGACGTTCTTTTTCACCTCATTACTCATGTTTCAGTTCTCCTTTTACATCTAAAATTTCCATGGGATCGTCTGTGCTCTGCTTTTGGCAGACCGAAAAAGCATATCGAACTCCAAAATGCAATACGCCGTCTATGATTTCACATTCCATATCGCGCCCCAGCAGCTTTCCGGCAAAATCGGTGTCAATAACGCGCAGCGCACGCATCAGCACGTTCATAACCCGGTAAATCTCGCTCCGATCCTCCGTTTTCGGCAAATAAACCACGTCAAACGGATAGATGCGCCTTTCCCTTGTGCCAAGCTGCTGCACCCTGGTAAACAAGATCGGGTTAATCAAAAAGCAGGGCTGCTCCAGTCCCTGCGGCACGGGATTTTTATAAATCCGGCACGGCAAGGCCTCGCGGAGCCTTTTCGCGATCCCGGCAATCATGTCCTCAATCACCGTCAAACACCCTCTTTAGTTCTTTTTCAATGTGCCTTTCTATGATCTTGGGCGCCGCCGTTTTCAGCATCTCTTCCGGAACGGTTATCATGTGCATACCTTCGATCCAACCGCCGCCGCGCGTCCTGTGTCCGTATTCCACATAGCTGGCATAGGTCATCGAATTGGTAACCGTGACCTCAAACACATTCCCCTTTTTTGCCACGGTCAGCGGTTTGTTTGCCTTGTCCCACGACCCAAGGAGCGCCCCCGTGTCAACCGGCGTGCGCTTTTTTGCCATTCTCAAAAGCCGCGATGCGATATCCTTTGCAATATCGGTACAAATGCGGTCTTTATCCGCCTTTTCAAACTCGCCGAGCCGCTCCCTGAGCCGTTTTAACTGTTTAAAATCACAGCGTCCCCATTTCGCCATTACGCCCACCTCTTAAACAGTGCAAGCGGGATTTCCTGGTGTGTGTCATATCTTGCCGGCTCGCCAGATCTGCAATAATCCGTTTGCACGCCGTTTCGCATGACCGAAACCCTGCACCCTGCCGGAACGGCAAGCTCCGGGCGGCAGAATAATATTACGGTTTGTCCGTTATCCGCCATACCGTCGCCGGCCGCCGCACGTGAAACCGTTAAATCCGTCTTGTATGAGATTCGGCACGGTTCATTCTCAATCGAGATCTGCTCGCTTTTATCGTCAAAAAGCCCATCGGCGCCGCCGGTCATAACAAAAACCGTCATGGTATCGGTATACGCCGATTCAATGGTCTTTCTCACCGCGCTTACCAGTGAATCCGTCTGAAGCATATCCACCGCTCCTTTCCGCTGCCCTCAAGGGCGTTTGCCAACTGCTCCCACCGCTGGGCGGCGGTTGTGGCGCCATCGTCAAAGGTCACGCTGATATCGCCTGCCGTATAGGATTTTACTGCCGCTTCTGAAGCATCGGCGCCGACAAACTCGCCGGCAAGCAATTTTCGGCGGATAAAAGCGCCGCAGACGTTGTCCGCAGCGCTGTTTACCAAGCCTTTCGGCACCTTTGAAAGATGGCAAAAGTTCTTGATTTCCTCTGCCGTTTCCTCGCATAGGATATCAATCAAATCCATATCTCTTGCAGACAATAATATCCCAAGCGTCTGCAAAAGCGTGATTGCCCGCTCCTTCATGGCATCACCCTACATCTTGACCGTGGCAATCATCAGACCGGCAGGATCAGGCAAAACAGGAACGAAAAGCCCCGATGCCTTTGTCCATACCGCAACCGGATCAGGCGTTGCCCACTGCGTAATGGTAATATACTGATCCGCTGATTTTTGATCATACGCCCCATACTCTGCCTCTTCGGGGGTCACGCCCCAAAGACCGGTTCCGACACTGCCTCCCATACCGACAGACACGAGCGAAAATTTATCGCGCGGAAAATAATATTCGGTTGCCATCGCGCCGCTCGCTTTTTTGTATCGGTACATGTCGTCATTGGTCACAATTGTAATGCCGAACATCTCGGTAAGCAGATCGTTAATCTTTGCCAAAGACACAAAGGTTCCGACGCCGCTTACACCGTAAATCGCCGTCTGTATTCCCTTGTTTTTCCGCATAAGCGCCACAATCTTGCTTGACGTGACAGCACGGTTCACCGTCTTTCCGAGCGCCTTTGCGACATCTGCCATCTCCTGGATATCACCGAGGATATCGGCCTCCGCATTGCTCCAATCTACATTTTTAAAATTACTCTTCGGCACATCGTAATCCAGCGCAAAATTAAGGTTGTTTTCTTTTACCGTCATCTTTCCGGTTGCAATTACCTCCATTTTCGCAACCTCGGTTCTGGTCTTAACGGATTCCGCAAGCCGTCCCATGTCGTCATACACATAACCGATCAGCGCCGATTCATCCGAAACGCCTTTTTGGAGATACATCTGGACGCGCTCTGTCTGATTGATTTTTTCCTTAATCAGCAGTTTTTCAATTCTGACCTTTTCCAGTTCGGGACGATCCCCGATTGCCGCCTCCGTATCAAAGCCGTGCACCATCGCCATGGTCGGCAGCTGCAGCCCGTCCGCAAGGCGGAGGTACTCCGCCTCCAGGTTCTGTGTTTTTTCATCAGGAAACAGGGTGTCTCCCATGTAATTTCTCTTCACAGATAAATTCTGCGAAAAATCCAGCCGGTCTCTGTTTGAAATAAGTTGCAAAATATCCATCAATTTTTATCCTCCCTCTATTTAGGCAATTTCTACCGGAACCGTGATAACAGTCTTGCCGCCAAGGCTGTCTGTTACGGTACATGTGATCTGCGTTTTTCCGGCTTTCACCTTTGTCATCGTCACCTTTTTCGCAGTAAGCGCGGCGGTGGCAATCTCCGTATCGTTATCGCTGCCGATGGCCGTTATTTCAAGCGTCAGCCCATCTGCATTCTCCGCAATATCTGATGCAGAAAACGCGGTTGTTCCGGCCGTGTATGCTTTCGCCTTGGTAACCGCCCTGGAGATTGCCGGCTCGTCATCGTCAAAAACAATTCCCTTTGCCGCAAGCGCCGTTTTGGCTGCGCTGCTCGGCGCAGTATGCAGTCTGTCCGTGTAAATGCGGCCGCCGACAATAAGGCTTGCCGCCCTCTCCCCGTGTGTTACGTCAACGTTTTCAAAAATAATGCCCTTCGCGCTGGCATCGTCGCTCGGATAAATCGTCCCGCCTTTCACTGTTTTATAGCCATACTCGTCCGCAGTAATCCCCGTGTCGTTTACCTGAACCGTTTTTAACACAAGACCGACTTCGCTCGCGATAAAATTCGGTCTCTTTTCCGTTGCCTTTCTATTGATATAAGCCATGTTCTATTCCCCCTTCTGATTTTGATTGTTTTCCTGTACCGCCCCGTGCCTTGCGTTATACCGCTGCGCAAAAGAAGCGCCGAGGCCGCTGCTGTTGTTTTGCTGCGGCGGCATACTTCCTATGGGTTTCATCCCCTTGACAGGTTTTTTTGCCGCGTCATCTTCAAAAAGATACGCATTGTCCTTTTTTATAGACTGAATCTGTTCATCAAGCCCTGAAAGTTTTCCGTCCTTAAACGTAATGGTCTCACGGTCAAGCAGTGCGGCTGCCGCCTTAACATTCCGCGCCTTTGCTCCGGAAAGCGCAGCCTCCAGCGCATGTTCAAACCGAATCTCGTCAAGTTTGGCATTATATGCATCCTGCGCCTTCTTATTTTCACCCTGCAGCTCCGTAATCCTTTGTTTCAGTCCTTCTGCGTCAACCTTTTTCAAGTCCTCAAGTTGAGTGTCCCGTTCGCCGATCTGGGTATGAAGCGTTTTAATCTCCTCCAGCTTGGCGTTGAAGTCTGCCCTTGCAACAAAATTTTTGCCTATCTCGTCAGATACTTTTTTATCAATATCATCGGTATAGGCCTCTCCTAAAACTGTTTTGAGCCATTCTAACATGTTACCTCCTAAAACCGCTGTCCTTTTTGTCCGGCAAGTCCCGGTAATGCGGTGCGCTTATATTTTGTTCCGTGCGCTGCGGATAATTTTGTGTATAAAAAAAGCGCTTACAACTTAATGTAAACGCTTGATTTATTGAATTGTTATACCCTATTTCCCCTTATTTTCGGGCAAAAGGAAAGGGACGGCATAAGCAGTCCCTCGTTCGGATATTTGGCAGGCGTCCAATTCTCCTGCATCTCTCAGGGTTTCCCCTTGTCAAACCATCGGCGTGTGGACGTGGACGTATTCTTCCACCTCAAATATCCTATCTTTGCATATGTTAATTCGCCAAGTACTTTTGGGTATATTCGGTTTGTTTAAATTTTAATTTATTTCCATCTTTGGTTATCAGCAAAACGACCGGCATAGGCGTCTCATCGAGCAAACCTAATCCGTTTTTTACGCTCTCATTTTCGGGATTGAAATACTGAAGAATGATATCATCGTTGCTCCAGCATTTTGACATTTTTTTCGCTTTTTCAAAATTCAGATTGTTTTCCATGCAGTATTCTTCTATCTGTTTCGACCAATCATCAAACATCTTGCACATAATATCACTCCTTATCAAAAGTTCTATACTTCCCCTTCGAGTCGTAAATCACACTTGTTTCCTGTTTGAAACATTTGAGTATTTCTTTATCACCGCCGGATGGCATTGAAGAGTTCCATTCGACACCCGGATGTGTATGTCCGCTCCACCTGTAACCCTGCTTGCTGAGTTCTAGAGCCTTTTTCACGTCAATGTTTACGCTATGCGTGTTTCCCCGTATGATAAGTCTTTCGCCGCCCTTGGTAAACATCGCGAATTCATCGCCTGTAAACGCGGTTAGCGCTGATAAATCCTTCATACTAACTGTTTTTTTGTTCACAACAGTTCGGCTATCATATTCATTTAAGCTGTCAAGAAGTCTCTGCTGTCTGTTGTTTAACGGCCTTCCAATTTGCAATATTGCGTTTGGGTTTCCTTTTGCGGTATTTCGTTGTTCTATCGGCCTATCTATATTACTTATACTCATGGCTCTTCCTCTTCCTGTTTCTATTATACCATTTTCGGCCGAATTGTCAACATATTTCTCTTTCCATTCCTTGTAGGTCATGGCGTCCGTAATCTCGGTTTTACCCGTCTCCGGATTGCGTATAGCGCGCCCTGTTTTCCTTTCAAGTTCTCGCTGGATATCGTCATCAATATACGGCACGGTCGTACATCTGCAATTCGGATGAAACGGATTCGCGGTAAGTCCCGGCTGATAATCCTTTCTGTCAAAAACCTTTCCGTCCATCTCACCGCATATGCCGCACGTCTTTGCGTCAAGTGCGGCATCGACCTCAAACCTTTCAACATTAAGAGATGCGTATGTATCTCTTGCCGCCTCTGCGGAAACAAATGCGCTTTCGGTATGCACAAGCCGCGCTGCATTGCTTTTTGACGTGTCAAACCGTTTGGCGATCGCTCTTATCGCATCCTCACGCGGTTTTCCCAGCAATACATTTCTGGTAAGCTGACGGGTTACCTCGTCGATCAGAGCATCCTTGTCCGTCCAGATTCTGTCCGAAAACGTTTTTTTATCCGTCGTCCACGGTTTTGACAATACCGTTTCCAATTGCTTTTGGCCGATGCTTGCCATGCTTTGATAGACGCCCATCCCGCTTTGCAATTCAAACGCAGTACGATAATAGGTTTCCTCATACTGAGCAGCAAGATGACGCCTTATTTGCGCCTCCTCACTGGTGCCAAGCCGCTCGGCAATCCCGCGAAGTTCAATTTTCAATGCCTCTAATTTGCTGATATGCACCCTCGCGCTCGCGTTTTCAAGTTCTTTTTCCCAATTATGACGGATTCCGTTTTCTCTGCCTTTTTTTATGTATTCCTCAACCGTCCAATAAAACTCTTTCAGTTCGCCGGAAGAAAGCATCCTGCGCGCCTCCACCATCGACACCGCATTGTTTTTCGCAATTCTCGAATACCAGCCGGATATCTTATCGTCCATCTCCCGAAAAGCAACATCAAGTTCGGTTTCAAGCCTTTTGACAAGCCCTCCGTTGCTATCATGTCTGGCTTTCTCCAATGCCCGGATGCGCTCCTTCCAATAGTCCGCGTGATTCATTGCCTATTCCTCGTTTTTTTCCTTGGGCTTACCAAATGCGCCGCTGTATATGTCTGTGAGCCTGCGCTGCTCCTCCTGCTCGGCCTTGATCCGTTCCATTTCCAGCTTTGCATCCGTAATGTACGGCACCTGGTTAATCAGCGTCTCCTGGGATAACTGCAAGCCGAGTTTTGAGAGCGATTCCATAATTTCTGTCTCGTTGATCAGCATATCCCGATTGAATACAACCTTTACGCTTTCGTTATCATAATCACCTTTCCCTGTGATCCTAAGAAAGGTATTCACAAACGCAAACAATTCCTCAAAGGCTGCCTGTGCCTCCGTCTCAGTATTATTCGCGTCCAAATCAATGTCATTATACATCGACATGATATTCAGCTGGTTTGCATTGCCTCCGATACGGTCGTCCTTTGCGTCATAACTCATCGTGTTTTCTATCATTGCTTTTTTCAGCACTTCCAGTATCGCCTTGTAATTCTCTGCATTGACTTCAATCCGCAACGTCTTAACGTCACCGGTTACACCGTCCACCGTCTCTACCTTTACGCAGCCGCAAGATGCAAGGTTGCGCCGAAATTCCCCCAAATTCTCGCCGGAATAATTAACAAGTATGAGAATCGTGTTTCGCATGTCCTCCAGCATATTGTCCTCAAAATTGGACAAAATGGTGTTGATTGCATCCTGGATTGATTTCACACCGCGGATCAGCGGTGTTTCCTGCGCATCGCGCTTTAGCGCAACAAGGGGAATCCGATCCCATGCAAACGCCTGATCTCCGATCGCAAGATACGGTTCATCCTCACGCTCTGCATCGGGAATCAAGGCGCCGCCCTGCATCACGTAATATTTTGCTCCCTCGCTGTCCAGAACCGTGACCCTTTTGATTGTTCTCTTCTTCCGCCCCTCATACGCGATAACCGGTTCATAAATTACGGCCAGATCAAGTTCGGTATGTTCGTCATCCGACCAAAACGGCAATACATTATAGGACGGCAGCTTTTTAAACCGAAGCTGCCCGTCATCAACATACGGGAAAATCCAGCTTATACCGCCATTGTAGACATCAATGCCGGCATTTTTTATCATTCGCTGAAACCGTTTATTGAAAATCCCTTGCAGCAGTGCGTAATAAGTATCATTCTCGGTTTCAAAGGTGATTGGCCGTCCGAAAAGATAATTTGTCTTTTGGATGACCGCCTTTCGGTATTGGTTGTCCGTGATTCTGGAATTCGGTAGTGCCGAAATCGTAACCTTTTGCCCGTTTTCGCCGATCATTTCACGCCTTTTGTCTAAGATATCCTGTTGGCCGTCATAATAGTTCCAGCCGTCCAGCATTTCTTTTCTTGTTTCTGATTTTAGCCACGCCACAAGCTCATAATAGATGATGTCGATCCGGCTCTTTGCGCTCGCCGCCCCCGCCTCGATGATTTTGATCGCTTGGTTTGTTCCTGCATTGTATTCTATCATTTTCTCTCACCTGCTATTTAAAACTAAACAAATCCGGCCTTTCCGCCTTTTCGGCGATGCCCGTGGTTGCATCCGGGGCATCGTCGTGCTTATTTCTTCCCTCTTTTTGATAGCTTGTCATCGCGTCATAATATTCCGGCCACCGATCCTTCCAGTTCACCGGGTAATAAATATGTGACATAACCCACGTACTGTTTGATAAAATTCGCGCCGCTTTATTCTTGCTCTGGTAAAACCAGTTTATTTTTGTGCGGTTTGAGCCAAGCTGCGAAAGTTCCCGCTCCACATTTCTTGCAAAGCCGCGGCCGCCGTTATTGCTCTCTATATCCGCTTCGTTCACGCCAAAGCGCATCAGACGCTTTGCCGTCTCCGGCTCCGTGATTTCCATTCCGTCTTTTGTATAATACACATCCAGAACATATGCTTCTTTATGATATACGCCATAGATGATGTTACACAGATAATCCGCACCGGTATCCGCCGTGTCACAGTATGACTTCACCGCTGTAAACAACGAATTGCCGTGTTCGTCGGTCGGCAGCGTTTCATAGGTTTTAAACGATGCATAAAGCCGCCCTTTCATATCAATCGGCATTTGCTGGTAATTTGCTTTTGCGATATCCTCGCCCATTGCCCGAATCTTTGCCTGGTAGGATTCCTCAGACAGAATATCACTGCAAAGCATGGAACCGTCCGGATATTGCGCCGGCATCATCACCTGGCGGCATCTCCAGCCCTCTTCTTTAAAGAATTGCATCGCTCGTCCTGCCAAATCCCTCGTCGCCCAGCGCGTCATAATAATAATGATTTTTCCGCCCTCTTCAAGCCTTGAAAGCATGGTATTTACAAACCATTCCCAGTGTTTTTCAAGCAAATCTTCGTTGTGTGCCTCCAATGCGGATTTAATAAGATCATCCAAAATCATCAGATTACAGCCAAAACCTGTCGCGGTTCCGCTCGGCGATGTCGCAAGATAGTTGTTATAGCCGCCCACCAGGCTCCACAGGTTCATCGCGCCGTCCCCGTGCTTGATTTTAACATCAGGAAATATATCCGAATAAACGATTTTATTCGCATCCGCTTTTTTCTCATCAATTGCGTTGCGCACATTCTTGGAAAACACCGTGGATAATGTCTCATTATAGGAACCCGTCATCACCTTTAGCGTCTTATTTTTACCGAGCGACCACTGGGTAAACATTTGCGCTGTCCTCGATTTTCCAAACCGCGGCGGCACATTGATAACGAGAATCCTGTCGTCACCATCCATGAACGTCTGAAACGCTTCACACAACGCTTTTTGATACTCACGCTCCGGTTTATAAAAATCCGGTGCCATCACACGGCAATAATACCAAAACTCACGCCTTGCAAGTTCAATCATCGCCCCGTTTACAATGTTTTTATCCATCTCCGGTCAACTTCTTTAATTCCTCGGTTGTAAGTCCCTCAAACGGATTTCCGCGGCCTACCTCACCGCTCATTTCGACCTGCTGCCTGTCGCGCCATTTTTCGGGCTTTCTGTTTTTCAGCCAAAATATAATAGCCGTCATATTGCCATCAAGCGCCGCCTGATAGAGTGCGTTTTCGACCTCGATGTCCACAACCGCTTTGCTTTTTTTTAGGGCGTCCGAAATGTCCGGGAATTTCCTTTTCCATTCGCTTAGCGTGCTTCTTGATATGCCCATGTTGTTCGCGATCTGATCATCCGTCAAGCCATCTCTTGCCCACGCTGAAATCAACAATAGGCTGTCCGGCTCCAGCCATTCCTCATATTTTCCCTTTGCCATTTCGCAATCACCTCCCATATATTCCCTGCGCCCCGCCCCGCGCGAATTGTTTGGAATATTCTTTTCCCGTATCATCCAATAAAAAAAGCGTCCCCGAAATCGGAAACGCTTCCCGCGCCGCACAAATGTCCTGCACCACTGCGGTTTTCATATTGTATTTGCATTATACACTATATCACAGAAAAAAGTGTCTTTCTATGTCTTTTCATGTCTTTCTGAAAAACTGAGAACATTTTTCAAGCGCACGACCGTGTAATTTTTGGACATATCGCATTTCATACCCGATACTGTCCGCCACATCCTCCCAGGATTTGCAATTGATGTAATATTCCGTGAGCAAGGCGCGGTGGGTACTGTCCGGGAGGCGCGCAATCAGCTGGAGCATTTCCAGCCGGTAATTCGTCAGTTCCTCCATGCGGCGTTCCAGTTCTGCCGCATACTGGCTGTAACTGATAAATTTGTGCTCTGTGCCGTTGCCGCTGCTTGCCTGTACTCTTTCTGTGCCGTAGTTCACCGCGCCGCCGGTTGCCCGGTTTAATGCATCGTCACGCGCCTCTGTCAACGCCTGAATTTCAAATTGTAACCGCCTGCCGTTTTTCAGCCACTCCTTGACCGTCACGCCGTTTCCCCCTTTATGATTTTGCCGTATGCTTTCTGTACCGCCGTTTTGGTTTCTCTTCCAGCGCGATCCGCGGATATCGCTTTTGCTTTTCTGCCCACTGCTGCGGTGTTATGTAAAAGCTGCATGATTCTGTGGCACAGTACAGTTTCAGCAGACAGTCGCATTTTGTCCCGGTATGATGCACGCAGTCGGTTCTGCCGGCGCGGATTGCCTTTACGCATTTTCTCATATGTCAGCCTCCTATGGTTACCGTTATGTTTAATATGGTGGCGGCCAGCCAGTAGATCGCCATCCGCCAGTCCCTAAGGACGGCGTAGACAACCGCCGCCCAGAATTGCAGACTTATCAGCAGAACCGGAAATATGTATTTTGTCATTTTGTTATCCTCGCTTTCAGTTACCTCGTTAAAACCGTATATTTTCGGTATCCCAGTATATGCTCCAACTCCCATATTCGTATAAGTATTTCGTCTTGTCTGTAAAAGTCTGATTTAGCCTTTAATTCATCAAAAAACGGGTATTCTTCTTTTAAATTTCCGCGCCATTTTTCTAGTTCATCCCTTGTATAACGTTCGCATTTGTCGATGTCCATCGTATATCCGTCATATGACCTTTTCGCATCATCGTCCGTTAGTGAACCCCAAAACAGCAACGCGGGTGAAAGTAGCGCTTTGTGTTCCCGGCAAACAATTACATACTGCCTATCCTCACTTACATTCATTTTTTCATCTCCTCCAATTTCCTTTCTGCTTCCGCGCACTCTTCTCCAGTCGGAACATCAACTCTGCTCGAAAACATTTCTTCCCCAATTTTGTTATACTCATTGAATAAAGCATCGAATGTTTTTTGCCATTTTTCATCGTGTTCGTGACCCGCCCCACTTCCTGCGTGCGCCAGTTCATGAGCGAATATCTCCACAGAATCGGTTATTGTCAAATCGGTATCTACAAATATCGTTATATCCCCATCACTTCCAAAGACCGTCAGCCCGTATATCTTTTTTCCATTTTCTTTATCTCTGAGTTTCGGCTCAAAGTATGCAGTGTATTTTATTTCCGGAAATATCCTCTTGAACGCCATATTAAGAATTTCGTACGGGCTGTTTTTTATTATCCACCTATCGTTCATTTCTTCATCTCCTCCAATTTCCTATCTGCTACCGCGCGGGTTGGGAATACCGTTTCCCCGAAATCATGCAACAAATCGTAGTCAAACTCGCACTCTATGATTTCTCGTTTTTGGCAGTCCCTGCAGCTTTTTAAAGTTTCCTCAGAGGAAAGATTGTTATATTTACATCCTCCGCAAGGTGTCGCAATTGCATAAACCTTTGTTCCAACCTTGCACGGCAGCTTTATGCATAAATCATTATCGGCGAAATCGGGGCATTTATTAACCCCTCTATATTGTCTTGCAAACGTACACACTTCACAGTGCAAACAATTCTCACATTTCATTTGTTATCACTCCTGTTCTTTATCCATTTTTGCGCCACAGTTAGGGCAATAATTCATCAATTTGCATTCTCCTTGTCTGTCGGTTTGCGTATAATCATCACAACCGCAATTATTGCATTTATACTGATAATACTCCTTTACACATCCAGCAGCTTCAGCGCCGCCAGTTTCTTTTTCCGCCGCTCCAGGTCGTTGACATCAATCCCCCACGCAGCATAGGCGGCCTCGGTGTTTACGCAGAATCGCGAAAAAATATATTGGATTCCCATATCAACCATTTTCTCCTTAGCAAGTTTTTTCAGCTTGCATACCGTGCTGTTTGAAATGTTCTGCCCAAAGAGCATCCGCACCTCGTCCGTTCCGATTTCGGCGTGTTCGTAGTAGATTCTAAGCTGCATATCGATACTTGCAATCGGCCGCAAATCCGAAATTTTCCTCTTTCTTTGTACATCACAGTTTAATTCCATTTTTTACCCCTCTTTCGCTTCTTTTTCCCATTGCGTTACAATTTCCTCCGCCAGTGCCAGAACCGTATCAGCCTGCGGGCCTGTCCTGGTTCTGGACAAATAGGATGAAAACGTAGCCCGATCCAGACTTTTAAACCCTCTCTTCTGCAACTCTCTGACGATGTCAGTCTGCCGCTTGTCAAGTTCCACAAGCCTTAGTTTAAGTTCCTTTCTATTCATCATTGCTCTTCACCTCCTCCGCATATCAATCAAGCGCGTTTACAAATTTGTTGACATTGTAGGTCGAATGTTGTAAAATTAAGTTGCACACAAAATTTAAACAACCTTCGACCTATGGCGATCATATACGGTTTCGCCGACCGTATACGTTTTACCAAAGCAACCGGTAACGCAATCCGGCCTCGCCTACCGGAGGGGATGCCTGTTATCCGTGCCATGGTTATATTATATCTAAAGTTCTTTAGAAAGTCAATGCGTTTTTCTAAATTACTTTAGAAATAGCGTTTTGCATAAAAAAGAGAGGGTGGCTTTATGAATAATCCACAAAACACGGCAGATTTGATTAAAAGACTTGCCGATTCTACCGGTGTGTCTATAAGTAAACTGTTGTTGGATTGCCAAATGAATAAAAATGCGCTATTCACAATGCAGAATAGTGGGTATTTCCCACGAGTTGAGGCTCTATCTCGCATAGCTGATTACTTTGACGTTTCCATAGACTACCTACTCGGTCGCACTGACGTCCCGGAAGTTAACCGCGGCGATTCTATGCCGCTTGCTGCCTACGGTGAAATAGCCGCTTTCGGCGGTAAAACTACCCGACCTGCCGTGGTTGAGGACGAGTCGGAGACGACCGCTAAAAAATCCCGATAACATAATAACGGCTCCGATGTGAAAGGAGCTATACATGGAAATAAAGGCTTTAGCAAACAAAGTAAAGCGAAAATACAAAGGAAAAATTGGGATAAAAGAAATTACATCAGAACTGGAATCGCATGGGTATAACGTGGTATTTTTTCATACACCGGAGGGGGACAAACTCCTTGAGGCGTACGGATTGTCCACATGCAGGGAAAGCGCCTTTACTTACTGTGGAAAGACAAAGATTGTGTTTGTGGACAATGCTCTCCATAGTGATGATAAAATATGCGTGTTGCTGCACGAATTGGGACACATTCTTTTGGGGCACATCGGCAATGGGAATGCCAAACACCAGAATCTTACAATGTCGGAAATAGAGGCGGACGCCTTTGTTTATGAAATGCAGCAACCGTCCCAAGCGCCGAAAATGGCAATGGGAATCCTTGCGCTGTTACTGGCTCTGACCCTTTTTGCCGGCGCAGCGTTTTATAGCCGGCGCCCCAAAGGCGCATCCCCTGCTTTAGAATCGGAAAACACCTATTCGGCAGAAGTGAGCACCGATGCGGACGCGTATGTCTATCTGACGGGTTCCGGCTCTAAATACCACCGATTCGGTTGTATTTATACAAAAGATAAAACTTGTGCAGCGTTAAAACCGGAGGAGGCAAAGAAATGCTTTGCGCCTTGCGCGGTATGTAATCCTGTACAGTAAATAACATAATACACAAACCAAAGGAGCTGTTATTATGTTATACAACAAAAGGGGTGAAACGAAAAAAGAATACTTGCACGAAAGATAAAATAATAACACGTAAGATAAAAATATTGGGGGATAAAATTATGAAACCAAGAAAAGTCACACCGTATGTCATTCTTTTGTGTATTTCAATCTTCGTACTCTTTATAGCCGAATCCTTCAGCGACATTATGTCTAATCCGGACAGTATTCCGTCAGATTCACCGGAAGAAATCGCAGCCGTTCTGGCGCTCGTGTTTTCTGAGATAATGTTTTTTGTTGGTTTAATCGGGATTATCGTTGTCAGCGCCGGCAATCGTCGGCGCGCCAAAACTTTCAAAAACGTCGATGACGCACAATTAAAATCCCGCGACGATGAAATTGCACGACTTTCCAATGTAGTTTCAGATCTTCAACTTGCCCTGCGGAATGAACAAAAAAAGTATGAAAAAGCCCATTGGGCTTCACATGATTTGGACGTTCTCAAAGAATATATCGAAAATAGCAAGGCGGAGTTAAAAGAACTTGAAACAGAGGTATTGATTAAAACATACGACTTTTCTGATTATGACGGACTTACTTCGGAAGAATGTAAAAATAAACTCTCGCTCTTAAAACTCGAAGAGAAAGAACTCATTAAGTCCGAAAAAGCCGTAATATTAAAATCTGAGCCGCACAAATGTGAAAAGAAAGCTTACAATAACAACACAAAACAAATTTTGCGGTGTTTTAACGCCGAGTGCGATAATATTTTGCTTTCCTTATCAGTCAAAAATATCGATTCTCTACGTGCTAAAATGCAGCGATCTTTTGAGACCCTGAATAAAATATTTGAAGTAGACGGCGTACGCATCGATGTTGCACTTTTAGAAATCAAACTGAATGAACTAAATTTAGTACATACAGCAGCGCTGAAAGCCGAGGCGGAACGCGAAGAGCAAAAAGCGATTAAGGCTCAAATGCTGGAAGAAGAAAAGGTTCGCCGTGAAATCGAAAAGGAAAAACAAAAACTCGAAAAAGAAGAACACCAGTTTAAGAACGAAATATCAAAGCTGATGAAATATATGCAAAAGGCATCTGATATTGAAAAGCAGCTTTATATCGACAAGATAAACGAGTTGGAGGAAAAACTCAAACTCTTGGAAAAAGACAGAGAAAATGTATTGGAACGCGAACAAAATACAAGAGCCGGTTTTGTTTACGTAATCTCTAACATCGGCTCATTCGGCGAAAACGTCTACAAAATAGGCATGACGCGCCGTCTGGAACCGATGGATAGGGTAAAAGAACTCGGCGATGCCTCCGTTCCGTTTGAATTTGATGTTCATGCCATGATATTTAGTGAGGACGCGCCCAAACTCGAAAATATTCTCCATGAAACCTTTAGAAAATACCAGGTCAATAAGGTAAATAACCGAAAGGAATTTTTTAAAGTGCCTCTTGAGGAAATCGAAACGGTTGTAAAGGAAAATCATAATGCAACGGTCGCATTCACCATGGTTGCCAAAGCCGAGCAGTACCGAGAAAGTCTCCGCCTTGCAGAAAAATAATCAATAACACGTTAGTATTAGCAAATGACCTTGCTATTTATAAAAATAAACGATTATGACACTTTTTGTCCATCAAAATCTGGTATTATTTGCTTATCTTATAGAAATAACAATTTATTTGTTGACATTATTACATATAAGTAATATAATGGATAAAAAGCGTTGATTGTTACCAATACGTCTAATACAGGCAGGTGATAACGCTTTGAATAATTCCTTTGAGTCCGCACTATCAAATATTCTCGAAACGATATCGGGCACATACAAAATAATACAACATGTCGATTTATCGAAAGATTTGTCCGGGATTCTTTCCGGATGCGGTCAGGTTGAAAAATTTTTGCATCTGTTTGCAAATCAGTGCAGCCAACTTTCTCAAATCGGTAAATCGATGACACAGTGGAATCCAAAGAAATTTGAAAGATTAAAGCATGTTGATATCGAAATGTATTCCATGCATATCAAACTCGAGAAGAACATACGTATATTGTATACTTTTAACGGAGACACTATCATTATGTTTTTGTGCGCTTTTGACGAAAAATCCGGAAAGAAAGCAACAGATTATACCAACTATATTCCGCTTGCCAAAAAGCGTCTGGCAGAGTGTTTAGAAAAGGAGAATGAGTCATGAAAAGAACATCATCACTTGAAACATTATTCAAAACTCTTGCAAGCAGCCTTTCCATAGCTACGCTGAACTCTATCCGACTGCTTACCAAGATATCGACGAAAATTACTATGTCAAGAATTGATAAGAAGATGAACCAAACGCAGTTTGCCAAGTTTATGGGGGTTTCGCAGGGAATGATTTCTAAATGGGAAAGCGGCGATTATAACTTTACCATAAAACAACTATGTGAAATCTGCGAAAAGTTAGAGCTCACTCCAAATATCGAGTTTCAATCCCAAAATTCCGCAACAGAGTATACTCCGAGATTCGATGCTTCCATCGATCTTCGGAAAGTTGAAAACGGACAAGCAAAGCTAACGATTGAATCTGTCCTAGAAATGGCGGCGTAACGTTATGGAAAAAATGAAAAATTATGAATCCCCATTTACATTCATAAATAGCAATGTAAAAAAACTAAATATTGAAAACCATTTAACCGGGGCCAAGTTTGACGAACCGCCGGAGCGTGGGTTTTCTATGGATTATAGCCTGCATTCTCTCCCCGGAACCGAAGAAGAGTATTTCGGAGTTGTTCAGTTGTGCTTTCAAATAATACTTTCTTACCGCAACGAGCAGCTTTTGAAGTTTGATGCAGAAATTTTCGGCCTATTTAAATGCGGAAAGAAAGATTTGACAAAGGACAATTTTCAAAACATGCTCGAATACAACGGCGTAACCGCTCTGTACGGTATTTCTCGCGGTATTTTCACTTCCATTTCGTCCGTGGCATTTCCTGATGAAGTAATCCGACTTCCTATGCTGAACATCGCACAGATTGTCCGCGAAAAACACGAGCACGATGAAAAAAACAAATCTTAGTTTTGAGGGTATATAGTTACTCTACATAAGAGATAATACGCCCTTTGGAAGTAGTCCTCCCACCATACGGGAAGTGACGAAACCTTGGGCTTTTTATTTACAAAAGATAAGGGGGATTAGGAATGGGAGATGCAATAAAAACCGCAATTTTGATTGATGGAGGATATTACAGAAAGAGAGCGAACCATCTTTTTGGAGAAAAATCTCCGGAGGAACGTGCGGAAGAAATGGTAATAACACCTAAGATAAAAATTGGGGAATAAAATTATGATATTTGTTGACATACGTATAAATACGTGTTATAATATAGTCACGAGGTGAGATAATGACATATAATGAACTAAAGCGGCTGCTTAAAAAGAATCATTGCGAACTTTACTCTAACGGTGCCAATCACGATATATGGATAAACAAAACGAACGGCCGAAAATTTGTTATAGGCCGTCACGGATCGCAAGAGGTTAAGACGGGCACATACAAAGCAATATTAAAACAAGCAGGCATTCAATAAAACGGCCTTTATCTCACAAAATATTACAAAGAGGTGACTGGTATGTCAAAATATATTTATCCCGCAATTTTTCAAGAACAGAGCGAGGGCGGCTATACGGTTATATTTCCGGATATACCCGGTTGTATTACGCAGGGCGAAACGATGAACGAAAGCATTGAAATGGCAGAGGACGCGCTGTGTCTGATGTTATATGACACCGAGGTATCGGGGGAACCTATTCCAAAGCCCTCAAATCCTTCTGATATAAAAACTGACAAGAATAGTTTTATCGCATTTGTAAACTGTGACACACTGAAATACCGAAAACTCAAAAGCAATAAATCCGTAAAGAAAACGCTGACCGTTCCGCAATGGTTAGATGAACTCGCAACGTTGGAAAATATAAACTTTTCACAGGTTCTTCAAAATGCATTAAAAGAACAGCTTCATATTTCAAATACGCATTAAATCACCGCCTCATCATACGGAAAGTGACGAACCCATGGGGCTTTTCATTTACCGGGAAGGGAGAACTTCGCAATGCCTATATCAAAAGCAGCGGGCAGCAAGGACAGAAAGCAGAAATACCGGGTCAGAGTGAATTATATCGACGCCCTTGGCAATTATCGCCAGGTTGAGCGCACAGCTTACGGCGCCGCGGAGGCAAAGGATCTTGAAATGCGAATCCAGCACGAGATCAAGAAAGAGCCTCCTACCGTCCGGATGAGCGTACAGGCACTCTATGACGAATATGTGAAACCTGCGGAAAACGAATTGCGCGAAACCTCCTTTGAAAAAAATAAACAAACATTGCGCGACCATGTTCTTCCGTATCTCGGCAGTACTTCGCTTAAAAAGCTGACTGCCCCCGTCCTACAGGATTGGAAAAACAAAATTGACGCTTATGAGTTTGTTACAAAGAAAGGCCCTTGCAAATTGGCGCTACGAACCAAGCAGAACATTTTCAGCTGCTTTCGCACGCTGCTAAATTACGGCGTTAAAATGGACTACATGTCGCAGAATCCTTTAAAAAAGGTCGGGAATTTCAAATCCGGCAACGAAAAAAAGAAGGAGATGAACTACTACATGGTAGATGAATATAAACGTTTTATACATGCCGCCCGTGAAGCGGCGGAAAATAGTCCCAATATTACCGACTGGGATTTTTACGTATTCTTTTCCATCGCGTTTTATACAGGCCTTAGAAAAGGAGAAATCCATGCGCTGAGGTGGTCGGATATTGATGGAAAATATTTATCGGTTTCGCGAAGCATTACGCAGAAGCTGAAAGGTGAGGACAGAGAAACGCCGCCAAAGAACAGATCCTCTATCCGCACTTTGCAAATTCCAAAGCCGCTATTGGATATCCTGGCCGAACACAAAAAACGATATGAGAGCGCGCCGGATTTTACGAACGATTTCCGCATCTGCGGCGGCAAGCGGCCGTTGCGTGATACATCTGTCCAAAACGCAAGCGCGAGATTTGCCAAAGCTGCCGGCGTGAAAAAGATACGAATTCATGATTTCCGGCATTCCCATGTTTCACTTTTGGCAAATGAGGGGATTAACATTCAGGAGATCGCGCGGCGCCTGGGGCATGCGAATATCGAGATGACGTGGAATACATACTCTCATCTGTACCCCCGTGAAGAAGAACGGGCAGTTGAAATTTTAAATAAAATCGTTTGATTGAAACCGCCTGATTTCATCCCCGAAAAATCCCCGAATTTTTTGAAAATCGCCTTTTTGAAGATGGTTTTCAAAGACACGAACAAACACAAAAATAGTTAAAAACCGCATAAAAACGTGTGCTTTAGAAAGCGACAGCGAGCGCAAAGAGGCGCAAAAAAGTATAAAATCATTCCAGTCACTCCGACCATACCGAGAGTTCTTATAGGATTTGAGATATTCTATAAACACTCTCGGTTTTTTATTGTCTTTAACAGGCACGCGGATAGCTTTCACAGCTCACCGTCCATACTGATTATTTTTTTATTATTCCTTTTTGCAGTATTCAGAATATCCTGTGCTACAAGTATATTCCGTGAAAGACTGCAT
>OLOI01000829.1_pt1 | contig 29451 bp, 23 predicted proteins | sample 1672131 | NCBI WGS metagenome assembly OLOI01 (sample SAMEA3136651, study PRJEB25190) | human gut metagenome
ACGACTCGCAGGCCAGATTGCAGGGTATGAACGCACGGTTCAACTCGATAGACCCCCTTGCAGGGGATACGCCCCACGTAAGCCCGTATGTCTATTGTGCCGGGAATCCTATTTTTCGCATAGATCCCACTGGTTTGGCATCCGAAACGCCCTATCATTATAATTGGGAAACCGGCCAATATGAAGATGCAAACGGGCACGGTGTCGTTTGGGGCACAGTTTGGTATTACTTAAAATCTTCGGCAAATGAGTTTGTTGAAAAACAAGTACAAAAATTTGAATCTCGCTTGGACAATGCGGTCAATAACGGAAGTGTTGCGACTGCATCCGTAGCTATGACTGCCGAATTTATTTTTGGAATTGGCCCCGATAAAAGAAATTTCGACGAAGAGCATATCATGACCCAATCGCTAAAGAACTCATATATGACAAAAATAGCATTACGAAAATTCTGGGCAGCATATTCAACAGGTCATACTCCTACTCATTACAGAGTGGATTGGGGGCCAGTCGGGCTTTTTTATGAAACAGGCGTTATCAGTGAGGCATGGCATGACAGGGGATTCTCAACCCCTCAGTTTACCGGAACAGCTACTTACTTTTTTAATATTAACGGAAATAACTTAAATATTACAGTCAAAGACGATAAAAACGAGCGTTCTCTATTATTTCACTTTCCAGGCACAGACCGTCACATACGGGATGAAAACAAATTCATGGGAAAAACATCTCAAAGTTACACTTTCTCAGTACCCTTATCGGAGATACCCCAATTAATAAACTAAATAATTAATATGAAAAAAATTATTTTTCTTTTTTTAATCTCCTGTTCTGTTGTATCATGTCAATACAATTGGCCTATTACAGCAGGATATATAATCACATCTGATATTCCGATGCCAGATTCTTGTGATACTAAATTCGGAGTTTTAATTTATAAAAATGATTACACGGAATACATTGCCGGCTCAATTAAACATGTCTATTACAACGATAAAATTATTGTGGCGCAACAAGACTCTCCGGCACAGCCTACATGGTATATTATCCAACCCCGGGAATACGATTATTTGAACGGCGCATGGGATGACAGGATCATAGGCCCAGTCAGCACCGAACAACGCGACAGCGTACTGAGAAAGGCGAACATCCGCATGCAAGACCTACGGCATAACGATTACACGACATGGCGCTTCCCCAAGGATTAAAATGGTCACCTCGACAGACGTCCGGGGTAACGGATACTTGTATATCGGAAGCGTCCGTTACAGCTTAGACTCGGCAAAGCCCGCATTCGAGAGCGCTCCCTTTGCCATGGGACGCATTGGCAGACTGGGTGAAGAATACGATACCCGCTATTTCCTGAACGACCATCTGGGGAGCGTGAGGGCGATCGTAAACCAGAACGGGGTCGTTACTGCTGAATACGACTACATGCCATACGGCATGCAGCATAAAAACAGTTCTTTGGCAACGTCGGACGATAACACGTTCCGATACAACGGAAAAGAGTTCCTGTCCAGGTTCTGCGTCGACCTATACGACTCGCAAGCCAGATTGCAGGGTATGAACGCACGGTTCAACTCGATAGACCCGCTCGCAGAAAAATATTTTCCGGTCAGTCCGTATGCTTAACAGCTCCGGATACTTTCACAGCCTCCGGAGCGGTTCTATTATACCCGCCCGGGTCGAACGCGACCTGAATCACGGCCTGAACGGGAACATGCGGAGCTTCGAGCGGTACACGGCGACAGACTGTACAAATATGTCTACCATTTAGACGGCAACCTGCTCGTCCATGTAAAAAGCCACCCGGGCCCGCAAGACGAACCCGGGTGTTTCAGCGATCGGGATATACCCTACCGGGTACTGAACTTGTAGACACAGACATGGCGGTAGCGCTGGCCGGGGCCGAGCACCGTCGAGGGGAAGCCGGGATGGTTGGGGCTGTCGGGGAAGTGCTGGGTCTCGAGCGCCAGCGAAGCGCGGCGGCCGTAGGATTTGCCGCCCTTGCCGACCAGGGAGCCGTCGAAGAAATTACCGCCGTAGAACTGAATGCCCGGTTCGGTCGTCCAAACCTCCATATAACGCCCCGCAGCGGGTTCATAGACCGTAGCCGCCAGCTCCAGGTCATGGGCGCTCCTGCGCGACAGCACCCAATTGTGGTCGTAGCCGTGGCCGTGGCGGAGCTGTTCGAAATCGGCATCGAGGCGCGACCCGATCGGTGCCGGACGGCGGAAATCCATAGGCGTGCCTTCGACGGGCATCAGGCGGCCGGTGGGGATGAGCGTCGAATCGACGGGCGTGAAGAAATCGGCTGCGATCATCAGCTCATGATCGTTGATCGGCGGCCCGCCCGCCCCGTGCAGGTTGAAGAACGAGTGGTGCGTGAGGTTGACGACCGTACGGCGGTCGGTCGTGGCCTCGTGTGTGACGACGAAGCTGTTGTCGTCGGTCAGCTCGTAGGTCATCGTAACCTTCAGGTTCCCGGGGTATCCCTGATCGCCGTCGGGCGAGAGGCAGGCCAATACGATCTTCTGCGGCGTCACCTCGACGACATCCCACACAACCATGTCGAAGCCCTTGGCACCGCCGTGCAGGCTGTTGGGGCCGTCGTTCAGGGGCAGCGTATACTCCTTCCCGTCGAGCGTAAAGCGCCCTGCGGCGATACGGTTGCCGTAACGGCCGATGGTGGCGCCGAGGAACCGCTCTCCGGTTTGATCGACGTAAGCGCCGAGATTGTCGTGCCCCAGCACGATGTCCGCGAAATTGCCGTCGCGGTCGGGCACCCATAATTCGACGACGCGGCCGCCGAAATTGGTCACCGTCATCTCCAGCCCGCGGGCATTCCTCAACGTGTAAAGGTCGGTCGCCTTGCCGTCCACCGTGGAGCGGAAGGCGGCACGCGAGACCTGCGAATGCCGCGCGGAGCCGCATCCGGAAAGCATTCCTGCCATAAAAAATACGATTAATAAGTTCTGTTTCATTTTATTCGGGTTCGGGAGCCCCCGCCCGGGGCCGACGGCGCCTGCCGCCGGGCAGGGTGCTGTCAGTCGGTTACGACGGGGATGCGGATCAGCGTGAACGAGTGCGCCGGGAAGGCATAGGTGAACCGGTCGCCCCGCGCCTGTGCCTCTTTGGTCACGGTTTTCACGGCCTGACGGGTCATCGAGTTCTCGGCCTTGATGTCGGGGCCGTTGACCTCGTATACCGTCGCCTTGCCGTCGAAACGTCCTGTCTGGCAGAGGATGTCGGTCGTGATGGCCTGCTCCCGGTGGCGGTTGGTGACGTTCACGATCACTTCGCCGGCCTCGTTGTCATAGGCCGCCGATACGTCGAGGTAAGGGATCCGCTCCCCGCCCAGCGCATAGGTGTCGCAGTCGACGAAGGTGTCGAGCGACGTGCCGTGGCAATGCGTGGCGAAGAGCTGCAACGGGTAGAAGATCGTCTGGTACCACGAACCTTCCTTGGTGGAGAAGATCGGGGCGATGACGTTGACCAGCTGCGCCATGTTGGCCATCTTGACCACATGGGCGTTGCGGACGAAGATGTTGAGGAAAGTCGATACCACCAGCGCATCTTCGAGGTTGTAGACCTCCTCGTTGCCCTCCTCGCCCTTGGCGCGGTACCATACGTTGTACTCGTCGAAGGCGATGTAGATCGGATCCTTGCGTTCGGCCTTGGTCATCGCCTCGGCGATCAGTCCCTCGGTGATGCGGATAGCCTTCTCGGCGAAGCGCGTCGTGGCCATGAACTTGTAATAATCGTTGCTCCGGTTCTCGACGTAGTTATGCAGGGCGATGTAGTCGGCGTGATTCTTCAGATACTCCAGCACGGTACGGTTCCAGTCGATCCAGTTGCCGTTGTAGTCGCTCGACCCGGCCACGACAAGTTTGATGTCCCGGTCGATCCACTTCATCAGCTTGGCCGTCTCGAGGGCGAACTTGCCGTAATCCTCGGCGTTCTTGTGCCCCATCTGCCACTGGCCGTCCATCTCGTTGCCCAGGGCCCAGTATTTCACCTTGTGGGGTTTCTCGTAGCCGTTACGGCGGCGCAGGTCGGACCAGTAGGTGCCTTTCTCGACATTGCAGTACTCGACCCAGTTGCGAGCTTCGTCCATCGTCCCCGTGCCGAGGTTCACGCAGAAATAGGGCTCGGTGTCGGCACGGCGGCACCACTCGACGAACTCATCGGTGCCGAACGCATTGCTCTCGCGGAAGCCCCATGCCAGGTCGATGCGCGTCGGGCGCCCGGCCTGCGGGCCGATGCCGTCCTCCCAGTGGTAGCCCGAGACGAAGTTGCCGCCCGGCCAGCGCACCAGCGATGTGCGAAGCGCCCGCGTCGCTTCGAGCACGTCCCGGCGGTAGCCCTTCTCGTCCGAAAGGGGCGATCCGGGCTCGTAAAGCCCGCCGTAGATGCAGCGGCCGAGGTGCTCGACGAAGTTGCCGTAGATATTCCGGTCGATTTCGCCCTTTTGGCGTTCGATGTCGACCTTGATTCGGGCATTGCCCGTTTTCCCGCGCGCCCAAAGCCCGCCGGGGATCAGCACGACGGCCACGAGCGCCGCCAGCATGGTTCTTTTCAGATTCATAGTCTTCGGTTTTTCAGGGTTATTCATCCAGCACCACGATCGTATAGGAGTAGGGCGCTATGTCGACAGTCTGCGCAGCCCGGGCCGGCAGTTCCCGCCCGACGGGGGCGATGCGGCGCGGCTCTTCGGGGGTGTTCACCGCGTCGAGGTCGCCCGAGAGCGAAACCATGCGGGCTTGGGAAACCTTCCTCATCCCGTCCACGCGCAGGCCCACACGCAGCGGCTCGGCACCCGTATTGGCGATGTGGAGCACGACGCTCCCCGCCTCGCGGCTGCGGGTTGCCGTCACGTCGAGCACCCCGTCGGCGCCCTCGACCCCGCAGCCGACCGTCAGGGGACGGTGGTGTGCCGCAGCCATCTGCTGCGCATAATAGGGGGGCATCCCCCACACCTGGGACGGGGTGAAGAAAACCTGCCCCTGATCCCAGCCGTTGTCGTTTTGCCGGTAGGGTTGCAGGGCATTGGCCGCGCAGGAGGTCAGCACGAAGTCGCCCATGCGGCGCACGGCGTTCTGAAGCGTGACGTGTCCCAGCACGCGCTGCATGTCGTGGCGGTTGCCGTTCTCCTCGAAGATGGCGCATTTCATCGTGGTGGAGGGGTTCCACCTGAGGAACAGCTCGCGCATACGGCGCAGTTCGGCCTCGACCTCCCGGCCGCTGGCGAGCTGGTCGGCCCACGGATGGTAGTCCCAATAGTCGGCTTTGCCGTCCAGGGCACGGAACGTGCGTTCCATGCTCGGCGAATCGGCACGCCACCACGCCGTGGAGATCAGTTTCACCGACGGGTCTTTGCTCTTGATGGCGTCGTGCAGCAGGTTGAAGCGCTCGACATAGTGGTCGTATTCGTCGGCACGGTCGCCGTTGAAGAGCACCTCCTCGTTGCCGATGCCGATATATTTCACGCCGTAAGGCTCGGGGTGGCCGTTCTCGGCACGCCGGCGCCCCCACTCCGACGTCACCGGGCCGTTCAGGTACTCGATCATGTCGGCCATATCCTGGGGCGTCTCTTCGATATTGACCGCAAAGGCCGCCGTGAAGCCCGCCTTCTCGCAGAATTGCAGGAAATCCTCGATGCCGAAGCCGTTGGTCGACCAGCGGTACCAGTGCCCGTGGTAGGGCGGCCGCTTGTCGCGGTCGCCGATCATCTTCTTGAAGCGGTAGCCCGAAATGTTGATCATCGTACCGCCGTAACGCAGGAAGGTCAGCCCCTGGTCGACCATCGCCTGCCCGATGTCACCCCGCAGCGGCAGGCCGCGGAAGCGGTCTTCGCCCGTGGACATCAGCGTCACCTGATCGGCCTGCACCCTGCCGGGGCGGTCGAGGTAGAGGGCGAAGCGGGCATCCCCGTCCGCGGCGGCGGCAGTCAGTTCGAACGGAAATTTCTTCCAGGCCGCACCGATGCCCGTGATACGCTGCGAGGCATATTCCTTCGTGCCGTCGGCACTCTGCAACGCCACGACCACATCGCCCGACCCGCGCAGGTAGAGGCGCCCTTCGAACATCTGCCCCTTGCGCACGGCAATGCCCCAGCGGTTCAGTCCGGCATTGGCGATGCCGACGGTTCCCGTCCCGGAGACGAATTCCACGCTCTGCGAGCATGCGCCGTTATAGGCGTCCCCCGCCTCGTGGCGGTAGGCAGCCACGGCACCGCCCGTCGAAAAGGCGTCCCACTGCCGGCTGACCTGCACGGCCGGCGTCGTGCGGAACACGAGTTTGCGCGACGCAGCGTCGGCCGTAACCTTCACGTTACGGAACCGTGCCTCGGAATTCCACGTACGCAGGGCGACCCTGCCCCTGGCCAGCACGGGATCGTCGTCCTCGGCACGGAGCACGCAAGCCCCGTTCAGGAAAACCTGCAACGTGCGGCCGTCGGTCTTGAATCCCAGCCTGTTCCATTGTGCGGGGTCGCACGACACGGCAGCATCGGCGATCGGCGTGAAATTGTTCTTATGCTTGCCCAGCACAACCTTACGGCCGTCGGCCGCAAGGCTTATCTCGTAGCCGTGGAAATTGTCGGCGCCGTTGCCCGGCTCCGAAACCCCGGCCAGCAGGCCGGCATTGTCGCCACCGCCGCCGCGGGTGAATTTCAGTTCGGTCTCGACCTCGCCCGCAGCCATCTCCAGCGGGTCATAGACCAGCTTGGCGCCCGCATGGGCAGCACAGAGCAGCTCGTCGCCGGCAACCTGCCACTCCCCTTCGTAGGCCGAGCAGTCATCGAAAAGGGGGTTGGGCACGGGCTCCTCGAAACTCTCGCCGAAGATCCGCTGGTCGTAAAGGCCTCCGTAAATCTCGTGGTTGACGTCTTCGATGCAGGCCCCGTAAAGCCAGGGGGTGACGCTGCCCTCGACTTTCGACGCATCGACCGTGATCGTGGCGTCCGTTGCGCCGCCCGCACAGGCGGCGGCCATGGCGGCACACAAGGCCGCGAGGGGAATTTTTTTCAGGGAACGGTTCATATGTCCGGGTTTTTATTTTACCAGTTCTTTCTGTATCTGTTCGAGCGATTTGTCCTTGGTCTCGGGGAGCTTTATCGCAAAGATAAGGCTGCCGAGGGCAATAAGCGCGAAAAATCCGAAGATATAGGTGCCGCCGACCGAAAGGAAGACGGGGAAGAACCACGACAGCAGCGCCGACCACACCCAGTGGGTCATGCTGCCCAGCACCTGCCCCTTGGCACGCACCGAATTGGGGAAGACCTCGGAAATGACCACCCAGATCGTAGCGCCCAGCGACACGGCGAAGAAGGCGATGTAGCCCATCAGGCAGACGAGCATGTAGTAACCTTCGAAGCGTTCGAGCCAGAACCCGCGCGCCACGAGCACCAGCGAGACGAACATCCCCACGGCACCTACGCCGATGAGCTTCTTCCGCCCCACCTTGTCGATGAGGAACATGCCCAGCATGGTGAACGTGAGGTTGGTGATGCCGATCATGATCGACTGCATCATCGCCCCCTCGCGGAAGACGCCCGACATCTCGAACAGGCGCGGCGCATAGTAGAGGATGGCGTTGATCCCCGTGAGCTGGTTGAACGTCGAGATGAGGAACGCCAGCAGGATGGGGATGAAATATTTTTTCCGGAAAAGCCGCTCGCCCGTATCGCCCGCCCCGGCGAGCGAGGCGCGGATCTCGGCCATTTCGGCTTCGACATTCTCGCGCGTGGTGCGTTCGAGTACACGGCGCGCCTCGGCGTCACGGCTGCGGATAAGCAGCCAGCGGGGGCTTTCGGGCACGGTCATCAGCAACAGGCCGAAGGCCAGTGCCGGGACGGCCTCGATGCCCAGCATCCACTGCCAGTCGTGGGGAATCCCCACGATCCAGTAATTGGTCAGGTAGGCGATGACGATGCCCAGCACGATGTTGAACTGGAAGAAGGCCACGAAACGCCCGCGCCAGTGCGACGGGGAGATCTCGGCGATATACATCGGCCCCACGACCGACGAGGCGCCGACGGCCAGCCCGCCCAGGAAGCGGAAGAACATGAACGAATACCAGTTGACGATCACGGCACTGCCCACGGCCGAGATCAGGTAGAGCCACGCGATCACCTTCAGCGAGCGCAGGCGCCCGTAGCGTTCGGCTGGGCCGCCGCAGACCAGGGCGCCGACGATGGTGCCGATAAGCGCCGTGGCGATCGTGAAGCCGTGCGCGAAGTCCGAGAGCGCATAGATCCCCTGGATCGCCTTTTCGGCACCGGAGATCACGGCCGTGTCGAAGCCGAACAAAAGGCCGCCGAGCGAAGCGACGAAGGCGACATAAAACATGAAGCCTTTAACGGATGTTTTCATATCAGGTCGGATTAGTTGGTTTTCAGTTTCGGTTCACGCCGGTTCAGAGGCCGAATTCGATCCGGTTGATCACATGGTTCTGGTAACATTCGTCCAGTTCGACGAAATAGCCGCTCCAGCCCCAGACGCGCACGATCAGGTTGCGGTGCCGCTCGGGATGCACCTTGGCGTCGAGCAGCTTTTCGCGGCTGACGGTATTGAGCTGCAACTGGTGGCCGCCCAGGGCGATGTAGGTCTTGACGAGCATGCCCAGTTTGCGGACGCTCTCCTCGTTGTTGAAGACCGACTGGTCGAACTCGAGGGTCAGCGGCCCGCCGTTGACCACATCCTCCAGTCGCGGTTTGGTGAAGGATTTGATGACCGATACGGGCCCGCGCTGGTCGATGAACAGGCTCGGCGAATAGTTGGCGGGGATCATCTCCCCGGCACTGCGGCCATCGGGCGTGGCACCGAGGCCTGCGGCATGGAAAACATAGTACATGGCCGTACCGGTGCCGGCGCGGTAGATGCCGCCCCGCTCGTTGCGGCGCCCTTCGAGCGCACGTGCGAACGATGCGAGCAGGTCGCGCCCGATGGAGTCGGCATAGTCGTCGTCCTGCCCCATCTTGGGAGCCTCCCGCCGCAGCAGGCGTTGTAATTCGGGTGCGCCGCGGAAGTCGTCCTCCAGCGCCGAGAGCAGCGTCGGGGCATCGAAACGGCGCTCCTCGAAGTAGAATTTGCGCAGCGCCGCCAGCGAGTCGGCCGCCGTGGCAATGCCCGTGCCGTGCAGGCCGTAGTTGTTGTAGCGCGAGCCGAGCGAAATGTCCTGCGCCCGTTCTATGGTGCCGTCCATCAACAGCGACATCATCGGTGCGGGGGCGATGTAGAGGTTGCGGTGCTTGCGGCAGATGGCGTCGGCCTTTTCGGCGATCTTCCGCTCTACACGGCCGTAGAAGGCCGCATAATCGGGGCATTGCTCCAGTTCGGGCAACACCTCGCGCACGCAGCCGATGAGCGACACGGCGTCGATGTTGGGGATGTCCATCGCATGGTTGGGGATGATGAACTCCCAGCAGGCGGCCACGACATAATTGCGGGCGTCCTGCTCCGAGTACCCTTTCTTCATGAGCCCCGGGACGATCACGTCGTCGTTGCTGTACTGCGGGAATCCCAGCCCCTTGCGGGTGAGCTGCGACCCCAGGAAGAAGATTTCGTCGGGCGTATCCGCGTCGACGCGGATGTTGATCTTGGGGTCGATCAGCTCCAGTTCGCAGCTGGCCCGCAGGCACATCTCCGAGAGGCGGTTGAAAAGGTAGTCGCCGTTTGCGGCGCGGCCGCCCAGCACCATGCTCTGGCCGTTGTCGCCCTGCTGCATACCGGGATAGAGGTCGCTGTCCTTGTTGCATGCGAGGAAGAACTCTTCCACCAGGTCGAACGCCTCCTCCTCGGTCAGCACGCCGCTGTCGATGTCATGGCGGAAATAGGGGTACATGTACTGGTCGAAACGCCCCAGCGTATTGTGGTAATTGCCGGCCTCCCAGATCGCGAAATGGAGGATGCGCAGCAGTTGCAGCGCCTCGCGCAGCGACCGGGCGCCGCGCGTACGCACGGCCTCGAGCACTTGGGCCGTATCCGCCTGCCCCGCCTCGCGGGCATGGGCGGCGTAACGCCCCGTAAGCTCCTGCACGGCCTCGATGCAGAGCGCCACCGACCCCAGGAAGATACGCTGTTCCTGGTCGAGCGAATCGTCCGCCAGGCGGGAAGCGATTTCGGCCTTCCGGGCATCGAGCCCAAGGCGGATGGTGGTTTCGTAGTCGGGCGATATGTTGCAGACCGTCCCGCGCTCGTGGATGTAGTGCGACGCCTTGATCCCGTCCCACTCCTGCGGGGTGAAGATTTCGGGCACTTCGGTAACGGTGCGGGTGAATACGATCTTCTCGCCCGGCAGGATCACGGGCTGTTCGGCACGCATCAGGGCTGCGAGCATCTCCGCCGAGCGCCTCACGGGCGGCATTCCGGCCGCTGCAAACCCGATATTGAGGTTGTCCAGCCCGAGCCGGGCCGGGGTACGGCGCAGGACATGGTGCTCTTTGCGGAGGATATAGCCGCGCAGGTTTTCGATTCTGGGATTCATTGTATGAGTGTTTTAAGATTGTAGTCGCTGAAAACGTCGTGGACACGGGGCTCCGCCCCGGTATCGAAACCGGGGGCATACGTCCGGCCGATCATGGCGTACTTCGCCCCGGCGGTCTTGTGGTAGCGCAGGATCTCGACCCGCTCCAGCCCCGGGGCATCCTTAATCAGCAGGCAGGTCTGCAACATGTTCTCCCGCGTATCGTTCACCCCGGGGATCAGCGGGATGCGAACGACGAACGGCCGGCCCGAAGTGCACAGCCATGCCAGGTTGCGCAGGATGGGGGCATTGTCCACCCCCGTCCAGCGGCGGTGCTGCACCGGGTCGGCGTGTTTCACGTCGAACAGCACCAGATCGGCGTGCCCCGCCACCCGGCGGAAAACATCCGGCGCGGCATAGCCACTCGTCTCGACGGCCGTATGCACCCCCGCGGCCTGCAACGCGGCAAGCACCTCTGCCGCAAATGCGGCCTGCAGGAGCGGCTCGCCGCCCGTGAGCGTCACACCGCCGCGGTTCATGGCGTATACCGCCTTGTTGCGCAGCAGTTTGCCGGCCAGCTCCCCCGAGCAGATCGCGTACCCGCACATCGTGCGGCCGTCGCGGCGATCCATATACTGCGGCTCGGGGGAAATGCCCTCGGGATTGTGGCACCAGGCACAGCGAAGCGGGCACCCTTTCAGGAAAACGGTGGTGCGGATACCCGGCCCGTCGTGTATGGCGAACTCCTCGATGCTGAAAACGATCCCTTTCTCCATTGCGCTGTGTGATCTTTTGGGCAAATATAAATAAAATTTCGTCATACTGGTACGAACTGGTATGATTTTTTTTTATTTTTCGTACCGGTTCGTACCGATATTACCCGATTTTACGTATATTTGCACGACATTGCGTGTGCAAAGCCATGAAAAACAACGAATCGAAATACAAACAGGTCGTCAACTTCGTCATCGACGGCATCGCCGAAGGGAAGCTCCAGAAGGGGGACTGGATACCCTCGATCAACGAATTCCGCGAGAATTACCACCTCTCGCGCGACACGGTATTCGCCGGGCTGAGCGAACTCAAATCGCGCGGCATCATCGCCTCGACGCCCGGCGTGGGCTACTACATCGCCTCGGCGCGAATCCCCTCGGAACAAAATATTTTCCTGCTCTTCAACGAATTCAACGAATTCAAGGAAGACCTCTACAACTCGTTCATGGAGCACGTCGGCAAAGGCGTAAGCGTAGACCTCTATTTCCACAACTACAACCGCAGGGTCTTCGACGCGCTGGTGACCGACGCCAACGGCAAATACACCACCTATATCATCATGCCGGGCAAGTTCACCGGCATCGGGCCGCTGCTCGAAAGCCTCTCGGGGCGGGTGTTCCTGCTCGACCACTTCCACCCCGAACTGCTGGGCAGGTATTCGTCCGTGGCGCAAAACTTCGAAAAGGACACCTACGAGGCGCTCTGCCACGGGCTGCGGCATATCCGCAAATACGAACGGCTGCTGATGGTGCAGCACGAAAAAAAGGAGCCGCAGGAGCGCTACGACGGACTGGTGCGCTTCTGTGCGGAACACGGGTTCGGGCACGAATACCTCGCCTCGATCCGCGACCGCGAAATCCGCGAAGGCGACCTGTTCATCCTCGTCAGCGACCGCGACCTGGTGACGCTGCTCAAACAGGCCGAGCGTCAGCAGATGATGCCCGGCCGCGAATTCGGCATCATTTCGTACAACGACACGCCGCTCAAGGAGATCCTCGCGGGCGGGATCACCACCCTCTCGACCGACTTCCGCCAAATGGGGCTGACGCTGGCGCAGCTGATCTCCCAGAAAGGCATCCGCAACATCGAGAACCCCTGGATGCTCAACATCCGGCGCTCCCTGTAAAGCGGCAGCGGGCTGTAATTCCGGGCACCCTGCGAGCGAAGCGGCGGACTGACGGGCTGACGGGCAAATGAGTCGGAGGACTGGCAGACCGATGAGCTGACGGGCTGGCAGACAGAAGGACTGATGAGTCGGCGGACTGGCAGACCGATGAACCGATGGGCTGATGGGCAGGCAGACTGCCAGCCGTGGGAAAAGGCCTGGGCACACGTCCGAAAAACAAACATCCCGGACATATGATGTCCGGGATGTTTGTTTTTCTTCGCCCTGCGCAACTCTTTCGCCCTGCGCTGCGCCTCCTGCGCTTCGGCCCGCTGTTCCAGCACCTCCTTGCGGGATCGGAACTTTTCCCGCCCCGACAAGACCCGCTCTTCATAACGCCGCTGTCTGAGCCTTCCCAACCAGTCGGGCGCCAGCACGACCGAGACATACCCGATCGCCTGTCCCGCGCAGTAACACCCGACCTGCGCCCACAAATTCCCCTCGAACGCCCCGACGGGCAGCACCCGGTATTCCAGCCAGGGAAACAGGGCGAACATCACCAGCAGCATGGCTGCATCGAGCCGTTCATTGCGCGACCACCCGAGCCTGCGCCACCCTAAGAGGATAGCCAACAGGTTGATGCACAGCATGGAGGGAATAAGCATCCGGGGCGTAAGCAGCGACACCCCGGGACGGAACAGGATGACATAAAGGCCCGGCACGGCGGGCAAGACGAGCTGTGCGGCAAACAGCCCTATTTTCATTCGTTCGGTTTTCATAGAGATACGGAGATCGGGGCAGCCTCCGATACGGCACATCGAATATAGGAAAAAATCCCGGACGGTGCAAATCGCCGTCCGGCTTTTCGTCCGGCAAAGCGAAACAAAATCCCGGCGAGCGAATCGCCGGGATCTGCCTCTGTCCGGCAGGCTCCAAGTCACCGGATACCGGACATATCTGTCCCTCTGGAAGGGATTTGCGGAACGGATCCTGAATTCCCGACGGAACAGGGAACCTCCTCCGCGGGAAGCCTACCCTAACTTCATGACATCGTCGATGCCCATGTCCTTATAGGTGGTTGCCAGCTCCTCGCTGCGGTCGGAAATGACCAGCAGCTTGTCGCCCAGCTTGAGTTCCGTCTTACCCTGCGGCACGAAATACTCACCGTCGCGGCAGACCATCATCACCAGCGTATTCTCGGGGAGGGTGATGTCCTTGAGCGTATGCCCGCTTTCGAGCATCGTCTCGTTGACCTCGACCTCCGTAAGCGCCGACTTCATGTCCTGGTGCATGTCGACGCTGAAGGCCGACTCGCGCTCCTCATAGGCCAGCCCCAGAAGGTTGGCCATGCCGCTCACCGTAGTGCCCTGCACCAGCAGCGAAATGATCGTCCCCAGGAAAACCACGTTGAACAGCAGCCCGGCATTCTCCACATGCGCCATCAGCGGATAGATGGCGAAAAGGATAGGCACGGCGCCGCGCAACCCGACCCACGACACGTAAAGCCGCGCCTTGGTCGTAAACTTGCGGAACGGGAGCAGGCAGGTGAAGACCGTCAGCGGACGCGCCACAAGGATCATGAACGCCCCGACCAGCCCGCCGAGGATCAGCACCCGGGGTTCGAGCAGTTCGTTGCTGTTCACGAACAGGCCCAGCGTGAGGAACATCACGATCTGCATGAGCCACGTGAACCCGTCGAAGAAGACGGTCAGCGGCCGTTTCTGTTCGAGTTTATGGTTGCCGATAACCAGACCCGAAAGGTAGACGGCCAGGTAGCCGTTGCCCTTGATCAGGTCGGTGAAGGCGAACGAGAAGAAGATGAATGCCAGCAGGAGTACCGAGTAGAGCGAATGGTTGGCCAGCTTGATGCGGTTGATCGTCCATACGGCCAGCCGCCCGATCAGGTACCCGGACAGGGCGCCCACGACCATCTGCACCACGAAAAAGACTACGCTCATACCCAGGCCGACGCCGGACGAGGTATTCGACACGACGCTGATGAGCAGGATGGTCATCATGTATGCCATCGGGTCGTTCGAACCGCTCTCCAGCTCCAGCAGCGGGCGCAGGTTTTGTTTGAGCCCCTGTTTCTTGCTTCGCAGGATGGAGAAAACCGACGCCGAGTCGGTCGAGGACATCGTGGAGGCCAGCAGCAGTGCCAGCGCGAACGGTATTTCGATCCCCAGCCATGGAGCCACCAGCCACACGAAACCGGCCAGCACGAACGCCGTCATGACCACGCCGACCGTAGCCAGTACGACGCCCGGGCCGATGATGGGTTTTATCTCCGAGAACTTCGTGTCCATACCGCCCGTGAAGAGGATAATACACAAGGCGATCATACCCACGAACTGGGTCATCTCGACCGAACGGTACGAGATGAAATTCAAACCGAACAACATGCCCACCCCGAGGAACAGCAACAGCGCGGGGGCCCCGAAACGATACGCGACCTTACCGGCCATCACCGCCACGAAGAGCAGCAATGCGCCTACCAATACTACATTTTCACCACTGATGTCTATCATTCTTCTCCGTTTATGTTACGTTATGCTTTATCTACTATGTTCAGCCTGGTCAGCGGCTTGTACTCCAGGTCGGCGTACTCGAACGCCTGCATGGCTGCAAAACTGTTGTCGGGCGTACGGTAGAGGGCCACCGTGAGCGCCGGGACATTCGCGCGTGCCAGCCCCAGCAGCCGGTCTACGGCGCCGTCCTCCACCGACTGCACCACATCGGCACGGACGCCCCGGTCGAAGTAGAGCTCCTCGAAAACGAGGTAGCAATGCTTGTCCTTGTGGAAGGGCACGCCCCCCGAGCCGAAGAGCTGGATCGCAGCCATGACCATCCCCGAGAGGATCAGCAGCCCGCCGATGAAAACGATCGCCGAACGCATGTTGTTCGTGAGCTCCGCCCCGTACATATTGTTCACTACCACCAACGCAACGCCGGCGATGAACAGCACGGCAGCGCGCAACTGGGACTTACGGCGTTTTACCACAACGCCCCCGGGCAAGGCGTACATCGCCTCGCAAATTTTATTCCTATCCATATCTTTTTCATTATTAATCGTTTGTATTTCCTTTGTAAACCGGTAAAATACAACACGCTAAATAATGAGCCGGCGCAGGCGGTAGACGTAGTAGTCTACGGCATGCAGGCCGACGGACAGGTCAGAAGATTTGAATTCCGAGGTTACTTTCACGACACCCGCCTCGAACCGGTTCGCCGCAAAACGGTCGGCGTTCTGGCCGGTTTCGGATCCGCCGCGTTGGGAAACGGGCACGACCGGGGCAGGAGATACTTCCCCCGCCACGCGGGGCAAATTCAGGTCGGCATTGTACTCGCGCTCGCAACGCCATTGGTCGTGGGAAGCGCGGTCGACCGAAATCGTGACGGCGGCATGCTCCGCAACGGACGCAGGAATCCCCCTGCCGCCCGTTTCGTAGAACAGGCAACACAGCAAGCCCGACAGTATGATCGCGATTTTACGCATGCCTGAATTTCGATCGGCAACAAAGATAAAAAAAATCCGGCAAACATCACGCCTCTGCGGGGCAAAAAGAACTTATTGGGGGATAAAAATATACGTAATCGTCCCTTGCTGGCGTGCCGGGGCGGAGTCGTCGATGTTGAAACGCGACCTGCGGGCCGAACCGAGCGCCGAAGAGCGCATGCACTCGTCCCCGCCTTCGACCACCCGGGCGTTCGTCACGTCGCCCGCACGGTTGACCGTAATCTCGACCACCACTTCGCCGCCGCCTTCGCATTTGTAGGCCGGGACGGCCAGGTAGCGGGACGTCCGCACCGGGTCGGTCAGCGAAAAGGAAACCGTGACGCGCCCCTTGACCTTGCGATCCTGGTGCTCGGAATCCTCCCCGGCGCCGCGGCGCTGGCGGATGGCGCGCTCCTCGGCGAGCCCCTGTTCGTAAGCCTCGCGGTTGGCACGCATGCGCTCCTCGGCCGCAGCTGCGGCATCGTTGAGCGCCGCGGCATTGGTACCGCGGTCGTCCCTGAGCTTTTCGTTCAGCGCGTTTTCGTTCGAAACCTGGTTCTGGATGCTCCGCCAGTCGATCGGGTCTTTCTCCTGCCGTTCGCGCGCCAGCCGTTCCAGCCTGTCGCGCTCCTGTTCCAGCTCGGCCAGCGTCTGCAGGTCGATATACATCCCCTGGGTATGGGGCTTGCGGCCGACGACGATCTTCGACGAAACGAAGGCGATCATCAGCACCAGGTAGGCGATGAGCGTCACGCACAACCCGATGCGGTGGTCGTACGTCCACGAACCGGCATCCTGCTTCCGTTTCTCGAAAGGCAGGCGCAGGCGGGGGCGTTTGACTCGTTTTTCCGGTTCCGGCGTCGGCATGGCGTGTTTCCTGTTTTTTCCGCACAAAAATACTGTTTTTTTCCGAAATATCCACCCCCGCCCGCGGCGATGTCGCTATAAACCCTTACTTTTTATAATAACCGCATACGTACTTTTTATTAAGAAAAAATTTTTATCTTTGCGCGTAAATAATCGGAAACACTGCTTATGTCAACAAAACAACAAACGCTGAAGGCCCCGATCTCATTCTCCGGCAAGGGCCTCCATACGGGCGTCAAGGTAACCATGACCGTCAATCCCGCCGAAGTCGACACGGGGATCGTATTCCGCCGCACCGACATCGAAGGGCAACCCATAATCCCCGCACTCTGCGACTACGTCGTAGACACTTCGCGCGGCACGACCATCGAATCGGGCGGCCACCGCGTAAGCACCATCGAACACATCATGTCGGCGCTCTGGACGCTGGGCGTGGACAACGCCGTCATCGACATCGACGCCCCCGAGACCCCCATCATGGACGGTTCGGCCTGCGCCTATGCCAAGGCCATCACAGAAGCGGGCGTCGCCGACCAGGACGCCGAACGCAAATTCTACCACGTGACCGAAAAAATGGTCTATACGATCCCCGAGAAGGGCGTGGCCATCATCCTCTACCCCGACGACGAGTTTTCCGTCTCGGTACACGTGGACTACAACTCGAAGGTCATCGGCAACCAGTACGCCACTTTCAACCCGGGCGACAACTACGCCGAGAAAATCTCGCCCTGCCGCACATTCGTCTTCCTGCACGAACTGGAGCCTCTCATCAAGATGAACCTCATCAAGGGCGGCGACCTGGACAACGCCATCGTCGTGGTCGAAAACCCCGTCCCGGCCGACCAGCTGGAGCACCTGAAAAAGATCTTCGACAAGCCCGACATCGAGATCAAGGCGGGCTACCTCAATAACCTCGAACTGCGCTGCAACAACGAACTGGCGCGCCACAAGCTGCTCGACCTGCTGGGCGACTTCGCACTGCTGGGCGTCCGCATCAAGGGCCGCGTCTGGGCCACCCGCCCCGGGCATTTCGCCAACACCGAGTTCATGAAGCAACTCAAGCACACCATCCGCAAAGCCGGCGAGAAACCCCGTTTCCAGTACGACTGCCGCAAGCCGCCGCTCCACGACATCAACGACATCCGCCACATGCTGCCCCACCGCCCGCCGTTCCTGCTGGTAGACCGCATCTTCCACCGCGACGCGACGGACGTGGCCGGTATCAAGAACGTCACGATGAACGAACCCTTCTTCGTGGGGCATTTCCCCGAAGAGCCCGTCATGCCGGGCGTGCTGATCGTCGAAGCGATGGCGCAGTGCAGCGGCATCCTGGTGCTGGGCGACGTGCCCGACCCGGAGAACTACTCGACCTATTTCATGAAGATCGACGGCGTGAAATTCAAGCGCAAGGTCGTCCCCGGCGACACGCTCCAGTTCGAAATCCACCTCATGGAGCCTATCCGCCGCGGCGTGGCCGTCGTGGAGGCGAAGGCCTTCGTAGGCGAAACCCTCGCATGCGAAGCCGTCCTGATGGCCCAGGTCGTTAAAAACAAAAACAACAAGTAAGCGATGATCAGCAATCTGGCATACATCCATCCCGACGCCAAAATCGGGAACAATGTTACGGTGGAACCGTTCGCCTATATCGCCGGCGACGTCGTGATCGGCGACGACTGCTGGATCGGGCCCGGCGCCGTGATCCACGACGGGGCGCGCATCGGCAAAGGATGCAGGATACATACCGCAGCCTCCGTCTCCTGCCTGCCGCAGGATCTGAAATTCGCAGGCGAGGTCACGACGGCCGAGATCGGCGACTACAACGACATCCGCGAGTATGTGACCATCAGCCGCGGCACGGCATCGCGCGGCAAGACGGTCGTGGGCGACCACAACCTGCTCATGGCCTACGTCCACATCGCCCACGACGACGTGGTGGGCAGCAACTGCGTCATCGCCAACCGCGTGTCGCTGGCCGGCGAGGTCGAGATCGGCGACTGGGTGGTGATCGGCGGCCACGCCGCCATACACCAGTGGACGCGCATCGGCGACCACGCCATGATCCAGGGCGGGGCGCTGCTGGGGCAGGACGCCCCTCCGTTCGTCATCGTACGCAACGACACGATGCGCTTCGCGGGCATCAACAAGATCGGACTCTCGCGCCGCGGCTTCACCCCCGAGCGCATCGGCGAGATCCACGACGCCTGCCGCATCCTCTTCCAGAGCGGCCTGAACTACATGTCGGGGTGCGAGGAGGTCGAGAAGCAGGTTCCCCAAAGCAAGGAGCGCGACGAGCTGGTGAGGTTCATCCGCGAATCGAAGCGCGGCATCATCAAGCCCTACGAAAGCGTATCGAAAGAGGAGTAAAATTTCCGTATAAATATTGGTATATTAGAAATTTTCACTATATTTGCAATGTCGAAAGACAAAGCAAGTGGTAAGGGGACGGGGAGTCCCCTTATTTTATACATATTCACGACCGGTATTCAGCTATGATCGACACAAAAAAGATAATCGAGGCGGCGGAGCGCAACCTGCAGGGGACGGACATGTTCGTCGTGGGATGCACCTGCACGCCCGGCAACGACATCGAGCTGCTCATCGACAGCGACACCTCGGTGGCCATCGACGCCTGCGTCAGGCTCAGCCGCTCGATCGAGGAGGAATTGGATCGCGACGAGGAGGATTTCTCGCTGACGGTGGCTTCGGCCGGCATCGGGTCGGAGCTCAAAAGCCTGCGCCAGTACCACAAGCTGGTCGGCAACACGGTCGAGGTGCTGCTCACCTCGGGCATCAAGGTGCTGGCGAAACTCGACGCGGCCGACGACCAGGGCATCACCCTCTCCTACGAGGAGAAGCAGGCCGTCGAAGGCAGGAAACGCAAGCAACTGGTGACGGTGACGCGCCGCTACGGGTTCGGCGAAATCAAGTCCGCGCGGGAGTGGCTGGATTTCAAATAGGCACTCGCGCCGGACAACCCCGGACAAACTGCGGGGAACCGCAGGCAAAAACAAGCATAAACTGAAAACAAGATAAACGACACAATGGACAATCTCAATCTTATCAGCAACTTTGCCGAGTTCAAAGAGCTGAAGAACATCGACAAGAGCACGATGATCGGTGTGCTGGAGGACGTTTTCCGCCACGCACTGCAGAAACAGTACGAGACGGACGAGAATTTCGACGTCATCATCAACCCCGAGAAGGGCGACCTGGAAATCTGGCGTAACCGCACCGTCGTCGAGGACGGCGCCGTCGAGAATCCCAATACGCAGATCGCCGTGTCGGAGGTCAAGGCCATCGACCCGACCTACGAGATCGGCGACGAATATGCCGACGAGATCAAACTCGCCTCGTTCGGCCGCCGCGCCGTGTTGTCGCTGCGCCAGAACCTGGCATCGCGCATCCTCGACCTGGAGAAGGCCAGCCTCTACGAGAAATATTCGGAGAAGGTCGGCGAGATTGTCACCGGCGAAGTTTACCAGGTGTGGAAAAAGGAGGTGCTGATCCTCGACGACGAGGAGAACGAGCTGATCCTGCCCAAGGCGGAGCAGATTCCCAACGACTTCTACCGCAAGGGGGACACCATCAAGGCTATCGTCAAGTCGGTCGAGATGAACAATAACCAGCCGCGTATCATCCTTTCGCGCACGGCCAACCAGTTCCTCGAACGCCTCTTCGAACAGGAGGTTCCCGAGATCTTCGACGGACTGATCACCATCAAGAAGATCGTCCGCATCCCGGGCGAACGCGCCAAAGTCGCCGTGGAGTCCTACGACGAGCGCATCGACCCGGTAGGCGCATGCGTCGGCATGAAGGGTTCGCGCATCTACTCGATCGTCAAGGAGCTGCGCAACGAGAACATCGACGTGGTGAACTACACGGCCAACCCGTCGCTGATGATCCAGCGCGCGCTGAACCCCGCCAAGATTTCGAGCATCACCATCGACGAGGAGAAGATGACCGCTTCGGTCTACCTCAAGCCCGACCAGGTGTCGCTGGCCATCGGCAAGGGCGGCCTGAACATCCGCCTCTCGAAGATGCTCACGGGGTATGACATCGACGTATACCGCGAGGTCGAAGAAGAGGACGTAGCCCTCACCGAATTCGCCGACGAGATCGACGGATGGATCATCGACGCCCTGAAGAACGTCGGCTGCGACACGGCCAAGAGCGTGCTGGAGCTGCCCGTAGAGGAGATCGCCGCGCGTGCCGACCTGGAGCTGGAACAGGCACAGAAGGTCGTCGAAATCCTGAAGGCCGAATTTGAAGAGTAACATAAGCAAGAAAGGAAAACACAAGATATGGGTAACGAAAGAAAATTAAGGCTCATTCAGGTTGCAAAGGAGTTCAAGGTGGGACTGAATACCATCACGGACTTCCTGCAGAAGAAGGGCATCAAGAGCGACGGGTCGCCCAATACGCTGGTCGACGCGGAGACCTATGCCGTTCTGGAGAAGGAGTTCGGGGCGAACCGCGCCGCAGGCAATGCACGCGAGTCGATCCGCGAGCGCATCTCCCTGAAGCAGACGACCATCACCCTCGAAGAGGCTAAGAAGCAGGAGCGCGAGGAGGAAAAAGAGGTGGTCATCAAAAGCAACGTAATCAGCGTCAAGGACGAAATCCAGCAGCCGAAGTTCCTCGGCAAGATCGACCTGTCGCCCAAACCCAAGACTGCGCCGGCACCCGCCCCGAAGGCGGAAGCGGAAAAACCCGCCGCACAGCATCCTGCGGCCCCCGCAGCACCGGCACCTGCCCAGGCGCCCAAGGCTACCGCACAGCCCGCACCGGCCATGCCTGCAAGCCCGGAAGCCCGGCCGTCGCAGGCAAGCCCTGCCGCACCGGCAAGCCCCGCCGCACCCGCAACGCCGGTGCCTGCGGCGCCTGCTGCCCAGGCTGCGCCCGCTGAACCTGCGAAACCCGCCGCACCGGCCACGCCGACACCCGCAGCGCAGGCTCCCGGGCAACCGGACGCCAAGCCCGCAGAAGCCCCGGCACCCGCGCCGGAACCGGCCGCTCCCAAAGACAACATCTTCCGTCCGGAGACCGTGACCCTTACCGGGCCGCAGGTACTCGGCACGATGGACGTGTCGGGATTCGTGGCCGGCGGCAAGCACAAGCGCAAGCGCCTGCAAAAGGAAAAGGTCGACGTCAGCAAAGCCCCGAAGGGCAATGCGCAGGGCGGCGGCAACAAGCAGGGCGGACAAGGGGGCCAGGGAGGCCAGAACCGCCCCGGGCAGGGCGGACAAAACCGTCCCGGCGCCCAGGGTCAGAACCAGCCCAAACCGGGCGAAGGCCGCCGCAACAAGAACAAAGGCAAGGCCGCACCCAAGCCGATCGTACGCCCCGAAGTGAGCGACGAGGAGGTTTCGAAGCAGGTAAAGGACACCCTGGCACGCCTGACGGCCAAGGGTGCCAAAAGCAAGAGTTCCAAATACCGCAAGGATAAACGCGACGCCGTGGCCGAGCGTATGAACGAAGAGTTCGAACGCGAGGAACAGGAACGCTCGACCCTCAAAGTCACGGAGTTCGTGACCGTGAGCGAGCTGGCGACGATGATGAACGTGTCGCCCACGCAGGTCATCACGGCCTGCATGAATCTGGGACTGATGGTGTCCATCAACCAGCGCCTCGACGCCGAAGCGCTCGTCGTGGTCGCCGAGGAGTTCGGCTACAAGGTCGAATTCGTTTCGGTCGAGATTCAGGAGGCCATCAACGACGAGGGCGAAGACAAGGAGGAAGACCTCATGCCGCGCCCTCCGATCGTCACGGTCATGGGACACGTCGACCACGGTAAGACCTCCCTGCTGGACAACATCCGCAAAACCAACGTCATCGAAGGCGAGGCCGGAGGTATCACGCAGCATATCGGTGCGTACAGCGTCGAGCTCAACGGCCAGAAGATCACGTTCCTCGATACGCCGGGCCACGAAGCCTTCACGGCCATGCGTGCCCGCGGTGCCGCCGTAACGGACGTTGCGATCATCATCGTGGCGGCCGACGACAGCGTCATGCCGCAGACGATCGAGGCCATCAACCATGCGCAGGCCGCAGGCGTGCCGATGGTCTTCGCCATCAACAAGATCGACAAGCCCAACGCCAACCCCGACCACATCAAGGAGCAGCTCTCGCAGATGAACTACCTCGTGGAGTCGTGGGGCGGTAAATACCAGGATCAGGAGGTTTCGGCCAAGAAGGGCCTTAACCTCGACAAACTGCTCGAAAAGGTGCTGCTCGAAGCCGAGATGCTCGACCTGAAGGCCAACCCCAACAAGAAGGCGCAGGGCACGGTCATCGAATCGACGCTCGACAAGGGCCGCGGGTACGTCTCGACGATCCTCGTGCAGAGCGGTACGCTCCACGTGGGCGACGTGATCCTGTCGGGCACCTACACGGGCCGCGTGAAGGCCATGTTCAACGAGAACGGCAAGAAGGTCGATTCCGCCGGCCCCTCGACGCCGGTACAGGTGCTGGGACTGAACGGCGCACCGCAGGCCGGCGATACGTTCAACGTGATGGAGGACGACCGCTCGGCACGCGAAATCGCCAACAAACGCGAGCAGTTGCAGCGCATGCAGGGCATCATGACCCAGAAGCACGTGACGCTCGACGAAATCGGCCGCCGTATCGCCATCGGATCGTTCAAGGAGCTCAACATCATCGTCAAGGGCGATGTGGACGGCTCGATCGAGGCCATGTCGGGCTCGCTCATCAAGCTCTCGAAGGAGACCGTGCAGGTCAACGTCATCCACGCCGCCGTGGGACAGATCTCGGAGTCGGACGTGCTGCTGGCCGCCGCTTCGAACGCCATCATCGTCGGCTTCCAGGTACGCCCGTCGGCCTCGGCGCGCAAGCTGGCCGAGAAGGAGGAGATCGAAATCCGCCTTTACTCGATCATCTACGACGCGATCAACGACATCAAGGATGCCATCGAGGGCATGCTCGAACCCGTAATGAAGGAGGAGATCGTCGCTTCGGTCGAGGTACTGGAGATCTTCAAGATATCGAAGGTCGGCACCGTGGCCGGCTGTATCGTCCGCGAAGGCAAGCTCCAGCGCAACACCCCGATCCGCGTCATCCGCGACGGTATCGTGATCTACACCGGCAAGCTGGGTTCGCTCAAGCGCTTCAAGGACGACGTCAAGGAGGTTACGGCCGGCCAGGACTGCGGCCTGAACATCGAATCGTTCAACGATATCCGTGTCGGCGACATCGTCGAGGGATACGAACAGGTCGAGGTGAAACGCAAATAGCAACGCCATGCTGAAACGTCTGACCGTTTTGCTGTTGTCGCTCTGCACGCTGTGCGGAGCGGCATTGGCCATGCAACCCGGGGAGGGTAGCACCGCAAAGGAACAGAAGGCGCTGCAAAAGGCCCAGAAGAAAAAACTCCGCCGGGAAGCGCGGCATTTCGAATCCCTGCGCAATGAAGCCGTCGAGAAATTCGCCCGCGGGCACCAGCCCTCGGAGATCAGCACCCCCTCGTTCGTAAACGACTTCCGCATTTCGAACGTCATCTGCGCCGGGGACAACATCACGGGCACCGTGATGCTGCATTTCGACATCACGCCCCTGTACGGCGGCTTCCGCCTCTATATGGGCGGCGAGCGCAACGGCACGTCCGCCTTTGCCAAAGGCGTGGCCTACCCTTCGTCCGACCACTACGGCCGGGTCTACACGATGCGCGGAGGACAACCCGAACATGTCGTCGTCATGTTCTACAACATCGCCCCGGGCGTCGACGCCCTCGACCGCGTGGACATCAGCATGGGCCTTGCTCTGAATACGCTGAACATCATCACGATGCGCAACGTACCGATTTTCTGGACTTACACGGACAAGGCCATCAGGAACTTTGTCCGTGAAAAATCGGCGAAAGAAACCGCAAACCAAAACCAAAATACAAACTTAAAGTAAAAATGACTACCCAGATCAAATTTACGACCGCCGAAGAGGCCGTCAAGGTTATCAAATCGGGCGACCACATCCACCTGAGCTCCGTGGCTTCGGCACCCCAGTGCCTGATCAACGCCATGTGCGCACGCGGCGAGGCCGGCGAACTGAAGGATGTCCACATCCACCACCTGCACACCGAAGGGCCGGCACCCTATGCCGACGAGAAATTCGAAGGCGTATTCCAGCTCGATTCGTTCTTCGTGGGCGGCAACGTCCGCAAAGTCACCCAAAGCGGCTATGCCGACTATATTCCGATTTTCCTAAGCGAGACGCAGCGCCTCTACCGCTGCGGAGCAGTACCCTGCAATGTGGCGATGATCCAGGTGTCGACGCCCGACAAGCACGGCTTCGTATCGCTCGGCACGTCGGTCGACGCAACGCTGGCCGCCGTGGAGACCGCCGAGCACGTGATCGCCGTCGTAAATAAATATGTCCCCCGCGCATTCGGGCAGGCCATGATCCACTCGTCGAAGATCGACATCTTCGTACAGGATGACAAACCGCTGATGGAGGCGCACTTCACGCAGCCGAACGCCACCGAAGAAGCCATCGGCAAACACTGCGCCGCCCTGATCGAGGACGGTGCGACGCTCCAGATGGGCATCGGCGCCATCCCGAACGCCGTACTGGCGCAGCTGGGCAACCACAAGAACCTGGGTATCCACACCGAAATGTTCGCCGACGGCGTACTCCCGCTCGTGGAGAGCGGCGTCATCAACGGCGAAGCCAAGAACATCGACAAGGGTAAGATGGTATCGACGTTCCTGATGGGTTCGCAGCGCGTCTACGACTTCATCGACGACAACCCTGCCGTGCTGATGATGGACGTGGGCTACACGAACGACCCCTATATCATTTCGAAGAACGACCGCGTGACGGCCATCAATTCGGCGCTGCAGGTCGACATTACCGGCCAGGTATGCGCCGACTCGCTGGGCACGAAGTTCTATTCGGGCGTCGGCGGCCAGATCGACTTCGTATACGGCGCATCGCTGTCGAAGGGTGGCAAGGCCATCATCGCCATGCCTTCGGTGACCAACAAGGGCATCTCGAAGATCGCCCCCGTACTGTCGCCCGGCGCAGGCGTCGTCACGACGCGCAATCACATCCACTGGTTCGTAACCGAGCACGGGGCCGTAGACCTCTACGGCAAGACGCTGCAGGAGCGCGCCCGCCTGATCATCTCCGTAGCCGACCCGTCGGCACAGGAGGAACTCGACCGTGCCGCCTTCGAGCGTTTCGGCCCGCACCACCACTATGTGAAAGGTTACATGAAAAAGTAATTTTTTTCACATCCGCGAGGCGCCCACTGCAATAGTGGGCGCTTTTTTTGTATCTTTACTCAAACAAAAACGCCCGCACATGAAAAAATATACGTTTTTCCTGCTGCTCATCCTCCTGACAGGCTGCGCCGCGTCCCGCAAGGCCCATGTCAGCGCAACACCCGATGGAAAACAATACGTCGTAATCCTTTCGATGGACGCCTTCCGCTGGGATCTGGCCGGTCGCAGCCATACGCCGACACTCGACTCGCTCGCCCGGGCGGGAACCTATGCCGAAATATATCCGGTCTACCCCTCCAACACCTTCCCGAGCCATTACGCCATGGCCACGGGACTGCATCCCGACCACCACGGGGTCGTGAACAACAATTTCTACGACCGGAAGGCCGGGCGCAAGCTCTCCGTGTTCGACGCGGAGGATGTCCGGCTGCCGGGGTTCTGGAGCGGCGAACCGATCTGGAACACGGCGGAAAGACAGGGCCTCACGGCCAACATCTTCATGTGGCCGGGCAGCGAAGTCCCGATCGACGGACGCCAGGCGACCGTCTGGACTCCCTATTCGTCGAAACCGACCTACTACGAACGCGCCGACTGGGTGATCGACGCCATGACGCGCCCCGAAGCCGAGATCCCGGAGCTGGTGATGTGGTATTTCGAGGAACCCGACGCCACGATGCACACCTACGGCCCCGAGTCGCCCCAGGCAGTCGCCCAGGCCGAACACATCGACTCCGTCCTCCGTTATTTTTTCCGTGAGATCCGGCGTTCGCCCGTCTTCGAGCGTATCAATTTCATCGTCACGGCCGACCATGGCATGGCCGCGCTTTCGCCGGAGCGCTACATCAACCTCATGCCGCTGCTCGACACTACGCAGGTCATACGCACCGTGCCGGGCACCCCGTTCGGGCTGGAGGTGAAAGAGGAGTACGCCGACACGGCGCTTAGGATACTCCGCAGGACGGGGCACATGAAGGCATGGCGGCGCGAGCAGATGCCCCGGCGTTTTCATTACGGCACCCACCCCACCCGCCTGACGAACATCATCGTCATCCCCGAGACCGGATGGACGCTCGACTACGCGGCCGAAGCACGCCCCGTACGCAAACGCGGCACGCACGGCTTCGACAACCGGGATCGCGACATGCACATGGTCTTCTACGCCTCGGGGCCCGCGTTCCGCAAGGGCTACCGGCAGGGCTCGTTCCAGAACCAGAACATGTACCTCATCCTGTGCAGGCTGCTGGGCATCGAACCTGCGCCCAACGACGGGGAGTGGAAAGATGTAAAACGCATGTTCAGGGACAAATAAAAATAATTTCCTATATTTGCGACAATACGCGTCCGCCCATGAAAGTCAGCACCCCCAAAAGCAGGCAGGATCTGCACATCAAAAGACGAGACCGGGTACTCGAAGTTGGGCCCGGCAATCGTCCTACGTTCCGAGCGGACGTACTCGTGGAGAAATTCCTCGGCGACGACACCCACCGCTGCGGCGGCCTGCGTATATTCCCCCACCAGCAGCTGGTCAACGCAGCGGCCGAAGCCCTGCCTTTTGCGGACAAGGAATTCGACTACGTAATTTGCAACCAGGTGCTCGAACACAGCGACGACCCGGCACAGTTCCTGCGCGAAGTAACGCGGGTCGGCAAAGCCGGCTATATCGAAACCCCGAGCCTGCTCGGAGAATGGCTTTTCCCAAAAAAATCGCACCGGTGGGTCGTGCTCAACATCGGCGACAAATTGGTTCTCTACGACAAACGGCGCGTACCCGGCAACTATGCCAACGATTACGGAGAGTTGTTCCTGAATTACCTGCCCTACCAGTCGCTCCCCTACAAACTGCTGCCCTTCTCCGAAGGGGAACTGATGCACGTGCGCTACGAGTGGAAAGACGGCATAGACTTCCTGATAAATCCCACGGACGAATATTACAGCAAGTTCTTCCTCAGGAAATGGGATCGTGAAATGGTCTGCACACTCTTCCCTCCCCGCGGATTCGTGACGGAACTGGGACGCACGCTCCGCGCCGCCGCCCACGTCATAGGCGACAAACTGCGCCGGTCACAGGGACGCCGGCCCCTTTCGCTGGAAGAATACAAAGCCCTCCATCCCGGGGATTTCAAATAACCCGGGCGTGCAAAAACCGCCCGCCCGGGGATTTCCGGGGCATATGCCGATATTAACTGCAAAAACATCCGCTAATCCCGGATGTTTTTCGTATATTTGTATGTGCAATCCCAAATTCCAAAGCCTATGAGAAATTAACGCGCGTATTTTAACCCTTCCACAAGAACTGTTCATGCCGTCCACGCACTAAAAGCGCCGGCAAATACATATAAAAAGCGTTAGCTTTGTACCTTGCTTTCTGAAAATCTGGAAAATTTTAAGAGCAACCGAGGAATGAAGTTTGACGCTCACGTTTCCAACGTGGGCTTCATTCTGTATTTGGTTGCACAGGTTATTCCAGAGCCTCAGAGAGCAAATCAGAGTTTTGTCCCACGTTTTTTATATCTCCACACCCCACAACTCCCACTTAAATATGCCGAGGGACAGGCATCCTGATAATTGTTATGAACAACTATCTCCTGCTGATCGGCATCAGTTGCGTACCTGCCGTAACGGGCATGTGCATCACGCTGCCGCTCTGGCGTCTGAGGCACCTGCGCAACCAAACGATCCATACGCTCGGGCTGACCGTTCTTTTCCTGACCCTGGCAAGTTGCCTGCTGCCGGTAATCACGGGTGAAAATTCGGGTACCGGATTTGCGGCAATCGCCCTGAGCTGCATAAACTTTTTTCTTTTCCGGCACTACGAACGTCTGCTCTACACCTTACGCTGCCCGGGTTGCCGCCACGCGACCCTTCGCGGCCGCGCGGTAAACCGCCGGACTTACCGGCTTCACTGCAAACGGTGCGGACTTTATACCGACTGGCATGAATAACCGAGTGCATGAATAATTTTCATATCATATACATCCAAAGCATGCTTATACCAAAGTATCCGCCAGGGGAGTTGGCGGAATACCGGGGCTTATAATTCGATATAGTCGTCCAATCCGGTAAGACTGGTTGGACACAAAGGGAAATGCAAATTGAAAAGGTGGCAAAAGGAGAGCCCCGCGATTGACAATATCCCGAATTAAAACGCCTCGAACAACAAAGGGCAAAAGGCAGCATCCGCAGGTACAACGCGCCTCGTACCCGGATCGGCCGTGTCGCCCTTTCGGGAAGGTCTTCGGATCTTCCCGATTTTTTTTGCGGACGCAGTTGCCGCCCCGCTAAGCGTAGTTTGTTTTTCCCGCAGCAGCAATGCGGGGACAGGATACAAGAAGCCCCGCATCGAGTCCGCTCCCTGACAAGAAGCAACTATGACCACCTGTATATTGTGCCCGGATTCGAGGGTTCGAGGATTCGAGGATTCAAAGGTTCCCGGCCATCGAAGCCCCCGTTTTTCCGTCAGCCGGTTCCGTTGCCGGCCAGCCATACCAGGAAGGGCGGGCAGC
>OLOI01000833.1_pt1 | contig 29387 bp, 21 predicted proteins | sample 1672131 | NCBI WGS metagenome assembly OLOI01 (sample SAMEA3136651, study PRJEB25190) | human gut metagenome
AAAGGCACTGGATGCGTCCCGTGTGATCATTCTTCCGTTTCCAATAACTAACATATCGTTCCTCCTCATCTTGTGAAATTTTTCCAATACCTGGTAATTTTTTTCATAAGTTTTCGGTGTTTTGTACTATATAATGTATCATATTTTCTTCTTCATTTCAACCTATATACAAAATTCTTTTTTATCTTCTAAAAGTTTTTGTATATTAAAACAAAAAAAACGAAGCAGATAATCTGCTCCGTCGCATTTTGATTATAACATATATTATTCTGTACGAAAAGTACCTTCGATCAATGAATTTCTTCTCCATCCCTTTTTTCAATCACCTGAAGAATTCTCCTGTCTTTTCCCCAAAGAAACGAATCCAGTTCAACCAGATAGCCACATCCATTTCCTACATGCCATTCATAGAATTCCCTTTTCGGTAGTGCATAGTTCTCCATGATATTCATGATCGTACCGCCATGGACGACAAGTGCAGCTTCTGAAATCTGTTCCCGAATGCAGACTGTCACCACTCTCTGAAATCCCTCCAGATTACGTGCCGCACATTCTTCTTTGCTTTCTCCTCCCGGAAATGCCATGATTCCATTGCTGTCGATCCATGCCTGGTATCTGGGATCATCGCTTAACTCTTTGTAATTCTTATTCTCAAAAGCGCCAAAATCACATTCCGCAAGCTGGTCTATAATACGGACTTTCTGCTCCGGAAAAAGAATCTCCGCAGTCTCCTGGCAGCGTCTGAGCGGACTCACAAATATTGCCTGTGGTTTCGGATATGTAATATTTTTCAGTCGTTCGATTCCTTCTGGACACAGCGGTTCATCCGTCACTCCAATATATCTCTGATGACGGTTTCCTTCTGTCATACCATGACGTATCAGCCAGATCTTAATCATGTTTGATCACCGTCCCGATTCCGCATACAACGCGTGTTACTTCATCACTGTACGCAGCAAGTTTTGTACAGATTCTGCCAACAGCCTCTCTGTAGGCGCGGTCAAATGCATCCATTGGTACAACTCCATATCCCACCTCGTCCGATACGAGGAGTACTCCCGGATTACACTGGATCAGTTTCTCTGCCAGATCACTGACATCCTCATTTTTTTTCATTTCAGCACGGATAAATTCATGGAAATTCACAACTCCCTTTGCATTCTGAATCGAATTCCAGTCTGCATCAGCGCCATTCACCCATTCAATCTCCGGATATTTTTTTTCTGCAAAAGCCGCCTTCCCCTGAAAAGCACCGCCAATGATCATCTTCATATGTTCTTTCCTCATCAAATTTTATAGACTACTGTAATAATCGCCAGAACAAGCACAATCCATACCTCACAGAGACACAGGAAATATCCAGAAAGATCTCCTGTCGTCCCACCAAAATATTTCAGAGCCTTGTGCCGGTAGAACCAGAATACAAGCAGGGCCGTCACGATTACTGCTGTTCCCCATACCGGCTGGATCCAGAACATAAATCCGGTGAGCAGCACAAGATAAATAATCAGTATATTCCGTACTCTTGTATCCTGTGCCTTACGTGAAAATTCAGCCACTGTACCGCTTGCATTTGCTTTCGGCAAAGTAATAACACCAATTCCCGACAGACATCTGGACACCATATAACCAGTTGCCAGAATATATAACATTTTACGATTATCCTGTTCCACGATCTGACTCATTCCGCCATACATAGTCAAAAAGTATACACATGCTGTAATGACCGCAAACGCACCTGCATGAGAATCTTTCAGAATCTCCAGACGTTTTTCTCTGTCTCTCCAGGAGCTCAGAGCATCAGATGTGTCCAGAAGGCCATCTACATGAATTCCTCCTGTTACAATTACCGGTACCAGTACCAGTGCCACTGCAATAAATCCATTACTCATTCCAAAATAACAGCAGAGCCATTCCATGCCAAGCATGACCACCCCGACAGCTGCACCGACAAACGGAAAAAAGCAGAGCATATAACGCATATTTTCTTCCGACCAGTCTGCCTGGGGCATCGGTATCTTTGAAAACATCGCAAAGGCAATCTTAAAACTGTTCCACAGACTTTTCATCATTTACACTTCCTTAACCCTCTCCAGAAAGGAGTTTATTTTTATGATATACAGGGATTCCATAAACTACTTCAACCACCTGATCTGCTATTTCAGCTATCTTCTGGTTAATCTGTCCGAGATATTCCTGATAAAGTTCTGTCTCTCCCTGATAATCTGCTGCCTCAGAAAATATCTCATTCGTAACGATCACCAGATTTCCCGCCTGTTCTCTGATATGCCGCACACCCTTTAACACCGCCTCAACAGTATTCTCATGTGCTCCTTCTTCCTGAAACATCTCATTTGCAACAAGATTCGACATACATTCTAAAAGCACTGTACAGTTTTCCGGGATCCTTATCTTATCAAGACCTGTATAACATTCGACTGTTTCAAATCCTTTTCCCTGCCGCATCTTCCGATGGCGCTGCACACGTTTCCTGCTTTCTTCATCAAAAGGATACATGGTTGCTATATAAATCCTGTCTGTTTTTCCAAAAGAAACAACACAATCTTCCGCAAAAGCAGACTTTCCGCTTCCGCTTCCTCCTGTGACAAGAATCATCATCTTTATACAAGCTCCTTCTTATATAAGTACACTTATCCGTTTTTATTTACACAAGCTCCTCATACTGTTCCACATGAATATCTTCAAATGTGCTCATGGAATCATACACAGCAATTCCCATATCCAGGAACGGAAAAAGTGTAACCGCTCCGCTGCCCTCACCGAGGCACATTTCCCCATGAATAACAGCTTCTTTTCCGAGAGCTTCCAAAATCAGACGTGCAGCCGGCTCCTTTGAAACATGAGATGCGATCATATATTCGCCCGCCAGTGGGCAGATACGCTGTGCGATCAATGCTGCAACACAGGAAATAAATCCATCGATCACCACCGGCACTCCAAGTGCTGCTCCGCCAAGGAACATCCCTGCCATACCTGCAATATCAAAACCACCAACTTTTGCAAGGACACCGATCGCATCTTTCGGATCAGGCTGATTCACTTCAATTGCTTTTCTGATTGCATTGATTTTTCGATTCAGTCCATCTCCGGAAAGACCGGCCCCTCTCCCTGTCATTTCTTCCACAGAACGATCCAGAAGCACGGATGCTACTGCACTGCTTGTAGTCGTATTTCCAATTCCCATTTCTCCGGTTGCCAGAAGCCCGTATCCTTCTTCTTTCAGTCTGCGAACCATCTCAATACCTGCTTCCAATGCCTGTACCGCCTGTGCTCTCGTCATCGCAGGTCCCTTTGTCATATTGGCTGTTCCATAAGCAACTTTCAACTCTTTTGAAACTTTTGTATCAACAGCCATTCCGATATCCACCGGAATAACCTTCGTTCCACACTGGCGGCTCATAACACATGCCGACGTATCTCCGGAAAGGAAATTTTCAGCAACGATCGCAGTCACTTCCTGACCGGTCTGGGTTACACCTTCTTCCACCACCCCATTATCTGCACACATTGGTACCAGAGCACGTTTTTGAATTTTCATATCCGGATTGCCGGTGATTCCCGCAATCTGAATCACCAGTTTTTCCATTTTTCCAAGAGAATGCAGGGGTTTCGCAATACTGTCCCAGCGTTTTGCGGCAACATCCATTGCATTTTTGTCCAAAGGCTTTATCTGAGCCAGTGTTTCTTCCAGTGTCATTTTTATTTCCTCCAGATCTGATCTGTATTTTATTATTTTCCTGTAGTAAATACAAAAAATTTGCTGAATACATAATTCAGTGCAAGTACAATAAACTGGGTACAGAATTTACCAACCATTCCATTCATTCCCATTTTTTCGCAAAGAAGCCAGACACCTCCAACCTCAATTACCATTGTCAGAAGACGTGCACTGATAAATTTGCAAAATGGCCGGATATGATCACGCAATGTCTCACATTTATCCTGAAATACATATTTTGAGTTAACTATGTATGCAAAAATAATTGCCACAATAATTGATATTACATTTGCGATATTCAGATTTAAGTGGCAGAGATTCCACAATATATAAAAACATACCAGATTCACCAGTGTGGTACATCCACCAAAAAACACATATCTGACCACATCATTCCCGTAGCAGAATGAAATCAGTTCTTTGATCTTTTTCATTTTATTTCTCCTGTATATTACACATCATGTCTGACACTGCCCGTTACATCTTTGTTTCCACGCACAATCTGTGACACAATATATCGCGGACGATGTTTCACTTCTTCATAGATCTTTGCAAGGTAATAACCAATCACACCAAGACTCAGCATAATCGCACTTCCGATCAGAAGCAGCAGCAAGATCGTTGTTGTATAACCTTCTATCGCCTGACCTCTGAAATATTGGATCAGTGAATAAATGATCATGATCAGAGAACACCCGAAACAGATTCCTCCACCAACCGTAACAAACTGAAGCGGAGCCGTCGTAAATGCAACAATGTTTGTAAAAGCATATTTAATCAGCGACCATGTAGACCACTTGGACTCTCCCGCTTCACGTTCATGCACTTCAAATTCCACATAGGTTGTCTTATATCCCACCCATGAAGATGTTGCTCTGAAAAACATATTCCGCTCCGGAAGTGACAGAATGCTGTTCACTACTTTTCTGTCCATCATCTTGAAATCAGAAGCATTCTGCATATCTACTTTTGTTGCTTTTGACATGATTCCATAGAAGAAGCCGGCACTTTCTTTATGAAGAAAACTCTCTTCTCCCCGACTCTTTTTTACACCTTCAATAACCTCGTACCCTTCTTTCCATTTCTGGTACATTTCAATCAGTGTTTCTGCCGGATGCTGAAGATCACAGTCCATAACTGCCACCACATCGCCGGATGCCTGTGCAAGTCCTGCAAAAACAGCTGCCTCTTTCCCAAAATTACGTGAAAAATGAACTCCAAGGATATTGGGATCTTTTTCCCCGGCTTTTAATATTTCATTCCATGTGTTATCTTTTGATCCATCATTGACAAGAACCAGTTCATAAGAAATTCCGGCGCCTGACAGGACTTCATGAAGCACCCGGCAGGTCTTGCCAACCATCTGTTCTTCATTATAAGCCGGAAGTACGACTGATAATATACTCATCCTTTTTTGTTTCCTCTTTTCTTTTTGTAAATCAACACCACACCAATGTAGCACAACAGTCCCGCACAAGTCAAGCAGAGCCCTGTATACAGATACGGTGTATGATAGGTAAGCCGGATCTCATGTTCTCCTTCTGCAAGGTTCAATGCCATATACATGGTATTTGCCTGTTTAATATCTGTTTTCTTTCCATCCACATAGGCAGTAAAGCCTGTACTGTATGGAAGTGCGATCACAAGCGCTTTCGGTTTTGATACAGAAATTTTTCCGGTCAGTTCATGTTCCTCAACTTTTACATCCTGTAGAGATTCTTCTCCTAGTTTCTTCACCTGTTCATCCACTTTTGTTACAGGCTGGCAGACCACTTTCAGATCATCATAAGAATACACTCCTGTATTCTGAAATGTCAGTGTAAGTGAATTTTTCCCCATCCGGCTGTATCCTGCATTGCAGAGGAAATTATGTTTTCCACTGTATGCATTATATTTATCTGTATAAATACGGATTGTCTTGTTTAAAAACTTTCCGGTCACATCAATATACGCTTTCTGACTTTTCTTCCAGTAACGCCAACTGCTGTTCTCATGAAGCACCTGATTCTGTTCGTAAATTGACATATTTTTCCATTTTTTATCACTGATCATTGCTCTCGGAGAAAGTGCCTCATAGTTTACCCCTTCTGTGATCAGGTAAGTTTCACTTTCGTCCAGACCATCAAACACCAGTCTTGCCTGCGCATTTTCTTTTGTAACGATCAGTTTTCCGTCTTTCTCCTGACAGCCTTTCCCGGTAATAATTTTAAACGGAACTTCACGATCATTAAGGGTGAGAACTGTCTCCGGAAGTGAACTTTCATCCAGCACAACTCCCTGCAGCAGTGCCTGTTGTTTCTCAATCACAGACATTTTTTCATATTTTTCTCTCGGAATATAAGAATCATACGTATAGCCAAATGGAAGTGCATTGTCACATTCGTATGCTCGATATGTTTTCCCATTTTTCTCTGCTTCGCCCGCCATTTTATTGTATCCATAAGGCAGATATTCCTCTTCTCCCGCACGGACAACAAAATATTTTACAGCAGCCAGACGATCTAGGATCGTTCTGCTGTCCAGATTATCGTACTGATCTTCTCTCGGCGTATTCAGATACATTTCATCAAAAAAATTACTGATATTTCCGATTGCGACGCTGAAATAATATGATGCACTGTTGGTTCCCATCTGCATGGACGAGTTTTCATAAGTATGCGTTCCCATCTGATCATAACGATACAGCGAAGAATCTTCTGTATCTAAGACTGCAAGATCTGTCCCTGTCTCCAGTTTATCCAATGCTTCTCCCTGCTCAGTGAATTCTGACAGATAATCTTTTTCATAAGAATACTGATAATAAATATTAAACAAAATTCCGGCGATCAGAAAAACAGACACCATAATCGTAAGATTTCTTTTTTTCACAAAAAAAGAACCAAACGACAATACAGTAAACGTTGCTGCTACCAGAAAAATTACCGCCATCATATTTCGCTGTGTGCGCGCCGCATCAGGAAGCAATGCAATTCCACAGTATATGAGAAGCATAACAAATATCTTTCTTTTTTCCTTCAGAGTCAGTGTAAACAATTCCGGATATATTTTTACAAAGATGTACGCGATCAGCATCCCATACGCCCAGATCCATCGATTTGAGACATAGGAAAATCCATTTAACACATGTCCGGCATAAGGCAGAAGCAAAAAAGCATTCAGCAATACAAATCCCACTTTCAATGCTGTATATTTTTTTCGCTTTGAAAACAGTACAAAGACACCTGTCATAGAAACTGCAGTAAATCCTGCAACTCCCCACTGGATCATGTTTTCTCCAATCAGACATCCAAGATATTTTTCATAATAAACTTTATCATATAATAACGGAACATAGTTTTGGGCTTTAAACCGGTCTGTTCCAAGAACCGGAAGAATTACCGGAAGAAGGATCACTGCTGCGATCAGGACTGCGATTATCGAATACACAAAAAAAGTCCCAAGCCATCTTCCTATATTTTTTAAGGAACGATCCTCAAACTGTTCAAAATATCGAACTGCTGCATAGAGCACCATAAAGATTCCGAGCATATAAAAGAAGTAAAAATTCGACAGACCTGCCAGTGCGACTGACCAGATAAAAATATATGGTTTTTCTTTTTTATATATTTTATCAATTCCCATCAGTATAAATGGCAGATAGATCATCGGATTCGAAAAGTACGGATGTTTCATGGCTGCATAAATCGTCCATCCGGCAAAAACATAAATCATAGATCCCATGAATACAGCCTGTTTTGAATTTTTATGATAAAAAGCATATCTGCTGAAGGCAATTCCTGCCAGATAGATTCTCAAAAAAATCAAAAATTCATACAAAAATTCTGTCTGTGATGATTTGAAAAATACCGACAGCAATGTCAGCGGATCACCAATCACATAATAATGTAATGTTGTCAGAATATCAGATCCATATCCAATATTCAGATCCCACATCGGAATTGACAGTTTATGTTCTATAAACAAGGTGTGCAAAATTTTTCTGAGATATCTTCCGTAATACGCAAGTGAATTCAGATGCTGAGGAACACCGTCATGACTCCATATCAGAGATTTCCCATTCAGGTAGAATCGCATATACAGAAAAAGGGCTATTCCTGCAAAAGCAATTGTATAAAGCAAATAAAAATCTGCATTTTTCCATTTGATGCGTGTTTCTTTATGTTTCATTTTACTCATGCTGTACCTGTCCTTTTTTTCTAAAGAAAAAAACCGCGGTACATAAAGTACCGCGGCTTTGACTCTGAATTATTCTTCTTCGCCGTACATAGCTACAAGTTTATTCAGATATGCATATCTAGCTTTTGCTTCAGATTCGTTCTTAGCAAACAGTCTAGCTGCTTTTTCAGGATTCTGACGCTGTAAGGAGTTGTAACGAACCTCACCATTCAGGAAGTCCATATAGTTTTCCATATCCGGTGTCTTGGAATCCAGAGCAAATTTCTTGTCTGCTGCCGGGTTGAAGCGGAAGTTGTGCCAATATCCACATTTAACTGCCAGTTCTTCTTCTGTCTGAGCTTTTGCCATACCCTTCTTGATACCATGGTTGATACACGGAGCGTAAGCGATAATCAGGGACGGACCCGGATATGCCTCAGCCTCCTTGATGGCCTTGAGCGCCTGTGCCATATTTGCGCCCAGCGCAATCTGTGCCACGTACACATAGCCATAGGTGGTGGCAATCATGCCGAGATCCTTCTTCTTTACGCGCTTACCGGAAGCCGCAAACTTTGCAACGGCAGCCGTCGGCGTTGCCTTGGAGGACTGACCGCCGGTGTTGGAATATACCTCGGTATCTACGACAAAGATATTGATATCCTCGCCGGATGCGATCACGTGATCCAGACCGCCGTAGCCGATGTCATAAGCCCAGCCGTCACCGCCGAATACCCACTGCGAACGCTTTACCAGATAGTCGGTTCTGTCTGCGATCTCCTTGATGGCCGGGTTGCTCTGATCTGCATCGGAAATCAAGGCCGCAATCTTATCGGCAGCTTCCTTTGAACCCTTTGCACAATCCTTAGCTGCAATCCATTCTTTAAATGCGGCTGCCAGCTGCGGAGAAACTGCGTCCATTGCCTCATTCATCCGAGCTTCCAAGTTGCCTCTTACCTTCTTGTTTGCCATTACCATGCCGAGACCAAACTCTGCGTTATCCTCGAACAGAGAATTTGCCCATGCCGGCCCTTTGCCATCTGCATCCTTGCAATAAGGCATTGACGGTGCGGAACCGCCCCAGATCGAGGTACATCCGGTTGCGTTTGCAACCATCATTCTGTCACCGAACAGTTGGGTAATCAGCTTGATATACGGGGTCTCGCCGCAGCCTGCGCACGCACCGGAAAATTCCAGATACGGCATTGCGAACTGAGAGTTCTTCACATTGGCTGATTTGTCAACCAGGTTTGCCTTATTCGATACCTTCTCCATTGCATAAGTCCAGTTCGGCTCCTGTGCCTCTGACACATCATCGATCGGCTTCATCACAAGCGCTTTTCCTTTCGGTGCCGGGCAGACATTCGCACAAACGCCGCAGCCCAAGCAATCGAGCGGAGAAACCTGCATTCTGAATTCCAGACCGTCAAAGTCCTTGCCGACTGCCTTTAAGGTCTCAAAGCCCTCCGGCGCTGCGCTCTTTTCTTCCGCGTTGACCAAAATCGGACGGATTGCCGCGTGCGGACACACCAGAGAACACTGGTTACACTGGATACAAGTCTCCTTCTGCCATTCCGGAACCATAACGGCTACACCGCGTTTTTCAAAGCGGGAGGTGCCGGTTTCAAACGTACCGTCCTCACGGCCGTTAAACACGCTGACCGGCAGCTTGTTACCGCGCTGTGCGTTCACGGGATCAACAATGTCGGCGATAAATGCCGGGCGGTTGCCGGCGCCGGTTTCTTCATCCTTGGCATCCTTCCAGGCAGCCGGAATATCAATCTTCACCAAAGCATCGATCGCGCCGTCTACGGCAGCGCAGTTCATGTTCACAATCTCATCGCCCTTTTTGCCATAGGTCTTTTTGATTGCCTCTTTGATAAGGGTGACTGCCTTGTCAAAGGGAATGACCTCGGCCAGTTTAAAGAAGGCGCTCTGGGTTACCATGTTGATACGGTTCGGGCCAAGTCCTACCTTAACGGCAACATCCACCGCGTTAATGGTATAGAAATGAATCTCATTTTCCGCCAGATAACGCTTTACGTGGCCGGGCAGCTTCTCCTCCAGCTCTTCCGGCGTCCATACGCAGTTGAGCAGGAAGGTTCCGCCCTTCTTCAGACCCTCTAAGATATCATACTGATAAATATATGCCGGCTTATGGCAGGCAATATAGTCTGCCTCGTCCAAAAGATAGGTAGATTTAATCGGGGTTTTACCGAATCTCAAGTGAGACATGGTGACGCCGCCGGACTTTTTGGAATCGTAGTCAAAGTATGCCTGTGCATACAAATCGGTATTATCGCCGATAATCTTGATGGCGTCCTTATTTGCGCCGACGGTACCGTCGGAACCAAAGCCCCAGAACTTACAGCGGGTTGCACCGGCCGGAGCCGCATTGACTCTCTCGCCGAGCGGCAGAGACAGGTTGGTAACGTCATCGCAGATACCGATGGTAAATTCCTCTTTCGGCTCTGCAGCATCCAGGTTTTTAAACACCGCAACCAGCTGCGTCGGCGTGGTGTCCTTAGAACCGAGACCGAAACGGCCGCCGATGATCATCGGTGCGCTCTTGCAGTCCTTATACAGGTTACAGATATCTAAGTATAACGGCTCACCCAAGGAACCCGGCTCTTTGGTTCTGTCAAGAACGGCGATCTTTTCTACCGATTTCGGCATCACATCAAAGAAGTATTTTGCCGAGAACGGTCTGTAAAGATGCACTTCCAAAACGCCGACCTTTTCGCCCTTTTGATTCAGGTAATCCACCGTCTCTTCCAGCGCCTGACAGACACTGCCCATCGCAACGATGACCTTCTTCGCATCGGGTGCGCCGTAGTAGTTAAACGGCTTATACTCACGGCCGGTAATCTTCGAGATTTCTTTCATGTAATCCGCTACGATATCCGGGATTTCTTCATAGAATTTATTGGACGCCTCTCTGCCCTGGAAGTAGATATCGCCGTTTTGTGCGGTACCGCGCAGCACAGGATGCTCCGGATTTAACGCGCGGTCTCTGAACTCTTTCACAGCGTCCCAGTCAACCAGGCTCTTTAAATCCTCATAATCCATAACCTCAATCTTCTGAATCTCGTGCGAGGTACGGAACCCGTCAAAGAAATGCAGGAACGGAACACGACCCTTCAGCGCCGCAAGATGTGCCACGCCGCCGAGATCCATAACCTCCTGGACGCTGCCGGATGCCAGCATTGCAAAGCCGGTCTGACGACAGGCCATCACGTCCTGATGATCGCCGAAGATGTTCAATGCGTGCGCCGCAATTGCTCTGGCGCTGACATGGAATACGGTCGGCAGCAATTCGCCGGCGATTTTGTACATGTTCGGGATCATGAGCAGAAGTCCCTGGGATGCCGTAAAGGTCGTTGTGAGCGCACCGCCCTGCAAAGAGCCGTGTACGGCACCGGCCGCACCGGCTTCGGACTGCATCTCCACCACCTGTACGGTTTCGCCGAAGATATTCTTTTGGCCTTTTGCGCTCCACTCATCGACATATTCTGCCATTGTCGATGACGGAGTGATCGGATAGATGGCTGCAACTTCGGTAAATGCATACGCGCAATGTGCCGCCGCGCAGTTACCATCCATGGTTTTAAACTTTTTTGCCATAATGATTTTGCCTCCTTGGTATATTTCCTTCAACTTCTATTTTGCACTTCATAGCACGCTGTCTATCAGTATATCATATCCGGACCAAAATTTCAAATGTTTTTTGCGTTTTTTTGTGAAAATTATAAAAAAATAATAAAATGTCAAAAAAATTCATTTCTCCTGCCGTTTCTCCAAAAACCATAAAAAAAGGTCCTGCAAAGTGCAAGACCTATTCATGCATACGCATTTCATTAAATTCCTGTCGGCTGATTAGAACCTGGCGCGGCTTGGTTCCCTCATAGGGGCCGATGATCCGCCGCTCTTCCATCTGATCGATCAGCCGCGCGGCACGCTGATAACCGATCTTAAACCGCCGCTGGAACATGGCAACCGATGCCTGTCCGTTATCCAGCACCATCTCCACGGCCTGGAAGAACAGTTCATCCTTCGCCTCGCCGCTGTGGGTCGGCGTCTCGTCATCACTGTCACTGTGCGCACCGTTTTCCAGGTTGGCCGCCACGCGCTCCTGTTCCTTTTGGATATTTTCGATGATCTCTTCATCATAGCACGCCTCGTACTGCCCCTTGATAAAGTTTACCACCCGTTCGATCTCCTGATCGGACACAAAGTTTCCCTGGATTCGCATGGGCTTCATCGCACCGCTGGGGTTATAAAGCATGTCGCCGCGTCCCAGAAGCTTGTCCGCACCCGGCGCATCCAAAATGGTACGGCTGTCGATCTGTGAGGTCACGTTAAAGGCAATACGGGACGGAATGTTGGCCTTGATAACACCGGTGATGACATTGACGGTCGGCCGCTGCGTTGCAATCACCAGATACATGCCGGCTGCACGCGCCAGGGCGGCCAGACGGTTGATGGCATCCTCGACCTCGCTTTTGGCTGCCATCATCAGATCTGCAAACTCGTCAATGATAATCACGATTTCCGGCAGTTTTGATTCGCTCTCGCCGCGTTCCTCCATCAGTGCGTTATAGCCCTTTAAGTTGCGGACATTGTTATCCTTGAGCAGGTTATAGCGGTTCTGCATCTCTCCCACCGCCCAGTTCAGTGCGCCGGCAGCGTGCTTCGGATCGGTCACCACCGGGATCAAAAGATGCGGAATCCCGTTATAAATGCCAAGCTCCACCATCTTCGGATCGACCATGATAAGTTTGACCTCGTCCGGCTTTGCCTTAAACAGAATACTTAAAATCAGCGAATTGATACAAACGCTCTTTCCGGAGCCGGTCTGACCGGCAATCAAAACATGCGGAAATTTTGCGATATCGGCAATCACGCAGCTCCCGGCGATGTCCTTTCCCAGGGCAAACGCCGTCTTGGAAGAAAAGTTCTGGAACTTATCGCTCTCCAGCACCTCACGGATCGGCACCGGGCTTGCCTCTTTGTTCGGAATCTCGATTCCGATGGCAGATTTTCCGGGGATCGGCGCCTCGATACGGATTCCCGGTGCGGCAAGACTCAGCGCGATGTCATCACTCAGACCGATGATTTTTGACACCTTGATGCCCACGCCGGGCTGCAGCTCAAACCGCGTCACCGACGGCCCCTGGGTAATGTTGATGATCTTTGCATCCACCTTAAAGCTGTGCAGCGTCTCTAAAAGCCGGTTTGCCTTTTCCTCCAGTTCGGCACGCACCTCCTGGCGCGACCGCTTTCTCGGCTTGGGCGGATCCAAAAGATCCAGAGTCGGCATGTAATATTCCATCATACGGGGCGGCGCCGCATTCGCCTTTTCAATCTCATTTTCGATGTGTTCCGCCGGGGTCATCTGACCAGGATTCTCGGTTTCCATGCGCCGCCCTGCCACCACGGCGCGATCCAGCGGCACTCCGGCCTCCATGGCCGCCTTGGTTGACGGCGCGGCAACATCCTCAAGCTTTGCCTCACTCGGCGGTGTAAAGACCGGATCTTCGTCCTCCGGGTTCTCCTGCACAATCACCTTGCCGTCCGCCTCGGTTTTCGGCAGTTCGCTGATGGTGCCCGTCTTCATATTATCCAGCCGAAACGGCAGCGTGTCCGAAAGCTTTGTCTCCGTCTCCTTGTCTTCTGCCGGCAGAATGTTCTGCAGCAGTTCATCGTCTTCCTCAATCACAAAGCGCTTGGGCGGCTCCGGCGTATCGTCCGCATCCTTAGGCCCCGGCTCTGTATGCTTTTCCTGCGCGTCCGGAATGGTCTCGCCCCCGGAAAAATAGTCGTCAAAGAAAGGACTTTCCTTTTTCTTTCGAGAATGCTCCGAGATATTCTCCGGCTGCGGCTGCCGCCGACCCCTGCGGCCAAGGCGGCCGCCAAAGCCGTGATCCGATGCATCGTCCTCTTCCAGCTCCATTTCGACCGATGTATTGGCGTATTCATGCACCTGCTCGGACTTTTTGCGCAGCGCACCGCACAGCTTGCGAAACGCCGCCTCAATCGAAACCCCGGTCAGCAAAATGCCCAGAATCAGCTCCAGGGCAATGGCAAGCACCCAGGTTCCGGCAACGCCGATCAGCATCACCAGCAGCTTACAGATTCCGCCGCCGATCACACCGCCGCCGATGCCATTGACGCCGTTTTGATAAAGCAGCACCACCTGATCCGTCCATCCTCCCGATACCGCCGCGCGGTCCCCGGCGGACAGCGAAACCAGAATCGAAGTACAAAGGATCAGTCCAAACAGCAAAAAGAACCGCGGTGCATTTTTCTTACCCTCTTTATTGACAAAGACCCAAAATCCCGTCAAAATAATAAAGATACAACTGATCGCACTGGAGAATCCAAGCAAACCGTAAAAGAAATCCTTTAAAAAGCCGCCTACCGCACCGGTCGCCTCGGTCAAAAAGGCAAGCAGCAAAAAGACACCGCCGGCAATGACGATAATCCCCTTGATTTCGTTGGAAAGCGTCTTTTTTTTGACCGGCGGCCGATCCTTCGGCTTTGCCGCGGCACTACGTGCCGCCGCCGACTGCCCGGATTTTTTTACCGGTTTTTTCCCGCTTGCGGCCGGCTTTGCCGCACGGCTTTTCTGCGGCGGCGCACTGCTTTTTCGTGCGCTTTCCTTTCCCTTTGTCTTTTGTGCCACGCTATCGCACCCCTTCTATTTTCTGCCTTGCCGCCCTGTCAAAAGAGACGATGCGGCAAGAACCCTATTTTCCGTTATCTTTGATTATACCATAAACCAAATCACAAAAATATTACAGTTTGCTTTCATTTTTCTGTTTTTGCTCTTGTTACCCCTGTGATTTCGCCTGTTTTTCCTGGTTTTTACGGGGATTTTCCTTGCTTTTGACCGCAAAATGTGGTATGATGACAAAAAGGAGAGAATCATCATGAAAATCAGCGATTTATTAAAGTCAAAGAAGATTACCGTGTCCTGTGAACTGTTTCCGCCAAAGCAGGGCGGCGCACTGGACAACGCGAAAAATATCGTGCACGAGATGGCAGCGCTGCGGCCGGATTTTATGAGCGTGACCTACGGCGCCGGCGGCACCAACGCCGCCAACACGTTGGAGCTTGCCAATGCGGTACAAAACGTTAACGGCGTTACGGCACTGGCGCACCTGACCTGTATTGCCTCCGAACGGCCGAAAATCCGTGAGGTTTTAACCGATTTGAAAGAGCACGGCATCGAAAATATTCTGGCTTTGCGCGGCGATCTGCCGCAGGACAGCAGCCTTGCACTGTCCACCCAGTTTCATCACGCCAGTGATCTGATGAAGGAAATTCGGGATTTCGGCGGATTTTGTATCGGCGGCGCCTGTTACCCGGAGGGACACCCCGAATCCCCGTCCTTAGATTTTGACATTGACCAGTTAAAACGCAAGGTAGAAAACGGCTGCGACTTTCTGACGACCCAGATGTTTTTTGACAACGACATTCTCTATCATTTTATGTACCGTCTGCTGCGTGCCGGGATTCAGGTTCCGGTCATTGCCGGGATCATGCCGGTCACCAATGCCAAACAGATGAAACGCATTTTAAGCCTGTCCGGCACCGCGCTGCCGCGGCGATTCCGCATGATTGTGGATCGCTTTGCCGACCAGCCGGAGGCCATGAAACAGGCCGGCATCGCCTATGCGACCGAACAAATGATTGACCTGTTTGCAAGCGGCGTCAACCATGTGCATATTTATACCATGAACCGCCCCGATATCGCCGGGAGCATCATGCAGAATCTGTCCTCCATGATCCGATAGAAAAGGCACGCCGCCAAATCCCCATGCGGCGCCGATCGAAAAATTTCACTTTCACCGGGAAAGGAACGTTACGTTATGGAACCGTCGTCAAAAACACCGTCAAAAAGCACACTGTCCGCCTCTGCCATTCTGCTTGCGATCTTTTGCAACATTCTCTGGGGCAGCGCATACCCGGCCATCAAAAGCGGCTATGCCCTGTTTCAGATCGGCGACCATCTGTTTTCTAAAATTCTGTTCGCCGGGGTGCGTTTTTTTGCCGCAGGCGTTATGGTTCTCTGTCTTGCCGCAAAAAAGCAGCATGCCCTGCCGCGGATTCAAAAAGAAAACCGCGCCCTTGTCTTGTGGATGGCTTTGATTTATACCATGCTGCAATACATCTTTTTCTATATCGGTCTTTCTCACACCACCGGCTCAAACGGATCGATCTTTAATTCGACGACAACCTTTATGTCCGTTTTGCTTGCGCACTTTTTGTATCAGGGCGACAAGCTGACGCTGCAAAAGGGGCTGGGCTGCCTGGTCGGTTTTTTAGGCGTCATACTGGTCACGTTTCAAAATTCCAATGCCGGATTTTCCCTTTTGGGCGAGGGTTTTATCCTGATTGCCTCTGCGTGCTTTGTGGCAGGTTCCGCAATGAGCAAAAAAGCGGTACAGACGGACGATCCCGCATCGGTCACCGGCTATAATCTTCTGCTGGGCGGTGCATTTTTGATCATCATCGGCTTTGTCGGCGGCGGAAGGCTGCATACGCCGACCGTCACGGGCGTGCTGGATCTTTGCTATCTGGCGCTGCTCTCCGCGCTGGCCTTTACCATCTGGTCCTCGCTGCTGCAGCGCTGTCCGCTCGGCAGTCTCGGCGTATTTAACTTTATTATACCGGTATTCGGTACGCTCCTTTCCGCCGTTTTCTTAAAAGAGGATATTCTGCACTGGCAGTACCTTGTCTCGCTGATTTTGGTCTGCGCCGGCATTTTTCTCGTTAACCGAAAGAAAGTCAACTAAGCTCCGATTTCGGGAAACGGCTTTCCGCTTCCAGTTCATCGAAAACACGTATCATTTTTTTGCCGCCTGTCTTGACAAAACCCGCTTGTCGTGCTATACTGAGAAAGTAGCCATGCAGGCGTAGTTTAGTGGCAAAACATCAGCTTCCCAAGCTGAGGTTGTGGGTTCGATTCCCATCGCCTGCTCCACGTCGGAACGGACTTTTCTCCGTTCCGATTTTTATTGATCGCCTTTTCACCATCTATGCTCTTCAAGGCGGCGCCTTTTCACTTTGCTACCGCTTTTTCTTTAAAACCCGATCAGCGATGCCGATAAAGATAAATTTTTGTTTTTTTGCAAAAAAAGGGTTGACAAGCTGCAAAAGGCGTGGTATACTAATAAAGTCGCTGCGAGAGAGCAGCGCGCTGATAAACCCGGAGGGGTTCCCGAGTGGCCAAAGGGGGCAGACTGTAAATCTGTTGCGTCTCGCTTCGATGGTTCGAATCCATCTCCCTCCACCAAATCGGAACGGGCTTTGCTCCGTTCCGATTTTTTTTGCATAAAAAATCAGTCACACGCGCCGTCGTTCCTCCTCTTTCACAAAAAGGCACGCTCGGCTCGCCTGTTCGCTTGTAAACGCGCCCACAACAGTTCACAGTCGCTACCGACTTTTTGCGAGATGCGCTTGCGGCGCGAATATCTCAATGGTTCGGCATTGCCAAAAACGGCAAGCACAGATTGTGCTTGCCGTTTTTTTCTTGTCATGTATTTCCCTTTCACTGTTTCCTTTATGCAATTTCTTCCGTCATCCGCAGGTATAAAATCACATTTCTTCTGATTTTTTGTATAAAAAAGCGCCTTATCTTTCGATAAAACGCAAAATATTCTTTTGCTGCCTTGTTGACAAATATCAAAACCGATGATATAATGTGCATTAAGGGTGATTTGTTAGGGGTAACGGTCATCCCTCGTTGACTAGTATTGAAGGAATGCCGTACCGCTCAGGTGCGGCTATTTCTTTTTATTATTAGGAACTATTACGGTAAGCAAAATTATGTATAGCACAATAATAAGCTGTTCCATAACCTCCCCCTTTCTGAGGGAGTAACCGCATCACCCTTAATGCCTTGTTTCGTTATATCACATGCCAAATTATTTGTCAAGTCCTATCATCCGATCATCCAATCGTTCCCCGGAGGAATGTTTGGCGTTTCGTCAGCCGAATTCGGCAAAATACAATCTGCGAATTTGTACACAAAAAAATCCATCCGCATTTCGCGGATGGATTTCTGATTGTTAAAGCAGATCTTATTTACTCTTACTGCTTGCGTTTTGCTGATACTCGGTGTACTTTGCCTGGAAGTCGGTAGACGCCTGTTCTACGCCGCTTAAGATATCCTTAACCGAAATCTTAGCCAATACGCTGTCTTTGGTGTTTACCTTAGCGTTTGCTTTCCAGTAACCTTCCAGCTCGTACTGACCGGCAATTCTCTTAATGATGTGATAGCCGTGCTCTGTTTCAACCACGTCACTGATCTCGTCAATGCCAAGGCCGAAGGACGCCGTCTCAAACGCCTCCGACATCTCGCCGGGGCCAAAGGTATAGCCGCCTGCCGGCTCTGCCGTGTCCTCGTTATACTCTTCGATCAAAGCATCAAAATCCTCACCGTTCTTGGCACGTGCAAGCACTTCTTCTGCCTTGGCACGCTTATCCTCGGCCGGTGCGGCGTCCTGCGCTTCTGCGTTGTCGCCGGTTGCGGCAGTCTCAGCGTTGGCAATCAAAATGTGCTTTACGGTTGCCTTATCGGTCGGTGCGTACTGCGCCAGGACGGAACGATCCTCCGGATAATACTTATCCGGGTTTTCTTCCATATCGGTCTTTACGGCGCTCATAAGGTTGGACTGCACAATCTTGCGGACGTACTGCTTGGTGGAATTTAAGCCCTGTGCCTTTGCGTTTAAGTTCACCAGTTCTTCGCCGTACACGCTCTCCATCTGCTGTACCTGCATTTTTGCAGAATCCGTTGCTTCCTTTTCGTTCCATTCCATGCCGCTCTTGATTCCGGCATTCATCAAAAGCGCCTCACCGACTGCGGTATCGAGTGCGTTTTCTTTTACGATGTCGGCTGCGGTTTTGCCGTCCTCAACAACCTGATCCCAGTCATACTCGGTCGGGGTCTTTACCGTGCCGCCGTTTTTGTCAAAATATTCCATTGCGGCCGCATAGACGTAGTAGTTCATATCCATATCGGTAATCGCCATGCCGTCTACCGAAGCAACCTTTTTGCCCTCCGGTGCACTCTCAACCCAACCGGGGATCTGGAGGCACAAAAGCAATACCAATGCGCCGACAATCGCCGTTCCGACCAAAGAAAGCACCAGGTTGGTCACCGTCAGCGTCACCTTTTTCGGTTCCTTGACCGGCTCTGCAAAGTTTGCATCGTTCCAGCTGGGGTCCTCGTCCGCGCCGTCAAATGCGGTGTCCTCGTTCTCTTCTCCGTCGGCAGTCTCCTGTCCTGCGTCAGCCAAAGCGGCATCCTCTTCTGCAGCAGCGGCATCAATCTCATCCTGCACTTCTTCTGCGGCCGACGCGATCTTTTCGCTCACGTCCCGGCGCACCTTTTCCTGCATTTCAGAGATATCCGCTCCGCCTTGCAGATCCTTGTTCTCGTTTTCCACGTTTAACACTCCTTTTTTTGGTTAACATCCATTCGGATTTTCCGAACTGTCTCGTGCCCTCTATTATATAACATATTGTCTTCAATTTCCAGTCTTTTTTTATAAATTTTCAAACAATTTAAAATTTATTCACACTTTTTCGGATTCTTCGGTGGGGCAAAGCGTCTTTAACACCTCAGAAATTGCCGCAAAATAGGCCTTTTCTCCGCCGGCATCCGGCTTTTTGAGTTTTTGATGAAGCTTTGGTTCTTTGCTGCCGGGAAGGAAAAATTCCTTCGGCCGCGCCTGTACCAACTGCAAAAGCCGTGTAAAATCCGGAAGGCGTTTTTCGTCAAACCGATAAATCACCTTATCGCCGCTGCCCAAAATTTCTGTCACGCCGGCTTTTTGCGCCGCCGCCTTGAGCCTTGCAACCTCCATCAGCTGATAAACGCTTTGCGGCACCGTGCCGTAGCGATCCTCGATCTCGTCATAGGCGTCATAGAGTTCGTCCTGATTTTTGATGGCGGCAATCCGCTTATACGCCGAAATCCGCTGGCTGTGGTTGGTGATATACCCGTTTGGAATATAGGCCGACACCGGAAGATCAATGGTGGTCTCCGTCTGCGGCATAGTTTCCTCGCCCTGCTGCTCACGCACCGCCTGTTCCAGCAATCTGCAATACATTTCGTAGCCGACCGCCTCCATATGCCCGTGCTGCTGCGCCCCGATCAGATTGCCGGTGCCGCGGATTTCAAGATCCTGCATGGCAATTTTAAACCCGGATCCAAACTCGGTAAATTCTTTAATGGCAAGCAGCCGCTTCTCCGCCTCCGGCGTGAGCACCTTGTCCTTGCGGAAAGTCAGGTACGCATAGGCCAGGCGGTTAGAACGCCCGACTCGTCCGCGCAGCTGATACAGCTGCGCAAGCCCCAGCCGATCCGCGTTTTCAATGATAATGGTATTGACATTGGCGATGTCCAGCCCGGTTTCAATGATGGTGGTGCAGACCAAGACATCAATTTCGCCCTCCGACACGCCCATCATGATTTCTTCCAGCTCGCGCTCGTGCATCTGCCCGTGCGCGACCGCCACCCTTGCCTCCGGCACCAGTTCGGCGATGCGGTTCGCCGCCTTATAAATGCCCTCGACGCGGTTATAAAGGTAATAGACCTGGCCGCCGCGGCCAATCTCACGAGAGATGGCCTCCCGGATGACATCCTCCTCATATTCCAGCACGTAGGTCGCCACCGGGTAACGCTCACTGGGCGGCTGGGTCAGCAGGCTCATGTCCCGGATTCCGCTCAGGCTCATGTGCAGCGTTCTCGGAATCGGCGTTGCCGACAGGGTCAGCACATCGACCTCTTTTCGGATTTCCTTTAGCTTTTCCTTATGGGCAACGCCAAAGCGCTGTTCCTCATCGATCACCAAAAGCCCCAGCTTATGAAAATGAATGTTCTTGCCCAAAAGCTTGTGGGTGCCGATCACGATATCGGTCTCGCCGGTTTCAAGCCCCCGTACAACCTCTTTTTGCGCTGCGCCGGTCACAAACCGCGACAACATTCCGACCGTGATGGGATAGTGCATCATGCGCTGCTTAAAGTTATGGTAGTGCTGCGCTGCCAAAATGGTGGTCGGTACCAGGTACGCCACCTGATATCCGCTCATGACCGCCTTAAAGGCCGCACGCATCGCAACCTCGGTCTTTCCATATCCCACATCACCGCACAAAAGCCGATCCATGGGATGCGGCTTTTCCATATCCGCCTTGACCTCTTCAATGCTGCGCAGCTGATCGTCCGTCTCCTCATAAGGAAAGGCCGCCTCAAAATCACGCTGCCACTCGCTGTCCTTTGCAAATGCAATACCGGGAATCTGACTGCGCTTGGCATAAAGCGCGATCAGTTCTTTTGCCATGTCCTTGGCCGCCGCCTTGACGCGCTGCTTGGTATTGCCCCACTCGGCGCCGCCCAGCTTGTTGACCTTGACCCTGGCTCCCTCGGCCGCCGTATGCTTAAACACCATGTCAAGCTGGTCGGTGGGTACGTACAAAACATCGCTGCCCCGATACTGAATCTTTAAATAGTCCTTGCGCACCCCGTCCACATGGAGCTGCTCGATTCCCGTATAAACGCCGATACCGTGGTTTTGATGCACCACATAATCGCCCGGATTCAGATCGGTAAAGCTGGATATCTTTTCGCCCTGCGGCCGCGCACTGCGCCGCTTTTTCTTTTTTTCGCCGCCGAAAATCTCACGGTCGCCGATCACCGCCGTCCGAATCAGCGGATAGGCAAAGCTCCGCCCGATGCTGCCGGACGATACGACAATGCCGCCGGGAGAGGGCAGCTTTTGAAGGGTTTCCTGATAACTGCACCGAATCTGTTCCTCCTCCAGCTGCGCCGCAAGCCTTTGCGCACGCAGCGGTGACCCGGCAAGCAAAACGGTACGGTATTTCTCCTTTTGATAAAACCGCAGGGTATCGCAGAGAAATTCCAGTTTCCCCTGAAAACCGCTGAGGCTTTTACAGGTAAAGCTGTGCATCCGCACCGGGCGGTAATCCGGCGTGGTGCGCGCCACGCCGCTTAGGCCGATCAGGCGTTTTTCAATCCGCCGCACCGCTTCCCGGTAGGGAAGTGTATACAATACGTCGCCGCGCGGAATCATGCCGCGCTCCGCCATATCCAAAACGTCCTCGCTCTGCTGCCGCGTCAACTGCTCGATTTTCTCACGGATGCGTGCCGCCTCGTCCCAGAATATCAGCGCGTCTTTTGGCAGATAGTCAAGAATCGTCGGAACAGTGTCATAAAGATAAGGGATATACTTATCCAGGGACGCAAAAAGCAGCCCTTCCTCCAGCCTTTCGATGTCACGGGATAGGGTTTTGTTTAATTTTTCCGCCGTATCGGCAGACGGTTTGATCCCCTTTTGCAGTTTTTTCAGCTTTTCGGTCAGCAAGGACCGCTCATCGTCCGACAAAAGCAGTTCTCTTGCCGGCAGAATCTCGATACGCTCCAGCTTATCCACGGTGCGCTGCGATTCCGGGTCAAAGGAACGCACCGCGTCGATCTCGGTATCAAAAAACTCAACCCGAACCGGCAGGCCGCCGCTCCCCGCAAAGGGAAACACGTCTAAAATTCCGCCGCGCATACTGAACTGACCGGGGCCTTCGACCATCTCTTCACGGCGGTAGCCAAGGGCGGTCAGCCGTACTGCAATCTCCGAAAGCTCCATTTCCTCGCCGACTGCCAGCTGCAAAGCCAGCCTTTGGCAGGCTGCTTTCGGGAGCGTTGCCTGCAGCATCGCCTCCGCTGTGCAGATCACGCAAAAAGACGCGTCCTTTAACATATGCCAAAGAACCGAAAGCCGCTGTCCGGTTACGTCCTGTCCCTTTGCCTCAACGTCATAAAACAGTAAATCCGTCCGCGGATACAGGTGCACCGTATCTCCCAAAAAGAACTGTAAATCCGTATACAGCTGTCTGGCCGTACTCTCATCGGCCGTCACAACCAGAGCCGGCTTTTGCTGCGACTTCATCACACAATCAATAAGGTGTGCCCTGACAGAGTCCGACACACCCGTAACGCCGACCGGCATATTTCTTTCCTGAATATCCTGCACAAGATCGCCGAACTCGGCAAGTCCCTGCATCATCTCTAAAAAAGCATCCATCATCTCTCACCTAACCGTTAAAACGGTTCATTGCCGCCGCCGCGTCCTCTCTGATCATGACCTCCACCGCGTCCGCCGCACGGATCACCGTCTGAATCAGAATCTCGGTCTCCTCTTTGCTAAAATGCCCAAGGACAAAATCCTTGCAGTCAAAGTCCTCGTGCCGCGGCTGTCCGACGCCGATTTTAATCCGCGGAAAGACATCGGTGTTTAACTGATAAATAATATTTTTGATGCCGTTATGTCCGCCGGCACTCCCCTTTTCCCGGATGCGCAGCTTCCCGGTCGGCAGCGAAATATCATCGTAAATCACGATGATCTCTTCGGGGCTCAGCTTATACCAATCCCTAAGCTCGCGTACGCTCTCGCCGCTTAGATTCATATAGGTCTGCGGCTTTGCCACGATCACCTTTTCGCCGCCGATGCGCCCCTCGCCAAAGACGGCGCGGAACTTTTCTTTCTTCATGCTGATGTCATACTTGGCACAAACCGCGTCAACCGCCTCAAAGCCGATGTTGTGGCGCGTGCCGACATATTCCCGGCCGGGATTTCCCAGCCCGACGATCAAGTACATATCCTACGAATCCTTTCTCCTGTTTTTCTTCACCCAGCCATCCTTGTTGACCTGTCTTGCCCTGGCGATTGCCAGCGCGTCCTCCGGCACCTCATCGGTAATGGTCGATCCTGCCGCCGTATAAGCGCCCTTTCGCACCGTCACCGGGGATACCAGGTTGCTGTTGCAGCCGATAAAGCAGTCGTCCTCAATCACGGTGCGGTGCTTTTTGATGCCGTCATAGTTAACCACCACCGTACCGCAGCCAAAATTCACCCTCTCGCCCACATCGGCGTCCCCGACATAGGTAAGATGCGCAATTTTGGTGCCGTTGCCGATGGTCGCGTTTTTCACCTCGACAAAATCGCCGACCTTGTTGCCGCTGCCGATGACCGATCCCGGTCTGATATACGCAAACGGCCCAACACTGGTGTCCGAGCCGATTTTGGAATCCAGCACCACCGAGGACTGGATTTCGGTACGGTCGCCCACCTTTGCATTTTTCAGTCTTGTGTTGGGGCCGATCACACATGCCTCGCCGATCTCCGTCTCACCCTCTAAGATGGTACCCGGATAAATCACCGTGTCCATACCGACCGTTACGCCGTACGCCGCACGTACCGAATCCGGGTTTAAAACGATCGCGCCGCGGCGCATCAGGTCATGCACCGTGCGGCGGTTTAAAATCGCGTCCGCCTCAGCAAAAAGAATGCGGTCGGTTACCGCAATCCCCTCTTCCCGGTCTGCCGGGGATATCTCCACCGCCGCGCCGTTTTGCAGCATTTGCTGCACCGCCGCCGCAAAGGGACATTCCGCCTTTGCCAAGCGATCCGCATGTGCTGCGATACGGCGCAGTGCGCCGATATCAAAGAGGTACGCTGCCGCAAAGGAAGCCGCCTCCATTGCTTCCCCGGTAAAACCGACCGTCTTTGCAGCGCAAATTACCGTTGCAGCGCACCGTTTTTTTTCATGTGCCGCAAGCGCCGCCTGCAGCGTCTCGCCTTTAAGGGTCGGACGGTCGCCGAAAAGCACCAATACGCTGCCCGTCTGCGCTTTGGGGATGCCGTCCAAAACCGATGCAATCGAAAAGTCCTCGCCGGCCGCCGCATAGTCTGCCGCATCGCCAAGGTGTGCCTTGATGGCATCGCCCCGCGCCCCGGTGACAACCGTACAGTTTTCCGCGCCGGCGATCTTTGCCGCATCCAGCACCCAATCAATCAGCGGCCGATCCGCCGCCTTTAACAAAAATCTGCTCTGCCGAAAAACCTCCTGTTTTTCGTCCGCTGCCATAATCACACTGCGATATAACATAAATTTGCCTCCGTTTTTAATTTGCCGTGTCCGTACGAACGCAGGATCGGGTTCGCCTAACGTTAGTATACCACAAAATTCCAAAAATGCAACCGATCTTTTACATTTCACCCTTTGAGACCGTTGCCGCCGCGGCGGCATACACCGCTTTGGCACCTGCGCCGCGCAGCACCTTGGCACATTCCTGTATGGTTGCTCCGGTTGTGGTGATATCATCGACCAGCAAAATACATTTTCCCTGCACGGCGCTCTTCTTTCTGACCGCATAATTGCCGCGGACATTCACCCGTCTCTCCCGCGCAGAGAGCGCACTCTGCTTTTTACGGTTTTCGTTTTGATATAAGACGCCGCCAAGATAAGGCAGTTCCATCTGTTTTGCCACCGCCGCGGCGAGTGTCTCCGCCTGATCGTAGCCCTCTCTGCGCATACGCTCCGGCCTTGGCGGCACACTGACAACGGCGTCAAAGCAAACATCGCCGAGATCGTGGGACAAAACCGCACCGATATGTGCGGCAAAAACCTTTGCAAAGCTTTGATACCGCTCCCGTTTAAAAAGAATCAGCGCCTTTTTCACCGATCCCTCATACAGATACGGCACGCAAATCCGTTCAAAGGCAAAATCCATGCGGCCGTCACACGCGGCACAATAACGCCGGCGCGCCGCCATCGGTCTGCCGCAGCGGCAGCAGCGCGGATGCGCCATGGTAAACGGCAGCTTTTGCATACAGGTATGACACACCGCAATCTTGGTTGTCACCGGCATCAGCCGCCGGCAAAAGACACAGCGGCACGGAAACAAAAAGTGCAGCACGGCATTTTTTACCGCCCCTAAAAATGTGTTCCGCTCTGTGTCCTTCATGGTTTTGCACCCCCTTATTTCGTTGTTATTTTACACCTGTTTTTCCGATTTTGCAAATCTTTTCTTTTGTTGTCGATTTTTCTTGTATGGAAATAAATGGGAAATATTTTTTCTATGCTATGATAAATAGGTCAAACAGAAAACGAAGGAGGAGCATTATGGAGATTCGTATCGAGTCCATCGGCACAACGCTGGTGGTAAAGCTTGCCGGTGAGATCGACCAAAGCTGCGCAGAAGAAATCCGCGGCGATATCGACCGTGAAATCACGCTGCGACACGCCCAGAATCTGATTCTGGATTTTGCGGCCGTTGATTTTATGGATAGTTCGGGTCTTGGCATGATTATCGGCAGATACAAACAGATGAAGGCGCGCGGCGGCAAGACCATGATTATCCGCGCAAAACCGCAGGTCGATAAAATTTTGTCCCTGTCCGGGCTGAAAAAAATTATTGAGTGCGGTTAGCCGAAAGAGAGTAATTCGAACCCGCCTGAAAAGGCAAAATTTCGGCACCTTTCGGCTTGTCATCTTTGCAAGGCGCCGAGCCTTGCTGCATCTTCCGCGCCAAAATCTGCTCAAAATTGAATCCTTTTCAGGTCGTAGAATTTTGAGAGAGCGGCTTTTTGGTTGCGCAAGGCAAAAGCGGAGGTAATCCTAACGGATTGCCGAGTATTTTAACGCAGCGAAAGCGGAAATCCGCCTCTCAAAATCGGAGTTCGGATTACTCCCTTTCGACTAGCCAAAAGGGCATCATTCAAACGATAAGGAGGAACACAATGGATAACTATATGAAGTTGAAATTTCCCGGCAAAAGCCGCAATGAGGCCTTTGCCAGAGCGGCCGCCGGGGCGTTTGCCGCGCAGCTGGATCCCACCTGTGAAGAGCTTGCCGACATTAAGACCGCCGTCTCGGAGGCGGTAACCAACGCCATTGTTCACGGTTACGCAAGCCGTCACGGCGAGGTCGAAATGACCTGCCGCATTGAGGGCGATATGTTCTTGGTTACCGTCACGGATCAGGGCTGCGGCATTGAGGACATCGACCTTGCCATGCAGCCGCTCTATTCCGGCGCGCCCGGCGAAGAACGCAGCGGCATGGGCTTTACCGTGATGGAAAGCTTTATGGACACGCTGAAGGTGGATTCCGCGCCGGGTGCCGGGACGAGCGTCACCATGACAAAACGGATCGGAATGGGCTTTTATGAATGAATTTGCAAAAAACAATGATGCCCTGCTTAAATTGGCTGCCGCCGGCGACCGCAGTGCAAGAGAACAGCTGATTGCCCAAAACACGGGATTGGTACATAGCGTTGTCAAGCGTTTTATCGGCCGCGGCCAGGAAACGGAGGATCTGTTTCAGGTCGGCTGCATCGGCCTGATTAAGGCCGTCCAAAAGTTTGATTTACGCTTTGGCGTACAGTTTTCCACCTATGCCGTGCCGATGATTATGGGCGAGATCAAACGATTTATCCGTGACGACGGAATGATAAAGGTCAGCCGAAGCCTGAAAGAAACCGCCGCAAAAGCCATGGCGGTCAAAGAAAAGCTCACCAAAAAAAACGGCGAAGAGCCGACGCTTGGCTGCATCGCGGAGGCGCTGGGCATCACCCCGGCGGAGCTTTCCGTTGCCATGGAGGCCGGTGTCCGCCCCGAATCGCTCTACGCCGTCACGGATGACGGCAGCCGCGAAAACCGGCCGCTGATCGAACGGCTGGAGGAAAAAACCGATTACGAAAGCGCCGTCGTTGACAAGCTGACCCTGGCGCAGCTTTTGTCGGAATTCAGTCCGCGCGATCAGACCATCATCAGGATGCGGTATTTTGATCAAAAGACGCAGTCTCAGATTGCCAAAATGCTGGGCATTTCGCAGGTGCAGGTCTCGCGGATCGAAAAAAAGCTGCTTTTAAAGATGCGCGCAAGCCTTACCGGCTCCTAGCCGAAATTGCGTTTATCACTATGCCGAGGGCTGTAAAAATTGTATTTTACAGCCCTTAAAAATTCTGCCAGCATTTTTTTATCCTGTCTATGCACAAAGGTATTGACGTCAGATCCCTTTTTATGATATAATCCTACCATACTTTTTTTCATACTTTTTCTGACATTTTGAGACGGCATTTCTCATGATACGATAGGAAAGGACTTGACAAATATGTACTTATGTGGTAAAATTAATACATACATACATACATACATACATACATACATACATACATACATACATACATACAGTAAGTGTGCAGTCTCTGTTTACATTTAGAATATCGCGGTGCAGTTTGCCGGGGCGTTGGCTTTGGCAAGGTGCGCTTTTTTGTGCTTTTTTACGGTTTTTCAACCCTTTTGCATACCAGAATACACGGCAAAAGATTTTGGTCTGATCCGCAAAATACTGCGAAAGGAGAGGTATCATGGCAACGCTTTTATACGCTGAGGTCAATGTGTTTTGTATTGTTATTTTATGCATTGTCGCCTGCAACGCCGCGTCCTCCGGCTTTGAGATGCGGCCGGCGGCTCATCTGTTTGTCATCTCCATATGGTTTGCGGCAATCTCAAACGTGTTTGAATTATTATGGAACCTCGGCAGTGCGGCGCAGCTGCCGATCTCATCCTTTGGTCTGACGATCGTCAACTTTTTGTACTTTATGACCTTTGGTCTGTCCTGCTTTTCCTGGTTTTTGTATGCCGAGGCATTTCTTGGCAACCGCCTTTTTAAAAACAAGCCGCTGTTTATCGTAAGCACGCTTCCGCTGGTGCTTTTGGCCGTCCTGCTGGTGCGTTCGGCCTTTGACGGCTGCCTGTTTTACTTTGACGAAAACGGCGTCTATCACCGCGGCCCGCTGTTTTACATGCAGCAGATCTTATCCTACGGCTATATCGCCTTTACTTCCTGCAAAACGCTGATCAGCGCCATGCATAAAAAGAATTATGCGCTACGGGACGATTTTTTGCTCCTTGCCTCCTTTGCCATCTCGCCGCTGATTGCCGCGCCCTTTCAGGCCATCTACCAAAACATTCCCATTCTTCCGGTGGGTGTTACGGTTTCGTTTTTGCTGGTCTATGTCAACTCCTTAAAGACGTTGATCTCGATGGATCCGCTCACGGGGATCCCCAACCGCCGCCAGCTTTTGCGGCATTTGTCGTCCGAGGTCAGAACGCTGGAGGAAAACGAATGCCTGTATTTTATGTTTATCGACATAGACTCTTTTAAACAAATCAACGATACCTACGGCCATAACGAGGGCGACCGTGCGCTGATGATGACGGCATCGGTCTTAAAAGCCGTGTGTGAAAAATACGGCGGTTTTTGTGCGCGTTACGGCGGCGATGAATTTGCGATTGTTCATGTCATGGATCAAAATGCGGATATCACGTTCTTTTGCGACAGAATCAGCAAAGAATTAAAACGGAGAAACGAAAAAGAGGCTATGGCCTATACCGTGGAGGCCAGCATCGGCTATGCGGAATATACCGCGGAGCTTGACAACATTCAGGCACTGATTTACAGCGCCGACTACGCGATGTATCAGATCAAAAAGACGCATGGCCCCAAAAAGCCGTCAAAACACTAAAACCAAAACATCAAAAAAGCTGCCTCACCGGGCAGCTTTGAGACTGTCGATAAACCCTATTTTGCGAAAAATTTCATTTTGATCTAATCGCCGTCCCCT
>OLOI01000835.1_pt1 | contig 29374 bp, 22 predicted proteins | sample 1672131 | NCBI WGS metagenome assembly OLOI01 (sample SAMEA3136651, study PRJEB25190) | human gut metagenome
TAGGCTGTGAACTGGCAAAGCAGGCAGAGGCAGTATACCGTGTGACCTGTGGAATCGGAACCCGCATAAAATAGACAATGTATATTTATACAACGATTGCGGCCCTGGTGGCCGGTTATGTGCTGGATCTGTGCATCGGAGATCCGCATGGTATGTGGCATCCCATCTGTTTTGTTGGGAATCTGATTTCATTTTTTGAGAAAAGACTGCGCAGGGGCAGAAGTGAAAGAGCAGATCTGGCAGGCGGTGTTTTGCTGGTGATTCTGGTGACCGGGATTTCCACGGCGATCCCTTTTGGAATTCTGTTCCTTTGTTATCGTCTCTGGTTCTGGCTGGGATTCGCAGTGGAAGTGTATATGTGTTATACGGTTCTGGCGACGAAATCGCTGAAGACAGAGAGTATGAAAGTGGCAGAGGCACTGGAACAGGAAGGTCTGGAAGCCGGACGGTATGCAGTGTCCATGATCGTAGGCAGAGATACGAAAGAACTGACGGAGACCGGTGTGGTAAAGGCTGCTGTTGAAACAGTGGCAGAGAATACATCGGATGGTGTGATTGCACCGTTATTTTATATGCTGATCGGCGGAGCTGTTCTGGGATTTGCTTATAAGGCAATTAATACGATGGATTCGATGGTCGGTTATAAGAACGACCGGTATCAGTGGTTTGGAACGGCTGCCGCGAAGCTGGATGATGTGGTGAATTTTATTCCGGCGAGGGTATCGGCAGTACTGATGATCGTGGCGTCATATCTGACCGGAATGGATGGAAAGAATGCAGCACGTATCTTCCGAAGAGACCGCTTTAATCATAAAAGTCCGAACTCGGCACAGACAGAAGCAGTCATGGCGGGGGCGCTGGATGTGCAGCTTGCAGGAGATGCATGGTATTTTGGAAAGCTGCATAAGAAGCCGACGATCGGAGATCCGGTCCGGGAGATGGAACTACTGGATATCCGGAGATCGCATAAGCTGTTATATGGGACGGCAATGCTTGGTCTGATACTTGGAATCATCCTCCGGATTCTGGTTCTGTAGATGATATTGATAATAAAAATCAAAAAACAAATAATATTATCTGCAAATTATGAATAAAAAGTTAGAATTGTGCAAACAATGTTCCTGTTGACTAACATAGTCAGTGCAACTTACAATATAAAAAAGAGGTAAAGAAGGTGTTAGTTATGCAGGCATTGTCAAAGGCGGCGGCTGGAAAAAGCTACACCATCAAGTGGATGTTCGGCATCCCGGAAGTTCTGGATAAGATCCGAAAATGTAAGATTGATGAAGGCAGTGAGATCACAGTCATTCAGAATTCCGGAAGAGACCTGATCATCAGGAGTGGTGAGAAGCGGATCGCAATGAGCAGCGATGCGGCAACAAGAATTCAGGTATAAGATTCCGGTTGACTATTTTCTGCAAAGTGAGTAAGATGGTTGTAGCAAAATAGCAGAGAGAGCGGTTTATCCGCACAGGTGAAGGAACGTTGGCAGAACCAAAAGAGACAGTTCACGGTGGAGACATTTACCGGAATCCATCTGTTACAGATTATTCTGTAAACAGTAACCCGCTGGGAGTTCCCGAAGCGGTACGAAAGAGCGTACAGGAAAGTGCAGACAGGATCATGTATTATCCGGATGTCAGATGCGACAGACTTCGGGAGTCGATCAGTGATTTTGAGAGAATAGAAAAAGAAAAGATACTCTGCGGCAATGGTGCTGCAGAGCTTTTTTTTGCTGTCGTAATGGCAGTGAGACCGAAAAAAGCACTGGTGACGGCACCAGCTTTTTCCGAGTATGAGCGGGCACTTGGCACAGTTGGAGCAGAGGTACAATATTACAGATTAAAAGAAGAACAGGATTTCCGGATACAGGAGGATATACTGGAACAGATTACGGAAGATACAGATATGATATTTCTGTGCAATCCCAATAATCCGACCGGACAGACAACGGAAAAAGAACTGCTGATCCGTGTGATGAACAGGTGTAATAAATGCGGTACGATACTGGTCCTGGATGAGTGTTTTATAGAGTTTCTGGAAGAACCAGGAAGATATGAATGCCGGGGGTATCTGACACAGTATCCGAATGTGGTCATTATCAAAGCATTTACGAAAATATTCTGTATGCCGGGTGTAAGACTTGGATATGCATTGTGTGAGAATGCAGCTCTTAGGAAACGAATGAGGGCAATGCTCCAGCCGTGGAATGTGTCGGTAACGGCACAGGAAGCAGGTGTGGCAGCACTTGTTGATTGCGAAGCATATTTAAAGAGAACGAAAGAATATATAAAAAAAGAAAAGTTCTGGATGACAGAGCGGATGAGAAAGCTTGGTCTGAATGTATGGGGATCGGAAGCAAACTATATATTTTTTAAAGGAAAAGCAGGGCTGTATGAGAAGGCACTGAAAAGCGGACTGTTGATCCGGGACTGCAGTAACTATGAAGGACTGACAGAAGGGCATTACCGGATTGCAATAAGATCTGAAGAAGAGAATGAAAGGTTGATAACATGGCTGGAAAAATTATGATACAGGGGACAATGTCCAACGCAGGAAAGAGTCTTCTGTGTGCGGGACTTTGCAGAATATTCAAACAGGACGGATACCGGGTGGCTCCGTTCAAATCCCAGAATATGGCACTGAATTCCTTTATTACAGAGGATGGACTGGAGATGGGACGTGCACAGGTTGTGCAGGCAGAGGCAGCAGGCGTGGCGCCGCAGGTAGAGATGAATCCGATCCTGTTAAAGCCGACCAACGATGTAGGATCACAGGTGATCGTAAATGGTGAAGTCTTGAAGAATATGAGTGCAAGAGAATATTTTGCTTATAAAAAGCAGCTCATACCGGACATTATGAAAGCATTTCACAAATTAGAAGAAGAGAATGACATCATTGTGATCGAAGGAGCGGGAAGTCCGGCAGAGATCAACCTGAAGAAAGATGATATTGTAAATATGGGGCTGGCGAAGATGGTAGATGCGCCGGTGCTTCTGGTCGGAGATATTGACCGCGGAGGAGTATTTGCCCAGCTTCTGGGGACGCTTATGCTCCTGGAAGATGATGAGAAAGAACGAGTAAAGGGACTGGTCATCAACAAATTCCGCGGGGATAAGACAATCCTGGATCCCGGTATTGTTATGTTGGAAGAAAGAGGCGGCATTCCGGTAGTCGGAGTTACACCGTATATGCAGGTCGAGATTGAAGATGAAGACAGTCTGACAGAGCGTTTTAACATGACAAAGGGTGGAAAAGGTGCAGAAGAAAGGATCGGTCTGGTGGATATCGCAGTCATCCGGACACCGAGAATTTCGAACTTTACGGATTTCATGCTGTTGGAAAATGCTCCGGGAGTGAATCTGCGTTATGTAAAGAATCCAAGAGAACTTAGAAATCCTGATATGATTATCCTTCCGGGAACAAAAAATACGATGGGAGATCTGAAATGGTTAAGACAGAGCGGAATGGAAGCGAAGATTCTAAAGGCGCATGCCGGCGGCTGTGTGGTCTGGGGAATCTGCGGCGGCTACCAGATGCTGGGGCAGTCGCTCAGTGATCCGGAAGGCGTGGAAGATGGCGGCAGTATGAAAGGACTCGGCCTTTTGCCGGTAACGACTACATTTACCACAGAAAAGACCAGAACAAGGGTGAATGGAACACTCCTTCATGTGGAGGGGAATCTGAAAGCACTTGAGAATCTGAAGTTTGAAGGATACGAGATCCATATGGGAAAGACCGAACTTCTGGAAGGATGTCCGATGAATCAGATTCACGATACGGTGAAGAAAAAGGACAGACAGATTCCGGATATGGAGCCGGAAAACAGAATAGAGAACAGTACAGACGGAATCTCGCATGGAAATGTATACGGAACATACATCCACGGCATTTTTGATAAGGAGAAAATTGTATCGGAGATCGTAAAATCCCTGGCAGAAAAGAAAGGACTTTCAATGGAAGAAGTGGAAGGTGTAGACCTGAAAGCATTCAAAGAAAGCCAGTATGATCTTCTGGCAGATACACTCAGAAAACATCTGGACATGAAGGCAATCTATCAGATCATGGGAATGCAGAAATAATTTTTCGGGATTACTATGTATTCGTAAGGAGCTGTAGATACCAAAGTATGCAAGAGAAGTTGCCGATGGCAAGTTTTGTAGTTAGAAAAGATGAGATGTGGGCTATGACGGACTATGAAGAGAAAGGAAGAAAACGTTGAATATACAGAAAAATAATCACGCGGCACATACTAAAATAGAGATAGAAAATGTTCTTCCGACAGAGATCGAAAAGCGCAGCTTTGAGATCATTACGGAAGAACTGGAGCAGGAAGGCATCGTGCTTCCTGAGATTCAGGCACCAATTACAAAGCGCTGCATACATACCAGTGCGGATTTTGATTATGCGAAGAATCTGGTGTATTCCGAGCATGCGGTGGAGAAAGCACTCGAAGCGATCAGAGGCGGTGCTTCCATCGTAACCGATACACAGATGGGGCGTTCCGGAATTAACAAAAAGAGACTGGCACAGTACGGCGGTCAGGTATACTGCTTCATGTCAGATGAAGATGTGGCACAGGCGGCAAAGAAGAATGGAACCACAAGAGCTGTTGCCAGTATGAAAAAGGCGTGTGAACTGAACGAAAAACTGATCTTTGCCATCGGAAATGCACCGACAGCACTAATTCACCTGTATGAACTGATCAAAGACGGAAGAATCCGTCCGGAGCTCGTGATCGGTGTACCGGTCGGCTTTGTAAATGTGGTACAGTCCAAAGAACTGATCCTGACACTGGAAGATACCCCGTATATTGTAGCGAGGGGGAGAAAAGGCGGAAGTAATATTGCGGCATGTATCTGTAACGCACTGATCTATATGCTGTAGGGAGGAAGAATTTATGACATTACAGCAGTTAAGGTATATTACCATGGTTGCGGAGAAGGGGACGATAAGTGAGGCGGCAAAAGAGCTGTTCATTTCCCAGCCGAGTCTTACCAATGCGATTCGGGAACTGGAGCAGGAGATGCAGGTGACGATTTTTCACCGGACGAATAAAGGGGTGACGATCACCGCAGAGGGAGATGAATTTCTCGCCTATGCAAGACAGATTCTGGATCAGGTCGGCCTCATGCAGGAGAGGTATCTGAATGTAAATGAACGGAACCCGAGATTTTCCGTATCCTGCCAGCATTATTCTTTTGCGGTCAATGCATTTGTAGATGTGATCCGTAAATTTGATGCGAGAAAATATGATTTTACACTGCGGGAGACACAGACTTATGAGATCATCGAAGATGTGGCGAAGCTGAAAAGTGAGATAGGTATTCTGTATACTTCTTCACAGAATGAGACGATCATCATGAAACTGATCCGTCAGAATGATCTGAAATTCGAAGAGTTATTCGTAGCAAAGCCACATGTATTTATCAGTTCAAAGCATCCGTTGGCAGATAAGGAAGCACTGACACTGGAAGATCTGGAGGAGTATCCGTATTTGTCATTTGAGCAGGGGGATTATAATTCCTTTTATTTTTCCGAAGAGATATTAAGCACACTGGACCGGAATAAGAACATCAAAGTCAGAGACCGGGCAACGCTTTTCAATCTGGCGGTCGGCCTGGACGGGTATACGGTAAGCTCCGGCGTGATCAGTAAAGAACTGAACGGTGAGAATATCATCGGGAAGCCGCTTCTGGTGGATGAATATATGCGGATTGGAACGATCGTGCGGAAAGATGTGGCACTGAGCCGGTATGGAAAGGTGTATATGGAAGCGTTGAAAAAATACACAGGCGGGATGTAAGAATAATTCAGAATAATGGTGAAAAGCAGTGGAAAAAGGTTTCGTTTGTAAAAGAAGTTGCAGAAGAAGTCTGGGAGGCTTAATATCAAATTGAATATATAAAAAAGATATGAAAGATATATCAAATATACGTTTCACATTTTTGATATTCTCTCGTATAATAGTCTGCTGAGGGGGATTGGTTTGAAAACGTAAAAACGTGTGAAAGCAATTCCCCGTTTTTTCTAAGGAGATGAAAACATGGGAGTAATGAAAAGTTTATTTTCCGGGAAACAGATGTCGGAGGCATTCATCTGTAGTGCATTTCTGGCTTTATCGGGAGGATTTCAGGATGCATATACCTATAATACGCGTAATGAAGTATTCTCGAATGCACAGACAGGTAACGTGGTGCTGATGAGCCAGAATTTCATGACGGGAAAATGGGAGGCGGGACTGAAGTATTTATTTCCGCTTTTTGCATTTGCTTTGGGTGTTCTGATCGCAGAACAGATCCAGCATAAGTATAAATATGCAAAACGTCTGCACTGGAGACAGGGAATTCTGGGAGCAGAGATTATAATCCTGTTCATTGTAGGATTTATTCCACAACGCGGAAATATGATCGCGACTGTTCTGGTATCCTTTGCCTGTGCGATGCAGGTGCAGAGTTTCCGGAAGGTGAATGGATTCTCATATGCGAGTACGATGTGTATCGGTAATTTGAGAAGCGGAACGGCAGCACTGTCTTTTTATCTGAGAGAAAGAAGACCAGAGCAGCTGCGCCAGGCAATGTATTATTTGGGAATCATAGTTCTGTTTGCGATAGGAGCCGGAATCGGCGGCAATCTTTCTGCCAATTACGGAATCCATATGATATGGGTATCGTGCGGACTTTTGATTGTCAGCTTCCTGCTGATGTTCCTGGATATAGAAGCACGGAGAAGCAGAGCATAATAGAAGAAAAAATAAGAGACATTGATCCGCTGTCAGATGCGGATCAATGTCTCGATTAGTTTCTGTGCTGCAATACTTTGTGGCCTGGAAGCATTTTGTACAAGACAGATGTGTCTTGCAGGAAGAGATTCTTTCAGATGAATCTGAAGAATTTCCCCGCGCTTCAGCGGTTCTTCTGCAAGTTTCTCCGGATAGAAGCCGATACCGAGATTGTGCTGGATCAGGGCCAGACACTGATCGGTAGATGTAACTTCCAGATCCGGACGGAACGGAAAGCCGTGGGAAGAAAAGTACTGAATATGAAGATCTCTGGTGCTGGTATTATTCTCCAGCGAGACAAAAGGATATTCCGCAAGTTCTTCCAGCGAGCAGATGTGAGAAGCCAGTTCTTTGTATTTCGGACCGGCGATCAGAATTTCCCGGAAAGAACCAAGGGAAATCTTCTGGAACTGCTTCTGGACCGAAAGAGGTGTTGTTACAACTGCGAAATCCACCAGCCCGCTTTCCAGGGAAGCGATTGCCTGCGGAGTGGAATGGTTGGAAATCTTAAGCCTTACATGTGGATAATGATTGTGAAATGCTTCTAATTTTGGCAGCAGCATAATACGTAGTGCATTTTCGCTGACTCCGATGGAGATGAGTCCGCTGGTAAGGCTCTGGTCACGCTTCAACTCGGTTTCTCCGAGCTCCAGTTGTTCAAAGGCAATTGCAACGTGGTTAAAAAGCTTCTGTCCTTCCGGAGTCAGTGAGACCCCACGGTTCGAACGGACGAAAAGATGGCAGCCAAGTTCTGTCTCAAGATTATTCATACACCGGGTAATATTCGGCTGGTTATTGTGTAATACCTCTGCCGCTTTTGTAAAACTGTGCTGTTGTGCGACATGGTAGAAAATGCGGTAATAATCGTATGTACTCATAATATCCTCCAAAATAATATATAAAATTGATATATAAAAATAATTTGCTATCTTTTATCCAGATGATGCCAGATAAGTATAATATATCCCATGTGAAAAGACAATGTTAAGAAATAAAAAATATATTACATTGTAGAAAAAAACGTAGTATACTGATTTATATTTTTTTATGAACAGATGTGTTTGTAACGAAAATAATGGATACACCTGAGAGGAGAGACTTAATTATGGTAAAAATGAATGTAAAATTTGAAACACCGGAACAGCTTGTAGAATTTTCAAGAATGTGTCAGAAAGTAGAGGCTGATACTCTGATTGAAGATACTGTACATAAACTTATCATTGATGGAAAATCAGTTATGGGAATGATGACAGTTACATTGAATCAGAGGCTGATCTTTGTAGTAGATGGTTCTGATGAGAAAGAGGTACTTTCTACATTTGAAAAATATCGTACGGAAGATATGGTACAGAAGCAGAATCTGGGTTAATAATTGCATTTTACAGATACTTGTGGTATCGTAGTCAAGGTGAAAAGAATAGAATGAAAACTGCAGGTGCCGGTTGGATAAGATTGATCAGAGCCGGTGAAAAGGGAAACAGGTGCAAGTCCTGTACGAACTCGTCACTGTGAGCAGGGAATATCAGAAAAGAAAAAAGTCACTGGATAACGGGAAGACAAGCTTCTGATGTATGGATCTGTGAGTCAGGAGACCTGCCTGTAGCGTACATGGAAGTAAATCCGGACCACGAGTAATTGGTTGTACAAAAATGGAGGAAAATTATAATAAATTCACAAGGCCATTTTATACCCTTTTACGGATGATTTCGTGGAAGGGTATTTTTGGTGACAGAAAAGTAGTAGGGAGAGAGTAAAAGATGAAACACAATTCCAAGCAATTTTTGGCCTTATTTATGGCAGCATCTATGGCAGTTGCACCGGTATCGGGAGTGTATGCGGAAGATCAGAATGCAGCTGTAGAAAATGCTGTGAATGCGAATGTACAGGAGGACAGTGAAGCGGAGCAGAATGAGACTGCTTCGAATGCCGGACAGGCAGAAAGCAGTGTGACGGCGGTTGGAAGTCAGGAAGAAAATAAAGCGGAAGCAGCCGGTAAAGGAACAGATATTGCGGAGGACGAAGACGCGAAGAAGAATGCGGCTCTTGCAAAGCTGTCAGTGGTCAGTGGAACAACCGGTGAACTGAAAGACGGAACATATAAAGTAGAGGCAAAAGTAGGCGGATCATCCAGAACGAGTATCACCTGTGAAAAAGTGGAAGTAAAGGATGGAAAAGCGACTGCCAGAATCGTATTTTCAAGTGCCGGATATCCAAAACTGTGGGTAAATGTAAATGGCACTGTAAAAGAATATGAAAAAAGAACAGACAGTGCAGCAGGAACCAGCGCATTTGATATTCCGGCTGATATTAATAAAGAGATGAATGTGATCGGATATGTGGAAAAGATGGGATCCTATACAGAATATAAGCTAAACATCAACATTTCCAAAGATACAGAGCCGACAACACCGGAAGCTCCGGAACAGACGGTTATCACAGGTGTAAGCTTCAGTGAAGGAACGGAACTCAGTATGAAGACGGGAGAAGTTAAGAACCTGACGCTTAAGTTTACACCGGCATTATCAGCAGAAGAGACAGCACCGGATATGACATGGACTTCTTCTGATCCGGAGGTTGTAACGGTTGAAAAATCCGGATCACAGGCTAAGCTGACTGCAATGAAAGCAGGAACTGCAGAGGTAACAGCAACATTTAATAACTCTGAAGGTACAGAGATTAAAGCCACATGTAAGGTAACGGTAACAGCACAGGAAACAGAAAATAAGACCCTGACAGACGGAAACTATCAGGTGAATGCCGAAGCCGGTGGAAAGATGATCCGTGTCACAAACTGTGTAATGACGGTAAAGAATGGACAGATGACGGCAGCAGTAACATTGAGCGGACGGGGATATAACAGAATCTATCTGGGAGATGTAAAAGACGCGCCGAACGATGAAAGTAACTGGATACTTCCAGATTCGCTTCTTGCAGAGCAGTATACATTCCAGATTCCGGTAGAGAAACTGGATGAGGTAATGACGATTGCCGTTCATACAACGAAGAGTAATAAATGGGATACCAGAACACTGACATTCCATTCAGAAGGCATGACTAAGATTGCGGACAGCAATAATGGAAATGCTTCGAATGGCAATAACGGAAGCAATGGATCGCTGACACCGGGCGGCAATAATAACAACCCGGGAAATACTTCCGATGGAAATAACTCAGGAAGTACAGGAAGCAATAACGGAAATACAGGAAATAATACAACAAACAATGGAAAACCGGACAAAGAATCAAAATACGAATCAGATCTGAACAAATCAACAGCCAGAGTTAACAGTGCCACAGGCTTAAAAGATGGTGTATACACACCGGACAGCTTCTCATGGTCAGGTGGAACCGGAAAGGTAAGAATCAGCTGTAGTAAGGTAACAGTTACCGGTGGCCAGGCATATGCAACGATCACATTCAGCAGTACGCATTACCAGTATGTGAAAGCCAATGGAAATGTATATTATCCAAGTTCCAAAACAGGAAGCTCCACTTCCTTTGTAATTCCGGTGGAACTGAATAAGAATAATACGATTGTAGGTATGACAACAGCCATGTCTGCAGCACATGAGATTAAGTATACGATTTTTGTATACATTGCGGAAGCAGCAAAAGCAAATGCATCAACAAGAGCCAATGGAAAAGAAATTACCGTGATCGGTGTAAATGGCAGTGACAGCAGTAAGACGGCAGCTGCAAGTAAGAAACTGGATGAAGTAGCACCTGAGATCATCGGCCTGGAATATCAGTCAGAGACAAAAGCCGAGCATGCAAAATATTTCAAAATCTATCATTATGATCAGGGGATCACACTTCTGGAAATTGATATGAGCAAAAAGACAGGAAGAAAAGCAGCCGGTAAGAAGTGGAAACAGTCTTCGGATACAAGCGGACTGAATCCTGCAGAGCAGGAGCAGGCAGCACTGTATCTGAACAAAGTTGTAAAATATCTGATCGTTCCGGAAAATGCAGAGATTCCTGCAGGACTTGATAAGGAAGTTATCGTGGTGAGACAGCCGGCAGATCATATCTATGCAGGAACCAATAAGATCATTTCCAAGATAGCCAAACTGGGACAGAATGATAAAGTGACGGCAGTTGGTGTAAAGAAAAAGAAGTGTAAGAATGAGACTATCAAAGAAAAGATGGAAAAGAAAGAAATCATTTACACAGGTAAATCCGGCAAATTAAATTATAAGAAACTGGTAAAAAATAAATGTGATCTGGCACTCCTTTCTTCCGGTATCCTGCCGAACAAAGGAAGTAGTAAGAAAGCTGCCAGAAAGAAAATGAAAGCTTATCAGAAGATGACCGAGAAGATGACGCTTCTTGAGATGCCTGTGATCGTTGACCGTTCAAAAGATGAAAAGGGAAAAGATGCAAAGAAAGAATGGGAAAAAGTCTATCAGGTAATCCTCGGATGTGAAGATCAGAGTGCAGAATAAGGATTGCATAAGATGACCATAATGCAGATTATGTAAAATGTTCAGAATGCAGAAAAAGATCATGTGATCAAAAAAAGTGGAGAAAAGAATGAAAAAGAGAACATATCGCTTGTTGTGTGTACTTGCAAGTACAGTGCTTCTGGTCACAGGAGCACTGACTGGATGCAGTAGTTCAGGCAAATCGGGTGTGTCCAAAGGAGACGGAACACAGCAGACAGAAGAAAACGGGGCAGAAGAAAAGAAAGCTCCGAAGATAGACGGACTGAAGTATCAGAAGACGATGCAGTTAAAATATGCCACAGGTTTTGATGTTTACTATTATAAAGGTGGATATAAATTACTGGATGTGCATGATGACAGACAGTATCTGATCGTTCCGGAAGGGAAGAAGAAACCGGCAGATCTGGATAAAGATATTGTGGTATTAAAACAGCCGCTGGATCACATTTATCTTGCGGCAACATCGGCAATGGCACTGTTCGATTCGATGGATGGCCTGGACAGTATCCGGATGTCAGGCGCACAGGCTTCAGACTGGTATATTGATAATGCGAAAAAAGCTATGGAGGAAGGCCGGATATTGTTCGCCGGAAAATACAGTGAGCCGGATTATGAGATGCTGGTAGATGAGGATTGTGATCTTGCAATTGAATCAACGATGATCCTGCATACGCCAAAAGTACAGGAAATGATCGAAGATCTGGATATTCCGGTATTTATCGACCGGTCCAGCTATGAAAGTCATCCGCTTGGCAGAACAGAATGGATCAAGGCTTATGCGGCAATGTTGAATAAAGAGGATGTGGCAGATACATTTTTCGAGAAACAGACGAAGGTGATCGAAAACCTGAAAGATTTTAAGAATACGGGAAAGACGGTTGCTTATTTCTTTGTTAATGCAGATGGAACAGTGGTCGTAAGAAGCAGTAAAGATTATATTCCGAAGATGATTGATATTGCCGGAGGAAAATACATTTTTTCAGATCTTAAGAATACAGAAAGCAAGAGTGCTTCGGTAGAATTATCAATGGAAGAATTCTATTCAAAGGCGGAAGAAGCAGACTATCTGATCTACAATGCAACAATTGACAGTCCGATAAACAGTATTGCAGAGCTGACGGCAAAGAATGAACTGTTTAAGGATTTTAAAGCTGTGAAGAACGGTAATGTATGGTGCACCGGCAAATCACTGTATCAGGCAACGGATATAGTCGGTAATCTGATCACGGATATTCATCTGATGCTGACAGATGGAGATGAGAAGGATATGACATTCTTGTACAGGGTAAAATAATACAGTATAATAAGAATCAGGTGGGCAAAAGGAAATGTTCACCTGATTTTTCATCAAAGGAGAAATATAACGTGGCAGACACTTATAATCAGAAAACGGATCGGCAGGATACGGCCGGATCTGTTTATCAAAAGGAAATTTTTAAACGGCGTTCCAGATATATTCTGGTATTTTCTGTATTGACGGCAGCATTTTTGATTGTTACGGTTTTGAATATCAATACAGGAAATGTACATATCTCCTTGCCAGAGATCCTGAAAATACTGGCAAGACGGGGAGAGGGCGGAACGGAAGCAAATATTATATGGAAGATACGTCTGCCACGGGTTCTGATGGCAGCAATCCTTGGGGGAGCGTTGTCATTATCTGGATTCTTACTTCAGACTTTCTTTTCCAATCCGATCGCGGGACCGTTTGTCCTTGGAATTTCGTCCGGAGCGAAGATGATGGTGGCACTGGCAATGATATTCTTTCTGGAACGCTATGCATTTGTGTCTTCTTATACACTGATTGTTGCGGCATTTATCGGAGCATTGATCTCCACCGGTTTTATTTTACTGCTATCCAGGAAAATGAAGCATATGGCCACACTTCTGGTAGGTGGAATCATGATTGGCTACATCTGTTCGGCGATCACAGATTTTGTCGTGACATTTGCAGAGGATTCAGATATTGTCAATCTTCATGGATGGTCACAGGGGAGCTTTTCCGGAATGAACTGGAGTAATGTACAGGTAGCGGTGATCGTGATCGGTGTGACGACTGTACTTACATTTTTCCTGTCTAAGCCGATCGGTGCTTATCAGCTGGGAGAAGCTTATGCGCAGAGCATGGGAGTGAATATCCGCTTTTTCAGGGTGGCACTGATTCTCTTGTCCAGTATTCTTTCGGCAAGCGTAACTGCATTTGCAGGTCCGATCTCATTTGTCGGAATAGCGGTTCCATATCTGGTAAAACATGCACTTCGTACATCGAAACCTTTGGTAGTGATACCAGGGACATTTGTTGGTGGAGCGGTATTCTGTATGATCTGTGATCTGATCGCGAGAATGGCATTTGCACCGATGGAATTGAATATCAGTACGGTGACTTCGATATTCGGAGCGCCTGTTGTAATCTTCATGATGGTGCGTGGGCAGAAAGGCAGGTAGAAGATGACAGAGTATTATATAAAAATGAAAGATCTCGCAGTGGGATATCAGGGGAATGCGCTGATAAGCGATATTAATCTGAAAATAAAAAAAGGCGAGATCGTGACACTGATCGGCCCCAATGGAGCGGGAAAATCTACAATATTAAAAAGCATCACCAGACAGTTAAAGCTGATTGGCGGGGAAGTATACATAGATAGCGAGGAAATCCGTAAACTTTCTTATAAAGAGATGGCAGTTAAGGCGGCCGTGATGCTGACCGAGAGGATGAAACCAGAATTGATGACCTGTCATGATATTGTAGCGACCGGGCGTTATCCTTATACCGGAAGACTTGGAATCTTGTCAAGGGAAGATGAGAGAAAGGTGGATGAGGCATTAGAGGCGGTACATGCACAGGAACTTGGAATCCGTAATTTTCAGGAAATCAGTGATGGACAGAGGCAGCGGGTGCTGCTTGCCCGGGCTATCTGTCAGGAACCGGAAGTGATGATCCTGGATGAGCCAACCTCTTATCTGGATATCCGTCATAAACTGGAACTGCTGGCAATCTTAAGAAAGATGGCAAAAGAGAACGGAATTACTGTAATTATGTCTCTGCATGAGATTGATCTGGCGCAAAAAATATCGGATCAGGTTATCTGCGTCAAAGGCGACCGGATTGCCGAATTTGGTGATCCGGAAGAAATATTCACGGAAGCAACAATTCGTGATCTTTATGAAATCGACAATGGTTATTACGATCCGATATTCGGAAGTGTGGAACTTCCAAAGCCGGAAGGAGAACCGGAAGTTCTGGTATTATCTTCCGGTAAAACAGGAATCCCGGTCTACAGAAAACTTCAGAAAGCCGGGATCCCATTTGCCGCCGGAATCCTCTATCCGGGTGAGAGCGACTATCAGCTGGCACGGCTTCTGGCATCCGGGATCATCAGCGAAGAGCCATATGAACCGATATCCGATGAGACTTACCAGAAGGCATTAAAGATCATGGAAAAATGTGGAAAGGTAATCAATGCGGGAGTGAAAGTTGGAAGTATGAACCAAAAGATGGGGGAACTGCTTCGGATTGCGGAGGAGAGAAGGATGTTGGTTTCTATTTAATCATCATGGCGGCTTCCCCCGGTCCTGAATAATTAAATACCGGGAATTGTAACCGTTGTGATGCCGGAAGTGTATCTATCGGAAAAGTTGGAAAATTAAGGCATTCACTATAACTTTCCAGTTACACACAAAGGTTACAGCCCTCTATTGAATTCATTATCATTGGCCTATCACGACATGAGAAAGACTTGGTGTTATGTTTGATGCGTATTTTGGCGCGATGTGTAGATGTTCTTAGGTAGTTTGCCTTCCCGTTAAAGGGACGGAGCGAAGTGTTTGAGGCGAATGCCGAGTTTTGAGCGGAGGCCCTTTTGTTCTTAGGGAAGGCGGACTGCCTTAGAACATCTACATCGTGACATTCAGCAACAAACATAACACCAAGTCTTTCTCATGGACTGAGAGGTCACGATGATGAATTAATTAAATAGAAACCGAATTCAACGTCGCATAAAACTCCGGATAAGACACATCCACGCACTGACTATCCACTATCTGCGTTTCACCGTCAGATGCAAGTCCCGCAACCGAGAATGCCATTGCGATCCGGTGATCAAGGTAGCTTTGGATAGAAGCACCATTTAAATGTCCGGTACCTTCAATGATCATGCCGTCATCGGTTGGTGTAATATCAGCTCCCATCGCTTTTAATCCTGCAGTGACAGTATCGATTCGGTTCGTTTCTTTTACCTTTAACTCAGCTGCATCTCTGATGACTGTCTGACCATCTGCAAAGGCTGCCATAATTGCGATCATCGGAATCTCGTCGATCAGAGTCGGGATGATATCACCCTCGATTACAGTTCCTTTTAAGTGGCTGTAGCGGACAAGAAGATCAGCACGGCTTTCACCGCCCTCGATTGTCTGGCTGACGGTTTCGATATCGGCTCCCATGGCTTTGCAGACTTTTAAGAAACCGGCACGTGTGAAGTTGGTTCCTACATTTTTAACAAGAAGCTCGGAACCAGGAACTAACAGTGCGGCCGCAATAAAGTAAGCAGCAGAAGAGATATCGCCAGGAACACAGATCTGTTGTCCGTAAAGTTCTTTGCATGGTTCTACATGTGCAGTGGCAGTTCCGTCTGTATGAAGATCTGTGGCAACGTATGCGCCGAATCCCTGAAGCATAAGTTCCGTATGATTACGGGAAAGAGCAGGTTCTGTAACAGAAGTAGGACTGTCTGCATAAAGTCCGGCTAACAGAACTGCCGATTTTACCTGGGCAGAGGCAACCGGTGACTGGTAATGAATACCATGCAGAGCACCAGGTCTTATGTGAAGCGGGGCGCATCCGTTGTCGTTGAGACTTCTGATATGTGCTCCCATGGTGTTAAGTGGTGTCATAATGCGCTTCATTGGTCTGGAGTTCAAAGAATCATCGCCGGATAATGTAGTCGCAAAATTTTGCCCGGACAAAATTCCGGAGATCAGGCGGGTTGTAGTTCCGCTGTTTCCTACATTTAAAGTAGAAGCCGGGGCGGTCAGGCCGCGCAGACCTTTCCCGTGTACCAGGATACTGGATGGTTTCCTTTCAATCTCAACACCCATTTTACGGAAACAGTCAATCGTGGAAAGACAGTCGGCTCCTTCCAGAAAATGAGTGATCTCTGTGGTTCCAAGCGCAATGGAACCTAACATAATGGAACGATGTGAGATGGATTTGTCTCCCGGTATGGTTACTTCTCCTTTTAATCCCCTTGTGGGTGCAATTGTTCTAACGCTCATAAACGATATACCTGAATTTCTGCAGTAATCCTACGGCGCGTTTGCTGGAATCTTCGTCGTAGAATTCAATACGCAGAACCCCTTCTTCAAATTCTCTGTTGTGTACGATTCCAATGTTTTTGATACTGATATTATTGGAAGCAAGAATGGTTGCGATAGCAGCAATCCCACCGGCTTCATCAATGATGTCACAGTATACGGCAAATGCTTTCTTGATCGGTCCGGCCGAAGAAGATGGCATGGAATTACGATAATTTCTGGAGGATTCAAACCGGTTATAAAGATCCAGATCATCTTCACGTTCGATAGCTTCTTTGAAATCTTCCAGAGAGTCTATATACTGATCTAATATATCTACAATATTGTCCTTGTTCTTCAGGCAGATATTCTGCCACATGATCGGAGAAGAAGAGGCAATACGTGTGATATCTTTAAATCCTCCAGCAGCAAGATTTTTCATTATCTCATCATGTGTATCGTGTGTTTTGACAAAATTAACGAGTGAAGAAGCAATGATATGTGGGAGATGGCTGATGGTTCCTGTAATCTGGTCATGAAGCTGGTAGTCCAGAATAACCGGAAGGGCCTTCAGGCTTTCCACGAATTTTTCATAAGTTTGTACTTTTTCTTCAGCTACCTGAGGAGTCGGAGTAAGAATATAGTATGCATTTTCAATCAGCATAGCTTTGGAATTACTGTAACCGCTTTTCTCGGATCCGGCCATCGGATGTCCCCCGATGAAATACTTCCCAATACCGAGATTCTGCACTTCTTCGTGGATGTTCGTCTTTACACTTCCGACATCTGTGAGGATGCAGTCATCATTCAGATATTCCGTCAGCTGTTTCAGATAGGCTGTATTATATGCGACCGGTGCGCATAAGAATATATAGTTACAATTTTGAAAATTATTGTCAATGGTAGTTGCGGCAACATCGATCATAGATTCCTGGGTTGCAAGTGCAAGGGATTCTTTGTTTTTGTCGAAAGCCACAATCTCATAATCGGGATAATACTGGCGGATGGCCTTTGCAATAGAACCACCGATCAGTCCGAGCCCGATAAAACCAATTTTGTGTTTCATGATGTTTCCTCCTTGTGCTTTGATCTAGAAACTCAGTTCATATTGTAACGTGTTGTAAGAGGATTTGTCAATACTATAATGCTTTAAAGTGGAAAAGCGAATGGGGTAAAACGAGAAAATAGACAATCTGCAGTATAAAATTGCAAAGAAAATTCTGAAATAAGTGAAAATTCACATTTATTTGAAAATAAATACAAAAATAATATGGTTAAAGTGCATAAAAGTGTTGTAAAAAAACAGAAAGTTTAGTACAATATCTACATGAGATTTTACCAAAATAAGGAGGCAGCTATATGAAAGTTTACAGAACGGACGAAATCAGGAACGTGGTTCTCTTAGGACACGGTGGAAGCGGAAAGACCAGTCTTGCAGAGGCCATGGCATATGTGTCAGGGGCGACAAACCGTATGGGAAAGATTACGGATGGTAACACGATCAGTGATTTTGATAAAGAAGAGCAGAAACGTGAATTTTCAATCAGTACAAGCTTAATCCCGATTGAATGGGAGAAAGCCAAGATCAATATTCTGGATACACCGGGATATTTCGACTTTGTCGGAGAAGTCGAAGAAGCTGTAAGTGCCGCTGATGCAGCTGTTATTGTTGTATCCGGTAAAGCAGGAGTTGAAGTCGGTACAGAGAAAGCATGGGAACTTTGTGACAAGTACAAACTTCCAAGAATGATATATGTAACGGAGATGGATGTAGACGACGCAAGTTTCCGTCAGGTGGTACAGGACCTTACAGATCGTTATGGAAAGGTGATCGCACCTCATTTCCAGCCGATCCGTGAGAATGAGAAACTGGTAGGATATGTGAACGTTATCAAGAATGCGGCAAGACGTTACACAGGTGTCGGACAGAGAGAAGAATGTGAGATTCCGGAATATTGTAAACCAAATCTGGAGATTTATCGTGATAAGTTACTGGAAGCAGTTGCAGAGACAAGTGAAGCATTTATGGAAAGATACTTTGATGGAGATGAGTTCTCAGTAGAAGAGATTCGTTCTGCAATGCGTACCGAAGTTATGGACGGAGATATCGTACCGGTTGCTATGGGATCTAATATTCAGGCACAGGGAGTTGCAAACTTACTTTCCGATATCGTAAGATTTTTCCCAAGTCCTGATAATAGAAGCTGTGCAGGAATCAACCGCAAGACCAATGAGATTTTTGAAGGTAATTATGATTTCGCAAAAGCGAAATCAGCATATGTATTTAAGACGATGGTAGACCCATTTATCGGAAAGTATTCATTTATCAAAGTATGCTCCGGTGTATTAAAAGGGGATGATACATTATATAACGGAGATTCTGACGCAGAGGCAAAACTTGGAAAGATATATACAATGGTAGGTAACAAGCCGACAGAAGTTAGCGAATTATTTGCAGGAGATATCGGAGCAATTGCCAAGCTTGCGAATACAAAGACCGGTGATACACTGTCTACGAAGAATACGCCTGTTATGTATGGAAAGACAGAATATTCCAAACCATATACATATATGAAATATATCTGCAACAATAAAGGTGATGAGGATAAAGTATCTCAGGCACTGCAGAAGATGATGGCAGAAGATGTGACATTGAAAACAGTCAATGACAGTGAGAACCGTCAGACACTGCTTTATGGTATGGGAGACCAGCATCTGGAGATTACAGCAAGTAAACTTGCAACACGTTATAAATGTGAGATCAAACTGGAGACACCAAAGGTGGCTTTCCGTGAGACGATCAAGAAGAAATCCGATGTCGATTCCAAATACAAGAAACAATCAGGAGGACATGGACAGTACGGACATGTAAAGATGAGATTTGAAGCATCTGGTGATCTTGAGACACCTTATGTATTTGAAGAAGAAGTGGTAGGTGGAGCCGTTCCGAAGAATTACTTCCCGGCAGTAGAAAAAGGTCTGCAGGAAGCAGTTGTAAAAGGACCTCTTGCAGGATATCCGGTAGTTGGAGTAAAAGCTGTATTATATGATGGATCTTATCATCCGGTAGATTCTTCCGAAATGGCATTCAAGACGGCTACGATCCAGGCATTCAAGAAAGGATTCATGGAAGCTTCCCCGGTACTTCTGGAACCAATCGCATCTCTTACAGTAACAGTTCCGGATGATTACACAGGTGATGTTATGGGAGATCTGAACAAACGCAGAGGACGTGTACTTGGAATGAATCCTGTTTCTGGTGGAAAACAGGAGATCGTGGCAGATATTCCGATGACAGGACTCTTTGGTTATTGTACAGTGCTTCGCTCTATGACAGGTGGAAGAGGAGTATATTCTTACGAATTCAGCCGCTACGAGCAGGCACCGTCAGATGTGCAGGAAGCAGAGATCAGTAAACGTGCAAAAGAAGAATAAACTGCTAAGAAAATGTATAAATAGAAGAAAAGCCCGTAAGGGCTTTTTTTCTTAATACAAAGATGCTATAATCTCTTGTGTTAAAAATACAGGTATCCGGATAATAATAAAGATACAAAGTGGATAATTGTGAGGTCAGGGAATGAAAATTGTGATTATTGGGGACGGAAAGGTTGGTCATAAATTGACAACCCAGCTGTCCGAAGAAAATTATGATGTGGTTTTGATTGATCAAAATGAGGGAAAATTAAAGGAGGCCGTGAACAAGCTTGATATTTTCTGCATTACCGGAAATGGAGCAGATGTAGACGTTCAGAGACAGGCAGATGTTCCGCATGCAGATCTGGTGATCGCATGTGCATCGACAGATGAATTGAATATGTTAAGTTGTCTGCTGGCCAAGAGATTAGGCGCCAGACATACGATTGCACGTGTACGAAATCCGATCTATTATCGACAGATCGATCTGTTGAAAGAAGATCTGCATCTGAGTATGGCAGTCAATCCGGAAAGAACAGCGGCAAATGAGATTGCCAGGGTATTGCTTTTCCCGGAGACGAGTAAAGTAGAGACGTTCATGAAGGGACGTGTGGAACTGGTAGAATTCATTGTAAGAGAAGACAGTGCACTTGCAGGACTTTCTCTTGCAGAAGTATATCGGAAATTCCAGATTAAAATTTTGGTATGTGCAGTAAAAAGAGGTCAGAAAATCTATATCCCGGATGGAGAGTTTATTCTGGAAAAAGGCGATAAAATGCATATCGTTGCAGCGCATCAGGATCTGAAGTCATTTTTCCGTGCACTGGGACACAGAAATGCAAAAGTGAAAAAGGTACTGATCTGTGGTGGAGGACATGTATGTTTTTATCTTGCAATGCAGCTTTTGCAGGTAGGCATGCAGGTGAAGATCATTGAGCAGAATATGAAAAGATGCGAGGAATTATGTGAACTTTTGCCGAAGGCAACGGTTATTCACGGAGATGCAGCCAATCATGATCTTCTTATGGAAGAAGGAATCCATGAAGCGGACGCATTGATCGCACTTACCGGTATGGACGAAGAGAATATTATTATGGCACTCTTTGCAAAACTGCAGGGAGTCAATAAGATTGTCGCAAAGGTCAATGAGGATTCCAGAGCGCAGATGGTAGAAGGGCTTGGAATTGATTCGATCGTGTCGGCAAAAAGTGCAACGGCAGATGCAATTATGAGTTATGTCAGAGCGAGAAATGAATCTGCGAGCAATGTGAACGTAGAATCTGTGTATCAGCTCCTGGGTGGAAAAGTGGAAGCATTGGAATTCATTATCAAATGCGAATGCAGTTTCACGAATGTACCGCTTCGTGAACTGCGGACAAAGAAGAATAATCTGATCGCCTGCATAGGAAGAAAAAGGCGTATTATTATTCCAAATGGTGAGGATCATCTGGAAGTCGGTGACAGTGTAGTGGTCGTAACAATGGATCATATTGATAAATTCAGCGACATACTGGAATAAGGAGATAGACAAAGGTTATGAATACAAAAATGATAAGATATATCCTTTGCAGAATGCTGGGAGTTGAGGCAGTGCTTCTTATGATCCCGGTAATCGTAGCGGCATTATATCAGGAAATGAGTGGTATTGCATTTCTGATACCTGCGGGGATATTATTGTTACTGTTTTTTCTGGCAGGTGTAAAAAAGCCGGAGCAAAGTCATATTTACGGAAAAGAAGGTATGGTAATCGTTGCACTTGCATGGATTTTATGGTCTTTGTTTGGCGCAATGCCTTTTACGATATCAGGCTTTATACCAAACTACATGGATGCGTTTTTTGAGACGGTTTCCGGATTCACAACGACAGGTTCCAGTATTTTAAGAGATGTAGAAGCGCTTCCGCAGTGTCTGTTGTTCTGGCGGAGTCTGACTCACTGGATCGGAGGAATGGGAGTGCTGGTGTTTGTACTGGTGCTTACATCATTAGATAAAAAGAACTCAATGTACCTGATGCGTGCAGAGGTTCCGGGGCCGGAGAAGGACAAACTCGTTCCGAAAGCAATGTCTACAGCGCGTATCTTATATGGTATGTATCTGATCATGACGGTTGTAGAGATCATTTTTCTGATGCTGGGTGGAGTGAATCTGTTTGACAGTATGATCTTTTCTTTTGGATCCGCAGGAACAGGTGGATTCTCGAATTATGCAGACAGTGTTGCACATTTCCACAGTGCTTATATTGATGGAGTGATCACAACATTCTGTGCATTATTCGGAGTGAATTTTTCGTTATTTTATTTTATGTTGTTAGGTGATTTTAAGTCAGTCAGAAAGAATGAGGAACTGCGTACGTATATTATGCTGATCGTCGGAGCAACAGCGTTGATCACACTGAATATCCATTCGATGTTCCCGAGTATGATCAAGGCGTTCCGCTATGCAATATTCCAGGTCGTGACGGTTATCACAACAACCGGATATGCGACAACGGATTTTGCAAAATGGCCGATGTTCTCAAAATCAATACTTATGATGCTGACGGTCGTGGGAGCGTGTGCTTCTTCAACCGGAGGTGGTATTAAGGTATCCCGTCTTCTGGTGGGAATCAAATGTATAAAAAGAGAGATCGTACAGCTTGCACACCCGAAATCAGTCGGAATCATCCGGATCGGCGGTAAGAAAGTCGGTTCCGATATTCTGCGTACGATTTACATTTATTTTATAGCATATGTCGGAATTTTGATCGTATCGGTCATGTTGGTATCACTGGATAATTTTGATTTTGAGACGACATTCAGTGCGGTCCTTACAACACTTGGCAATGTCGGACCGGGTATGGCAAAGGTTGGACCGATGGGTAATTTTGCTGATTTTTCTATATTATCAAAATTAGTATTATGTTTTGACATGCTGGCAGGACGTTTGGAGATATTCCCGTTCCTAGTGCTGTTTACGGCACCGGCATGGCGCAGAAAATTTTAGAATAACAGGTGGCACTTAGGAAGCCGCCTGATTTTCTATACCAAAGTATCACTGTATGAGAGGAGAGAATTATGAAAGGTAAAACGAAAGCAATAATCACGGTATTTGTTGTAATCCTTGCAGGTATCTATTACTATGCGGCAATACCGGCGATCAACATTCATTCATCGGAGACATGGTTTTTTATCATGATCTTTCTGGTGATCCTGGCTGTTCTGTATCTGGGAAGAAAGAAATTGAACAGATATGAAGTCAGAGAAAGTAAAGTAGTAAAAGGATTTCTTGGAGTGATAGTGTTTCTAGGAGTTGTATATCTGTTGGGAACACTGTTTTCTTCTCCGGTTATTAATGCCAAAAAGTATCAGAAGCTTATGACAGTTAAAGAGGGTGAATTTACAAAGGATGTAGATGAACTGTCATTTGACAAGATCCCGCTTCTGGATAAGGATACGGCAGCACTTCTCGGTGACCGTAAGATGGGAAGCATGGTGGACATGGTATCACAGTTTGAGGCGGATGATATCTACAGCCAGATCAACTATAAGGGCAATCCGGTCCGTGTGACTCCGCTGAAATACGCGAGCCTGATCAAATGGTTTACCAACCAGAGTGAAGGAATTCCGTCTTATATCCGGATTAATATGGCGAATCAGTCTACGGAGCTTGTCAAATTGAAACAGGGTATGAAATATACAACGAGTGATCATTTCAACCGTAATATTTATCGTCATTTACGTTTCGCACATCCGACATATATTTATGGAGAGCTGAGCTTTGAGATTGATGAAAATGGAGATCCATATTGGATCGCACCGGTAAAGAAATTCAACATTGGATTATTTGGTGGTGAAACAGTAGGAAAAGTAGTAATCTGTAATGCTGTGACGGGAAAAACAAAGACATATGATGTCGGAAATGTTCCACAGTGGGTAGACCGTGTATATTCCGCAGACTTATTAGTAAATTTATTTGATTATTATGGAAAATTAAAACACGGATTCTTTAACAGTGTGCTGAGTCAGAAAGACTGTCTGGAGACAACGGACGGTTATAACTATCTGGCATTAAATGATGATGTGTGGATGTATACCGGAGTTACTTCTGTAAACGGAGATCAGTCAAATGTTGGATTTGTTCTGGCAAATCAGCGTACAATGGAGACGAAATATTATAAAGTAGAAGGTGCAACAGAATCTTCTGCAATGTCATCCGCAGAAGGACAGGTGCAGAACCTGAAATACCAGGCAACATTTCCATTACTTTTGAACATTGCGGGTGAGCCGACATATTTTGTTGCATTAAAAGACGATGCCGGTCTGGTTAAAAAATATGCCATGGTAAATGTTCAGAAATATCAGATCGTTGCAATCGGGGACAGTGTCAGCCAGTGTCAGGAGAATTATAACGAACTTCTTCTGAAAAATGGTGTGAAGGAAAAAGAAAAGGACACGCGTAAGGAAGAAGAAATATCCGGAAAAATTACAAAGATTGCGCAGGCGGTTCTGGATGGAAATTCACATTATTATCTGATGTTGGAAGATTCTGATGCGATTTATGATGTGTCAGTAGCAGATATTATTGATGTAATAAAGTGTGAACTTGGAGAACAGGTGACAGTCACTTACAAAGAAGATAAAGATGTCAATACGGTTACCAAACTTGACATCGGTGAAAAAGCAAAAGATAAAACTTCTTCTGATAAGATAGAGAAGGAAACAGGTACACAGGAGTAACAAGATTCATCATATAGAAATGATGCAGGAAATGAGAGAGGATAATGGAAATTAGTATACTTCTTGCGGAGCAGATTTTGGCTATGTTTCTTACGATGGCAGTGGGATTCGGAGTGGTCAGGGCTGGTCTTTTTAAAACAGAGGACAGCCGGATCATTTCAAATATGGTTGTGTATATCTGTAATCCGTGTGTCGTTGTTCATTCGTTTCAGATTGAATTGACAGATGATAAGATTAAGGGGCTGATGATCGCAATCGGACTGTCAGTGGTAGTGCATATGGTTCTGATCATCGGATCGGAAATTTTATCATTCATATTCCACTTTAACAGTATTGAAAAAGCATCTATCATTTATACAAATGCAGGGTATCTTGTGATTCCACTGGTGGGAGCTGTTCTGGGAGAAGAATGGGTTTTTTATACGACTGCATTTATCCTGGTACAGACGGTACTGATGTGGACGCATGGTGTGAAACTGATCGGACAGGAAAAGGAGCTGAATATCAGGAAAATCCTGTGTAATCCGAATGTGATCGCGATGATCATAGGAATTGCGCTTTTTGCGCTGGAGATCCGGCTTCCAACGGTTGTTGACAGTTGTGTCAGTGGTTTTGGAGATATGATCAGTCCGGCGAGTATGATGGTAATTGGTATGGTGATCGGAGATGTGGATCTGAAATGGGTATTCCGTCAAAAGCGTCCGTACCTGATCTGCCTGCTCAGGCTGATCGTATTCCCGCTGATTGCGGTTGTTGCCTTCGCCGGATTGGAACGGAGTGGAATTCATCCGGATGCGGAATATATTCTGATGATTGTTCTGATTGCAACGTCAGCTCCGGCGGCAGCAATGATCACACAGCTTGCACAGATTTATGGAAAGGATTCCAGATATGCGAGTGTGATTAATGTAATGTCGGTGATATTCTGTATTATAACGATGCCTGTGATGGTGCTGAGTTATGAAATGCTGATTGCATTATAATAGAGTAAGACAGATAAAAGCTCTGCAATATGTATGAAACATATTGCAGAGTTTTTTTGCAGAGTTATAGTTCTTCACTGTATTGTGAAATTTTATCCAGTACCCGTTGCTTCTCATCTCCGGTAAGTGGAACCGGGCAGTAATCGTTGTAACCGCTGGAAGAAGTGATGGAGCAGGGAATGATATTTAATTTGCTGCTTTTCTTTAATTTCCCTTTATGGAATGTGAATGTCTGCTGTACGATCATGCTATCCGTATCGCCAGGTGTAGAATTGCCGCCAAAGCAGAAATTGCCAAGGCTGTAGCAGATGTATTTTCCGTTGTATTTTTCAATGCCCTCGAGCACATGTGGGTGGTGTCCGATTACAAGGTCTGCACCTTCATCAATGGCGAGATGTGCAAGAGCCTTCTGGTTCTCGTCCGGTGTATATTGCTTTTCAATTCCCCAATGGAAATTTACGATGATAATCTGAGCACCGGCTTTTTTCAATGCTTTGATATTCTTTTTTACCTGCGATGCACGTTTTTGGTGATCCGCAAGCTCATAGATTCCGGTAACACCGACTTTGATTCCTTTTACTTTGAAGATCTTCACCCGGTTATAACCAAAGGAAGCAATTCCGGCATCGTCCAGTGCGGAGATTGTATCGGTGTAGCTCTTCTTCCCATAGTCATGACTGTGGTTATTAGCGAGATTGGCCGCTTCGATGGAGCTTCCGGAAAGGATTGCAGCATATTTGGCAGGTGCTTTGAAGGCAAAGGTTTTGGCCTCCCGGGCAGTTTCATCTGTCAGGGTTCCTTCCATATTGACGATAGACAGATCATCTTTTGGGAAAATGGATCTGACGTTCTGGAAGAAATAGTCGGCACCGTATGATTCGTAATAAGCATTCAGGCTGGTAGAATAACTGAAATTTTCATCGGTTCCCAATGTACAGTCTCCGGTGGAACTGATAGTAAGAGAAACCTTGTCTGGATTTTTTTTATTTTTTTTACTGATGGTTACGGTTTCTAATTGAACAGCTCTTTTTGAAGAATCTGCCTTTGGGGAAGTGTTTTTGGTCGAAGTCTTCTTTTTTGAAGCAGATTTCTTTTTGGTTTTATGTTTTCCGGCAGTGCTTTTGGTACCGGCTGTTTTATTTGCCGAAGTTGTAACTGCAGGGACGGTGAATTTATTTACAACAGTGCGGATGGCAGCTCGGACCAGGAATATAAATCCAATCAGGATCAATACCATGGCAATGATTAATAAGATACGTTGTATCTGTCGCTTACGTCTCCTTCGGGCTCTCTTCTTTTTTGCATCTTTGATTCCGCTCATACTTTTTCTCCTGTATTTTAAAATACTATCAGTATTTCAGACAACAAAAACGACAGTCCATTGTAGAAATGGACTGTCAGATCTTTCTATTCAGAAAGGATTAGTTCAGATATTTGCATCCTTCCATATTTACGTCAGCAAGATCTTCTTTGCTTGCACTGATGCTGACATAGAATTCAACTTCACATTCTTTGGAAACCTGTTTCAGGCGGTCGATAAATGCTGGAATATTATCCAGTGAGATATCGGCATGTTTTAAGATTCCGTCAATAAATACACATTCGATATCATGATTAGAACTGTACATACCATATAAAAATCCAATATATTCGTCAATATTGGTGATTGCCGGAAAATCATCCATACAGATAGTACGGATATCAAAAGTTACACTTGCTGTGTCGCGGTGAGTTTTTTTGATGAATACGACGTTTCCATTACATTTTTTTGCAGCCTCGTTAGCCTGCTCGATCATCTGCTGTGTTTTTCCTGTTCCTTTAGGACCTGCTAATAAATAAACCATGGTAAACACTCTCCTTTATGTATCATATTTACTGATCTGCATCAGTAGTAATTACTTATCCTTATTATACACTATGGAACTGGCAATAACAACCAAAAAAATGAATTTTCTGACAATTTTTTTGGATAAAATGTTGCTGAAAGCAGAAGGCACAGTGGATTTATACACTTTCTTAAAGACAGGCCTTGACTTATTTTAACATTCTTCATATAATAATGAAGAATATTGAAAAAAGCGCAGAAGAGGAGTATTAAGAGTCCAGCGTTATCAAGAGAACTGTCGGTTGGTGCAAGGCAGCAGACGAAGACTCCCAACTCGCCTCAGAGTTCTTTTGCTGAACAGATCATGTGGATAGAGAAGATACGGGATACAAGGTATTTATCCGGAATCATGATAACATAGGCAGAAGCGGGAACTTCCCGTTACAGAAGATCAATGAGTGCATCTGACAGATGATGTCGGGTGAAAAAGAGTGGTACCACGGAATATGAGCCTTTTTCGTCTCTTATAAAGCGAGATGAACAGGCTTTTTTTATACCAAAGTATGCAAGCAAAGCTGTCAGGTATGAGTAGTTACCATATAAAAAACAGGAGGACGAAAAAATGTCAAAAATCCCTTATAACCATAAGGCAATTGAAAAAAAGTGGCGTGAAAAATGGGAAGAAAACCCGGTAAACGTCCAGTATGATGAGAATGGAAATAAGAAAGAAAAATATTACTGTCTGGATATGTTCCCATATCCGTCAGGAAACGGACTTCACGTAGGTCACTGGAGAGGATATGTAATCTCTGATGTATGGAGCCGTTATAAATTACAGCAGGGCTATTACATCATTCATCCAATGGGATGGGATGCATTCGGACTTCCGGCTGAGAATTACGCAATTAAGATGGGCGTTCATCCGGAGATCTCCACAGCTGCCAACATTAAGAATATCAAACGTCAGATCAATGAGATCGCGGCTCTTTATGACTGGGACAGAGAAGTAAATACAACAGATCCGAATTTCTACAAATGGACACAGTGGATCTTTGTTAAGATGTTTAAAGAAGGTCTTGCTTATGAGAAAGAATTCCCGATCAACTGGTGCCCTTCATGTAAGACAGGTCTTGCAAACGAAGAAGTAGTCGGTGGAAAATGCGAACGTTGCGGAGCAGAGGTTACAAAGAAGAACTTACGTCAGTGGATGTTAAAGATCACAAAATATGCAGACAGACTGTTAAATGACCTGGATAAACTGGACTGGCCTGAAAAGGTTAAAAAGATGCAGGCTGACTGGATCGGTAAATCTTACGGAGCAGAGGTTGATTTCCCTGTAGAAGGAAGAGACGAGAAGATCACAGTTTACACAACAAGACCAGATACCTTATACGGAGCAACATTCATGGTTCTGGCACCAGAGCATGAACTGGCTAAGAGTCTTGCAAACGATGAGACAAGAGAAGCAGTAGAGCAGTACATTTACGATGCTTCTATGAAGTCTAACGTAGACCGTATGCAGGATAAAGAAAAGACAGGTGTCTTCACAGGAAGCTATGCGATCAATCCGATCAACGGAGCAAAAGTTCCGATCTGGCTGTCTGATTATGTACTGGCTGACTATGGTACAGGAGCAATCATGTGTGTACCGGCTCACGATGATCGTGACTTTGAATTCGCTACAAAGTTCAATATCCCGATCATCCAGGTAATTGCAAAAGACGGTAAAGAGATTGAGAACATGACAGAGGCTTATACAGATGCTGTCGGAACCATGATCAATTCCGGAGAATGGAACGGACAGGAATCTTCTGTACTGAAGAAAGAAGCACCACATATCATCGAAGAGCGTGGAATCGGACGTGCGACAGTGAACTTCAAACTGCGTGACTGGGTATTCTCTCGTCAGAGATACTGGGGAG